>ERZ773359.2744-NODE-2744-length-21640-cov-31.435488_pt1 | contig 21640 bp, 17 predicted proteins | sample MGYA00374955_ERZ773359 | MGnify/ENA primary metagenome ERZ773359 (study PRJEB29098, sample SAMN04486028) | biogas fermenter metagenome | study: EMG produced TPA metagenomics assembly of the Biogas fermentation microbial communities from Germany - Plant 4 DNA1...
TTTCGCCCTATTAAGTCCTTTTCATATGAATTGGTATAAACGGGTGGGTTGTGCTATAATTACCCACAGTAAAATTTCATATTCCACCAGGTAGCACTAAGTGCTTGAAAAGGGAAAGCGGTGCAAATCCGCTGCAGTTCCCCCTACTGTGTTGGTGACGAACTCCGTAAAAGCCACTGGGATAACCCGGGAAGGGACGGATAGTAGGATGAACCTGAGCCAGGAGACCTGCCTGGTAGGAAGTATCGACGAACTTCGGGGCAAGAAGGGAGGAGAAATATGAGGTGTTTTTCACCGCCTGTCTGCTGCCCGGATCGTTAGTGATCCGGTTTTTTGTGCTTGGAGGGGGCACCTGACTTTTAATCAGGGTGTCTTGCATTTGGCTTTTGCTTTTTACAAAATTAGAGTACGTATAGTAAGGGTGTGTAAAATGAGACTGCATAAAAAATTTGTTTATAAGCTATTGACGATTATTTTAATAGCCGGTTTTTTACTACTGCCTAATGGATCTATCTTGGCAGAAGGAATTGAAGTAACAGATAGTGTCCAAAAGGTACAAAATTATTATAAACAGCAGCCTGCTGTGGACGAATGGGAAACCTTAGCTTTGAGATGGTCGGGAATGGCACCGGTTGGTAATCTGGAATTTACTGACCACCCGGTTCAGCCGACTGACTATGCCCGGGTCATTTTGGGATCCATTGCTGCTGACAAAGATACGGTGCATATCAATGGATTAATTGCCGCCCTGCAGGTGATGCAAAAGGAGGACGGTTATTTTTCTGTTGATGATGGCGAATCCACTCTAAATCAAACCATTTGGCCGCTGATAGCATTGGATTTTGCGGAGGTCAATGGATATAGCACCAGTTTTGATAGACAAGCTGCTGTACAGTACTTGGTGTATCAGCAAGATTCTGGGGGAGGTTTTAATGAATCAGGCTGGGGTGTGGATGTGGATTCCACTGCTCATGCCTTGGTCAGTTTGGCACCCTACCAGGAACAAGCTAACGTAAAACCCGCCATTAATAAAGCTTTGGAGTACCTACAAAATGAGCAGTTCGAAAATAGTGGATTTGGCGGATGGGGATCTGTAAATCCGGATACCACCGCTGCTGTAATTGAAGCTTTCATAGCTTTGGGCATTGACCCTACTGCACCGGAATGGGTGCAGGGGGACAACACTATGCTAGATGTGCTGATGGAATTTCAGTCTGAGCAAGGCTGGTTTGTATACAGCACTGAAGAAAGTGCTTGGAATGATCCCACTCAACCTAACCGGGTGTCAACCCGTAACGCCTTTCTGGCTCTGGGCGACCTGGCGGCGGGAAAATCCAAGTATCAATCGGCTATGCCCACTATTGAGACCCCCAATAACGGCACTCCAAACAACCCGGGTAATTCCGAAAGTGATGCTTCAAAATCTGGGACAGTTTTTATAGCTATAGTGGGAGAGCCTTCAACCGGCACCATTTTGCCGCGACAAGCCTGGTCATGGACCGAGGGCACACCTACTGTTTTGGATGCACTAATCGGTATACTTGAACAAAAGGGTATACCGTATACTATCCATTCCAATGGGTATGCGGCCAGCATAGGAGGTCTTTCCGAAAAAAAACCAGGTTACCCCTTGAGTGGGTGGCTGTATTCGGTGAATGGACAGTTTCTTCCTGCAGGTGCCCACCAGGTGCGGGTCTATGATGGGGATGATATCCGCTGGGTCTATACCCTGGACGGGGGCAAGGACGTTGGCAATCCCTACTTTGTTGTAGTGGTACCTGATAAGGATGAGGAATTAACAGTATTATTGGCTTGGGCTGAAGAAACCATGAAAACACTGAAAGCCATGCTGGCAAATATTTCGGGGGAACCCAGTGTTTTCCGGAGCGGCAGTATTATGGACGAGCAGTTGCGCCAGGAGCTGGCTAAACAATTGCACCAGCATAGGGTAAATTTAAGCGGTCAGATTGATGACAAGAAGTTATGGCTAGTTGACCCTCAGAAGGAGATAATACTTTATTTTCCTGCCCAGAATAATAGTTATCCGTTGTTGATAACGGTAATGGAAAATGATCCCACAGAGCTTTACAAATCTGATGACCTGATAACGGAAGCATTTGCAATTAATATGGAGAACGGCAGCCTATCAAGTCCGGCTATTGTGGCAATAAGAGCGGCTATACCGGCAGAAACTGATAGTCTTTTCCCTGCTTATTTTGACCCTGCCAGCCGGCAGTGGCTGCCCCTGTCAGGTGCGGTGGACTTGGAGGAAGGCTGGGTAGTGTTTGAAGTTTACCAGCCGGGACAGTATGCGGTTTTGTCGGTACCTAATGTTGTGGATTCTCCGGTTAGCCATGAACTGTTGAAACCCGCTGAATTTTTGATTGAACGGGGCGTAATTAAAGGGACTGACCAAGGTTTTGAATGGGAGAGAACATTAAGCAGGGCTGAGCTGGCTCAGATGCTGTATTGCCTGTCGGGCTCTCCTGCCCTTACATCCCAGCCAAGGTACTTGGATGTGGGAGAACAGCAGTGGTTCACACCGGCAGTAAGCTTTATGATGGAGCAGCAGGTTATGGTAGGTTATCCTAGCGGACATTTTAATCCAGACGGGTTGGTCAACCGTTATCAAATGGCTGCCATTTTGGAACGCTGGCTAAAGGCGAACAATGTTCAACTGCAGCCGGGCCAGACGATAATGGTTAAGGACGAACTGCCGGCATGGGCGGCCGGGTCAGTAAACTGTATGCTGAACGCGGGGATAATGACACCAATGTCTGGTAATTTTGCCGGGGAGCAGTTGATAAGCCGGAAAGAAGCAACAGTTTTTATATACGAGGCCTGGCGGGTTTTAGAGAGAAATAATATGGAGTTGGCAAGCTGAAAGGATAGGTAATAATGAAAAGAAGGATAGCAACGGCGATTCTGCTGCTGTTGCTGGTGGTAATTGCCGGTTGTGAAACCGGGCAGATGGCCAGTAACGGCGAGAATCAAGCACCGCCGCCGCAAATCACAACTGAAGATCCAATGCCGCTTGAACCGCCAGCACCAGCGGAAGCTCATGAACAGGAGAATACGGCAGTTGAGAAAGCAGAAGCGTCTCCCCAGGATGATAAAGCTGAACCAGCAACCGCATCCAGTGAAAACTCATTCCATCTGCATTTGAGCCAGGACTTTGGCCGTGAGAAATTGGACAGCCGGCAGGTAAAAGTAAGCGACAACAACCTTCTGGACTATATGCGGGAAGAATGGCAGGTCAAAACCGGTTATGGGGGTGGATTTGTTCAGGCCATTATTGGCCTGGAATCGGCCTATAGTTCCGGAATACGCTATGACTGGTTTTTCTATGTTAATGGTGTCGGTTCTCCTATGGGAGCTAATAAGATTAATCCATCCCCCGGCCACATTATCTGGTGGGATTATCATTTCTGGAGTACCGGCCCGGGACAGTCAGCGGTAATTGGCTGCTATCCACAACCTTTCAAAAACAGGGGAATAACAATCCTTACCACGCAACGCTGTATGGAATTAGCTTTGCAATGCGGGGAAGCAATGGGTGCCAGTGGGATCCGTACGGTAGAAATTGCTGATCTGAGTCAGAATATATCTCTTTTGGAACGACCCACTGTTCCGGTGATGGTAATAGGCGCCTGGACTGAACTAGAGGAAAACCCCTACTTACAAAAGTGGAATGAGTCCTATCGCCAGAACGGTTCCAGCATCCATTTTACTGATAATGGAGTGGAACTGTTAGCAGCTGACGGCCAAGTTCAGCGGACCATGGGAGAGGGGACCGGAGTGATAGTAGCCAGCGGTAAGGGACTGGGAGACAATAACCCCCTGTGGCTGGTGGCCGGAGTAGATGATCAGGGAGTGAAAGAGGCCGCCCGGATTCTGTGTTCACAGCCCGAGGAGCTGCGCTGGAAATATGGTCTGGCGGTGCAGGGGAGCCAGATTATGGCCCTTCCTGCAGATTAGCACATCTTAATAGAGGTTATGAGGATTAAATATGTATCAGATTCCTGTGTTTGTGGAAAAGAACCGCCCGTTGTTTAAGCTGCATTCTGGTGTTTTGGCCTCTATGCACCTGTACCTTCTTATTTTTGCCCTTGTTTTTGAGCACCCTGGTTATTTGCTGGCTATGTTGGCTGCTATAGCCGTAATGATGATTGCTGCCGGTACCGTTCCGAACTGGAGTGCGTATCTGCGCATGAGTATACCTTTAATCACATTCATTATTGTTCTCAATGTCTTGTTTTCCCGGGCAGGCAGCACCCCGATTTTTACCAGCCCCATAACTCTTTTTTCAGGAAACTATTATTTGCCTTTCACCTGGGAGGCCCTTTTCTATGGGGGCGGAATGGCCCTTCGTCTTTTGGTGATTATCAGTAGCTGCGCCTCTTTTTTTGCTCTAGTCAGTCCGGCGAAGGCACTGCGAATGTTGAGCCTGTTTGGAACGCGTTGGGCTTTGACTTTTAATCTGGCCCTGCGTTTGGTGCCCCTGATGATGGAAGAATATCACCGTATATCGGAAGTGCAACGCTGCCGGGGCGTAGAGTGGAGTAGCGGAGGTTTGATGAATCGGGTTAAAAACTTTTTCCCGGTTAGCTCCATACTATTGTTATCCAGTCTGGAACGTTCGGTTGCCATGGCTGAATCCATGTATGGACGGGGTTTTGGCAGCGGACCCCGCACCAGTTATTATCAAGATACCTGGCAAGGCCATGACAGTTTAGCTGCACTATGCTTAACAATTGCCGGAGCTATAAGCATCGGGGCCATGATTCTGGGATGGTCAGAGTATTCCTATTATCCGCAGTTGAGCTCAGTCCTATGGGCGGAAATGTGGCCGGCTCTGGCTATAGCCGGTTTGCTGGTAGTACCTGCACTGGGAAAAGGGGGTGATCTTGCTGCCGCTACTGATGAGCTTACAGAAAGTGAGTTATACTTATCCAGCCAGCAAGCACCCTGATTTACAGGATATAAACTTGGAATTGCTTAAGGGACAGTCGGTTCTGCTAACTGGTCCCTCGGGCAGCGGAAAATCTACTCTTCTCAGGGTTATGGGCGGGTTGGCACCGCGTTTTTATGGAGGCAGATTGCAGGGGCAGATTAAGCTCTTTGGTAAAGACCTGAGGCAGTGGACCCATCGAGATTTATCCCGGTATATAGGAGTTCTGTTCCAGGACCCGGAAAGCCAGCTGGTAACTACCCGGGTTGATCAGGAACTGGTTTTCGGCATGGAAAATGTGGGCTATGCCCGGGCTTTGATGCAGGATAGGCTGCAAGAAATAGCGGCAGTATTTGCTATGCAGCCCTGGCTGTATTATCCTACCCTGCACTTGTCCGGGGGATGGAAGCAAAAGACCGTTTTGGCATCTATAATGGCGGTGCGGCCCCGACTGTTATTACTGGATGAACCTTTGTCCCAATTAGATGGGGATTCAGCAGAACAATTTCTGGATTATTTGGACCGGTGCCGGCACCTTTGGGGAATGTCTGTGGTAATAGCCGAGCATCGACTGGACAAGCTGGTTAAGCGGGTGGATAAGGTACTATATATTCGCCAGGGAAGGATACAGTCGCAACCTACTGAAAGAATCAGCTGGCTATTAGGCAATGGGGAAACTGAGGACTGTCTAGCAACGAAGAGATTACCTGTTCCCAGTAAAGGGCGGCGTTTGGCGGGACTCAAAGATGTAAAATTCTGTTATCCTAATGCTGATCAACCTGTATTAAAACAACTCAGCTTGGATTTACACGCGGGGGAAATAACCTGTTTAATGGGGGCTAATGGAGCAGGTAAGACCACCCTATTAAAACTGCTTATGGGAACCCTGAAACCCTGCCAGGGGCAAGTGGACATCTGCGGAGAGAATCCCTACCGTATGCCAGCCCCCCAGTTAGCCAGAAAAGTCGGATACCTGTCTCAGGAACCGGGGGATTATCTCTTCTCGCCCACGGTACGTCAGGAAATAGAATTCACCTATCGCAGTTTGCAATTAAAGGATTACTCGCGCGTAGATAGGATGCTTGAGCAATTGCACCTGCAGCCTTTGGCTCAGCGCAACCCCCGTGATTTAAGCTGGGGTGAACGGCAGAGAACTGCTTTGGCTTCAATTCTGGTGGCTCAGCCGCAAGTGCTGCTTTTGGATGAGCCAACCCGGGGCTTGGATTACAGGTTAAAAAATGATTTGGCCATTATGCTCCGGGATGTGGCCCGTCAGGGGACAGCTATCTTGGTAGCCACCCATGACCACAACTGGGCCAGCTCTTTGGCGGATCGACTTTTATACTTGCAGCACGGAAACATAGTGGATGCTGCCCACGATAAAAACCCAGGGGAGGAATTGCTGGAAGTATGGCCAGAAACAGTCTGATACCGTTAGTTTTACTCGGGGGAATAGCCGCTGCTTCTTTGTGGTTTACTCTGGGCTTTTTGTCGGTCGCATCACTGAATTGGGGACTGGTAAGTACCTTAGTGCTCCTGGTTTTTTTAGGGCTCTTAATGTGGGAATCCGGTCGCCGTCCAGTTAACACAATCATAATTTCAGTAACGGCTACCCTGGCAGCTCTGGCGTCTCTGGGAAGGATTGTTTTTGCAGCGGTAGCCAGCGTTCAGCCTGCCACTTTTTTGGTGCTGTTGAGTGGTTATGTTTTTGGCAGCCGCACTGGTTTTGTAGTAGGAACTATGACGGGGCTGATTTCCAACTTCTTTGTTGGCCATGGTCCTTGGACTCTCTGGCAGATGATGGCCTGGGGAATATGCGGGCTTTTGGGTGGAGTCCTGGGCAAAGGCAAGAGCCAATTAACCTTAATGCCATTTCTGGTCATGTCAGCCGGGGCTGGTTATTTTTACGGTTTATTTATGAATACCTGGCATTGGCTAAACTTAGTTTACCCCCTGAATTGGCAGACCCTGGTTGCTGTGTGGGCCAGCAGTTTTGTATTTGATACCCTGCATGCAGTTGGCAACGTAATCTTTGCCATTGTTTTCGGGCGGACTTTCTTTGATCACTTGGTACGTTACCGGAACCGGTTCCTGCCAGTGAATGTCATCGGCAGAACACACCGCGATGAATGAAAACATCGCTGGACGGCTAATACTCCTGCATCCTGGCGCAAAGGTTATTTTCGCAGCAATGACAAGAGGATGGCCTAATCCATCCTCTGTTAATTAATATCGATTTTCTTTCCCGGCTCCCGGGTGGGGGATGCTTTCGGAAGAACAATTTTCAGGATACCATCTCGATACTCGGCATTTATCTTTTCTGGCTGAATATTATCAACCCAAAAGCTTCGGGAAACTTCACCGTAAGATCGTTCCCGTCTCACGTAATCCCGCTCATTCTCATCCACAGTTTGCTGACGCTGCGCTCTTATGGTTAGCTGGCCGTCCTGCCATTCAACCTCGATGTCTTGTTTTTCGTAACCTGGCATCTCTGCCTCTAAAATGTATTCAGCAGCGGTCTCTTTAATATCGGTGCGAATAGACGATAGAGCTGGAAGCCAAGGATGATCCAGCCAATTTCCCCACCCGGCAGGACCAAACAGTCCTTTCATGAAGTCCGTAGGAAAAAGACCTCCTGGTTTGCCGTAGGGACGCATCTGCCTGTTCACAAACAAACCACCTCCTTTGCTTTTTTATATTTTGTGTAAGTAGTTGAAAATCAATTCTCAACTCAAAATAGCTGGGGGACCATTCAGGTGATATTATTGAGAATAGTAGTTTGCTGCAATAAAAAAAGGAATTAAGCACGCTGATACCGAAAACAGTGGCAGACAAATATGGCAGGGGGAATTTAATGAGCAGCAAAAAATGGCACGAATACTCGGAGGACGAAATTTTACAGGCTAATATAGAAAAATACCAGCGGGATGACATTGTAAAATTTTACGAGGATTTTGAGGAACCGCGTTATACCTACATAGAATACCAGATTATACTGGCAGCAGTCTTAAAAGCTCTGCGAGAGAAGTTAGGCCGCTCGGTGAGAGCAGTGGATATGTGCGGCGGTGCCGGTAAGGCTGCCTTCGTGATTAAGTCTATTCAGCCGGATAGTGAAGTTTCCCTGGTGGATCTGTCAGATAAAATGTTGAATGTTGCTCGCCAGAGGGCTGCCAAGTTGGGTTTGGAGGATTTAAACATTGTGGAGGCGGATGCCTTTTCATTTTTAGAGCAGGATGTTGAGTATGATCTGTTCGTTTATTCCTCAGCTTTGCACCATTTTAAGGATCCTGTAAACCTATTAAAGGTATCAGCAGATCGCATGAACCCTAAGGGAATGATCGTTACTATTGCTGATCCAACCACCTTGATCAAGAGCAGGCGCTACCGCTTTTTTCAGTTTTTGGCTACCAATCGGGACGTTAAACGCCACCTGATTAAACAATACTTCCAGCGAAAGATTAAAAAGACGCCTGCCACTGGAGAGGAATTTGACTTAGCTGAATATCAAACCTTTACGGGTATTAATGATCACCAGCTTTGTAAGGACTTGGCCAGCATAGATCTTCACCCCCTTGTGCATCTGCGCTATCCTGCTGGAGAGCCCTATATGACAAAAATAATGCCTTATCTGGGTTTATGCTGGGCTTTTAGTACCGTTCTGTGTCTTAACCCTGCTGAGTATAAAAATGATGTGCAGAGTATGAAAGAGGATATACGATGCCAATTACCATTTCGTATTCACTTCTACTAGTCATATTTGGAGTAAGCATATAAAAAAGAAGCCAGCATCCCGGCGCTGGCTTCTATTATTGATTGGGTCCAGGTCTAAACACATGGCCGGGGAGATACAATTACAATAGACTGATGTTCGGGTTAGCGGAGGGGACCAGAACTTGAACAATTGGCATCCCTTTATTAACGAATTAACTATGGACCGTATAGTCAGACTTTGGTTGACTGGTATTTCCCATCCTGTAGCGGACCAGTTTTTCCTTTGGATTACCCAATTAGGCTCGCCTACGGCATTTATTATGGGCAGTATAGCATCAATGCTGGTGTTTATTAGAATGAGAAGAGGTTTGCAGGGATTGGTTCTCAATCTGTGCTTATTTACCAGTTGGGCAGTTATGAACGGGTTAAAAGAATTATTCGCTCGACCTCGCCCATTGGGAGAGCATTTGACTTATGCTGCTGGTTTCAGCTTCCCGTCAGGTCATGCTATGGTGTCTACAGCATTTTATGGCTTTTTGGCTTACCTCCTGTGGATAAATATACCGGGAAGATGCGGGCGGGTGTGTTCCGGTTTACTGATTTTGCTGATTATACTGATTGGTATAAGCCGGGTGTACCTGAATGTTCACTTTACCAGTGATGTTCTGGCGGGATTTTTATTAGGAGTTCTGTTGGTTTTTCTTTTCGCTAAACTGTATCATTATTTGTCCACAGTTCTGGCAAAGCGCTCGTCATAAAAAAACCGGAAGCCTAGCTCCGGTTGATGTATATATCTTGAAATAGAAAGCAGTTATAATTGAGCACATTTAGAAGCAGCAGCACCTGTAGCCCGGTATTTGCCCTGGTACTCCTCTACTTGCTGGAGTTCAATAAGGCGGCGCAGGTGGACCATTACACTGAGTTTTTCGAAAAAATAGAACTGATCTTCTGGTTTTCCCCAGCGTCCGTAGACCAGTTTGCGTTGTACTAATTCATCGAGAGTTAGAGGCTTTCTTAAGGCCTTTAGTATACTCTCTTCTTTTTCTAACAGGCGTGCCAGGTATTTCTCCAATTGCTCACGCACATTGTGTTCAACTACCCCTTTATGTCCTGAGCATATCACCTGAGGATTCAATTTTATCAATTTCTCCATAGAGCTAATTAGCTGGGTAATATCACTGTTGATGTTTCCATACCAGGGACCGAAATTAGTAAGATCAATATCACCGGAAAAGAGCAGACCTTGTTTTTCCCAGTAAAATACACAGTGGCCGGGAGTATGACCCGGTGTATGGATTACAGTTAGTTCCATGTTGCCCAGCTTAATAATTTGGCCATCCTCCAGTTCATGGGTTACTGAACAAGGGCTCCATTGTATCCAGGACATTATCCCCTCAAATACGCTTTTATCGGCGTACTTATCGAAACCATAATATTGTATGAATGCCTCACGGGAGACCATAGCCGGGATATCAGCTGGATGGGCATAGACATCTGCTGTGGGAAACAGGTAGTTGCATCCCGTATGGTCCCGGTGGTAGTGGGTATTCAATATTAATTTTACGGGACGATCACCTAAACTAGCCTTGAATGCCTGGGCCCAAACCGTCAAAGGAGTATCAATTAGGGTAGGTATTTCATCGTCAATATAAAAGGAAATAGAACTTGGGAAAGTGCCCTGATCAGTAGGTGCAACCATATACACTTGATCAGTAACATGGATAAACACAAAGCATCCTCCTTGGCAAGTCAGTTAAGAGACAGTGTAACATAAAACTACCTCATAAAAAATACCGTTTTATCGCGGCCTGCGCTTACGTTTAGAGGCCTGTATGGATTTGGCGCTTTTTCTAGCCTGCCGTCCTTCTTTAGAAAACAGCAACCGGTTTTTCTCTTGCTGGCGACGTCCTCCCAGGTACTCTTTTTCCAGCCCCCGGGCCACCACTAAAGTATGACCCTCATCAAAACTCAATGCGATGGGGAGATCTGATTCTCCAGGCACCACACGGTATCCGGCATCTTTCAGCTGGGCATTATCCTTCAGATAGCGGCGCAGTTCTTGTTTAATAACCGAAAATCTCCGGTCACTGTGTAGCCCTTTGCCGTGTATAAAATCGATTACTTGGACTTGATGCTCAATAGACCAAATCAAGTTTTTTTCGGCTTTTGCCAGCGCATCACTTAGACTCAGATTATGAAGGTCCACTGTTTCTATTTTCATGCTCAACCCTGCCTTCAATACACTCTTATTATTTTACACGAGGAAATAGGCATCGCCAAACTAAAACCATAAAGCAAATAGCCTTGTAGTTCCATTAGCCGATTAGTCTCCTGTGAAAATCAGTGACAGGTTATACCGGCTGCGATAACAAAGACATTCCTATACACAATAGGCCCTGGGAACAAAATCCTATATTTCGATTAATCAGGAAGGTTTTTTTGGGACTGTGGAAGAATAAGGCTACAAAAGAATATTTTATATTATAATTAAGTATAATGGGTCGAACTGGTTGGAATTTTATAACGGAGGAATGAGAATGAAACATGGCGGCTTTAGTCAGCTGCAATATCAAATAGAAAGTATTTCACAACCGGTCTTTGCGGGTACTAAAGACGGTACAATTCTAGCCTGCAACACCAGCTTTACCAGCTTATTGGGCTATGAATTACCTGATGCCCTCCATCTTAATTGGGTAACAAGCCTTACTCATCACCAGCACCAGGACGAGGATTGCTCGCGCTTGGAGCAAATGATACCTGGTTTCTCCTGCCTGTATAGTACACAATTTATGCACCGGTCGGGCAAGATTATACCAGTGGATGTGGTAGCTGTTGCCTTATCCATAACAGGAGACCTAAGACCTATATTATTCATAGTAAATGACGGTCACAATAAGGAGTCTCTCCTTAATTCCGAACAGAATGACGATTATCGTCTGCTTTTAGACAGTATTAACGAGCTTTTCTATACTTACGATGTAAATGGGAGGATTACCTTCACCAATCGCAAATCCTTTGATATTTTAGGTTACCACCCTCATGAGTGTCTAGGCCGGTATTTGTGGGAATTTGTCCCTGAGAGATACCGGGAATATTTTATCAAGGAATTGAAACGGCGCATACCTGAGGGTAAAGAGGATACCTATCTGGTCAAGGTTTTGCATCGTGATGGCAGTGAACGGGTTTTCCAGTTGAAAGCCTCGCCTATTATAAAAAATGGTGAAATCATTGGGGAAATGGCTTTAGCAGAAGATGTCACGGAAAGGCGCCAGATGGAAAAGGAACTGCAGTTCAGTAATGCAAACCTGCTTAGGATTCGTGAAGAACTAGTGGCAGCAAACCAACAACAGCTGGCTACGGAAGAAGAACTGCGTGCTCAACTGGAGGAGTCGGAAAAAAACAAAAACGCTCTGGCTGAGGCTCATCAAAGACTGCAAACTTTTATCGATTTCTTACCAGAGCCCACCTTTGTAATAAACCAACAAGGTCAAGTGGAGTTATGGAACTACGCTATGGAAGAGTTAACGGGTATCAAAGCCCGGGACATTTTGGGGCGAGGTAATTACGAATATGCTATTCCTTTCTTTGGCCGCCGGGTCCCTATGCTGATCAATATGGCGCTGGATCCACAATTAATCGAAAATAACAACATCGTCGTCAATAAAATAGAAAATGACACGTTATTTGCGGAAATATACTGCCCTCAACTGGGTGTGAATGGCTCCTATCTGTCCTGCAAAAGTGCGCCTTTATGGGATCGTAGTGGTAATTTGGTAGGTGCCATAGAAACCATGCGCAATATAACTGAGCGCAAATTAATAGAAAAAGCGCTGTTTGAGAGTGAACAAAAGTATCGCAACATGATTGAGCGCATTGATGATGGGTACTTTGAGGTGGACCTGGAAGGAAATTTCCAGTTTGTAAACCGTTTCCTGGGTGAAAGGATTGCCTATAGTACTGAAGAATTGTTGGGCAAGAATTACCGGGCTATTATGGATGAGGCTAATGCTAAACGGGTGAAAAATACCTTCAATCATGTTTATAAAACTGGTAAAAGAGTGCGGGACTTTGAGTGGTACGTAAGGCATAGGGATGGCAGCCAGCTAGTTGTAGAAAGTACAGTCATTCCTATCAAAGAAAATAATGAAGTAGTTGGCTTCCGTGGTATTGTACGGGACGTTACCGACCGTAAAAAAGCTGAACTAGCTTTGCAGGCTAGTGAGAAAAACCTGCGCCAACAGGTAGAGTATTTGAACACTTTAATTGACAACCTGCATGAAATGTTTTTTACCTACGATCGAGAGGGCTGCATTACTTTTGTTAACAAGCGGTCCGTTGACGTGATCGGCTACCGGCCGGAGGAGATTATAGGCTGTCATGTGGCTGACTTTGTCAGATCTGATGAAAGAGATAAGGTCTACCAGGGAATACGTTCCCGGCTTGAGAAGGGATCCAAAGATAGCTATGAATTACCTGTTATACATAAGAATGGTTCGGAACGTATTATCAGGTTGAATGTATCATCCCTTTATGGCGATGGCAATAAAATTGTTGGTGGCATGGTATTGGCCGAAGATATTACCGAGCGCAGATTAGCCCAGCGGGCATTGGAGATCAGCGAGGCTCAGTACCGGGCTATTGTAGAGGATCAAACCGAACTTATCTGCCGCAGCCGTCCCGACGGCAGAATTACTTTTGTGAATGGGGCCTACTGCCGCTACTTTAATAAAAAGAAGGAGCAGGTTCTGGATAAGGACTTCAAGTTAACTATTCATCCAGAAGACCGAACTCAGGTCATGCAGCAACTGAGTAGCTTGTCACTGGAAAACCCTTCCTGTACATTGGAATACCGGGTGGTTTTATCTAATGGGGATATTCGTTGGCAGCAGTGGACTCACCGGGCCATTTTTGATGCTTTTGAGAATAGCATTTATTACCAGTCCGTAGGACGTGATATTACTGAACAAAAAGCTGCTCAGGAGAAGTTAACTTATTTAAGTCATCATGATCCCCTAACCGGGTTGTACAACCGCCGGTATTTTGAAGAGGAATTAAAACGGCATGAATCGAGTTCCAACCCAGTTGGATTAATAATGTGCGATGTGGATGGCTTGAAATTGGTAAATGATACCCTTGGCCATGAACAAGGTGATCGTTTGCTAAGGGTGGTATCTGATTTACTGAAGAGCTGTTTCCGGGGTGATGACACCCTAGCCCGGGTGGGAGGCGATGAATTCGCTGCCATTGTTCCCAATGCCAGCCCCAAGTTATTGGAGGAAAGGATTCAGTCTATTTTTGATAGGGTAAAGGCATTTAATCAGGAGCATGGTGATTTTCCCATCAGCGTTTCCCTGGGTTATGCAGTTCGTCAAGACCCCCAGGTATCAATGTTGGAGGTTTTTAAGGAAGCCGACGACAATATGTATAGGAAAAAGCTGAACAGTGGCAGGAGTGCCCGCAGTGCAATTATTCAGACTTTGCTGGGGGCATTAGAAGCCAGAGATTATTTTAGCGAAGGCCATGCTGAACGACTGCAGTTATTGGCTGAAAGAACGGCTCGAGCGCTGGGCCTGCCTGACCGGGCAGTAAATGATTTGCGATTATTAGCTCAGTTTCACGATATTGGTAAGGTGGGAATACCTGATTCCATACTATTTAAGGAGGATGAACTGACCGAGGAAGAGTATCGCATATTGCAAAAGCACTGCGAAATCGGGCATCGTATTGCATTGTCAGTACCCGAATTGGTACTGATATCTGACTGGATTCTCAAACACCATGAATGGTGGAACGGAGAGGGTTATCCTTTGGGCTTAAAGAGGGAGGAAATACCCCTGGAGTGCCGTATTATGGCTATTGCTGATGCCTATGATGCCATGACTAATGAGCGACCTTATCGCCGGGCTAAATCTCACCAGGAAGCAGTTGAAGAGCTGCGGAACAAGGCTGGCAGTCAATTTGACCCTAAGCTGGTGGAGGTTTTCTTAAGGGTATTGGACTCTATAAAAGGGGATAACGAAAGTGGCCGATGATTTCCCAGCGTTCCAGGCAATCCTCCTCTACTGCTATTCCGGCATTGTGTATTACCAGTGGCCTGCCTGATCGGTGTTTCCGATCACTGATTACCCCACAGTGTTCTTCTCCATTATTAAAACGCCAGTAAACTATATCTCCCCACTGCCATTCATCAAGATGGCCTTCTACTTCACAGGTAAGGGACAGGCCATGGCGCTGAAAAAAGGTCATCTGGTTAGGAACCCGGCGATGGTCTATATTGGGGTCGGGCCTAATAAGTCCCCACTTCTGTGGGTAGACGGCAAAATTATATGTCATGTCTTCATGAATAAGCTGCTGGAGATCGATATCAGCTCTCCTTAAGGCGCGAATCACCACGTCGGTGCAGGCGCCCCGATCCGGGCTGACGTCGCCGCCCGGATAGCTTATACTCTGGTAACTGGCATCATACCTGGTGCCCTTTACAACTTCCTCTCGAGCTCCTATTACTATCCAATCAGCCTCAACCCGATCCTCAACGGGAATAGCCTCTACTGGTGAAGGCTGGGCTTGATCCGCCCACGTAAATGGTTGTGGTAATCTGTCGAAATGCTTATAGGTGTTCCAAGCTAGAATTACCAGTATCCCTATTAGCAGCCAAGCGGCCAGACCTTGTCTACGCATCTATGTAATCTCCTAGAAAAGCTATCTCTTAATACTAATGTAACATGAGACCAGCTCACCGCAAATCCCTGAGTTGTTCCTACTCTAAACAAAAGGGCTGTGATAGAATTAGATGGTCGACATAACTTGGGGAGAGTGAAAACGGCAATGGGTTGGAGCACCATATTAAGGGGCACGAAAAACGGTTTGGCCATCACCTGGGAATTAGCCCGGGTCATTATTCCGGTATTCTTTTGTGTAACCATACTAAAGTACAGTCCAGCTCTTCCCTGGATATCGGAGCACCTGGTGCCAATTATGCAACTGGTTGGTTTACCTGGAGAAGCAGCTCTGCCTTTGGTGTTAGGTTATTTTCTTAATATTTACGCGGCCATTGGCGCCATGCTTCCCTTGGGGATGAGCATAAAAGAAATAACTATCATGTCCGTAATGCTTCTTTTAGCACATAGCCTGCCTATGGAGGCAGCAGTGGCTAAGCAGACTGGCGTTCCTGTCTTTGGTTTAATCATGGTTAGAATAACTCTGTCATTTTTATCAGGCATGTTCTTTAATCTGATATTATAAGCAGGAGGTCACCTATGCTGGAGATTTTAAGGGAAGCTGTTTTCGGCAGTCTTATCAATGTAATACAAATTGCTCTAATTGTTATCCCGCTGATGGTCTTCATTGAGATTATCAAGGATTTGAATTGGCTGCGTTTGTTAACGGCAGCTATGGCTCCTTTAACCAGTTGGATGAAGCTTAAGAAAGAGGCAGGCTTACCGCTAGTTGCCGGCCTTGTTTTCGGTATTTCCTATGGTGCGGGTATTATCATTCAGGCTGCCCGGGAGGGCACTCTGGATTATCGTGACATATATATGATTAATTTGTTTTTGGTAATTTGCCATTCGGTTTTTGAAGATACCATATTATTTGCCGCTATTGGTGCAGCATGGCTTCCTGTTTTAGTATTTCGTCTGCTGCTGGCGGTTGTAGTATGCTTAGTAGTAGCCCGCTTTTGGCCCTCCTATCCAGAACATTTGTTCCGCGAAGGGCAAAAAGCAATGAAAAATGTGCTAGAATAGAATTAGCTAAAGATAAAGGCGGCAGATTATGAATCAGTTTATAGAAGGGTTAAACCAACAGCAAAAAGAAGCTGTCCTGCACACAGAAGGTCCCTGCCTGGTTTTGGCAGGAGCCGGCAGTGGCAAAACCAGAGTATTAACCAATCGTATTGCCTACCTAATTGACCAGGGAACTCCTCACCACAGTATAATGGCCATCACCTTTACCAACAAAGCAGCCCAGGAAATGCGAAGCCGGGTTTCTAAAATGATTTCCGATTTTTCAGGAGCCTGGGTGCAAACCTTTCATGCAGCTTGCTACCGCATTCTGCGGATGGATATACAAAGACTGGGCTATCAATCTAATTTCACCATTGCCGATGAAGGTGATAGTCGTTCCATCGTCAAGGCTTTGCTCAAAGAACAGGGGGATTACGAAACCCGTCCTGACGATATCTACTATGCTGTAAAACAGGCTAAAAACAGCCTGGCCAATCCGGAAAAGTATTTTTCTTCTCTGAAGCTGTCTTTTGCTCAGCGGGAAAAATACCTGCAGGTATTCAACCTGTATAATACACGCCTAAAACAGCTTAATGTAGTAGATTTTGAAGACCTTATCCTTCTCAATATACGGCTTTTTGAAGAACACCCTGATATATTGGAAAAGTATCAGAACTGGTTCCGCTACGTTTTGATTGATGAATATCAGGACACTAATTACGCTCAGTATCGCTGGGCCAGGCTTCTGGCTTCCCGTCATCAGAATATTTTCGTGGTGGGAGATCCTGACCAGTCCATATACAGCTGGCGTGGTGCAGAGCCCTACAATATAAAGCGCTTTTTACAGGATTATCCCCAGGTGAAAGTAATAAAACTGGAGCAGAACTACCGTTCTACCGAAACCATCCTGCAGGCGGCCAATTCCGTTATTCAGTTTAATACAGAGCGGGAAGAAAAAACACTTTTTTCTGACAAGCCCGGAGGAGATAAGCTGGTACATTTTTGTGCCGGGGACAGCTTCCAAGAAGCTGTCTTCGTGGCCGACACTATTCAGGAGCTAGTTGCTCATCAGAACCGGAAATACAGTGACTTTGCCGTCTTCTACCGAACCCATGCCCAGTCAAGGATTTTGGAGGAAGCTCTGGTACGCCGTTACATACCGTACCGTATCATTGGTGGCAAACGCTTCTATGAACGCAAAGAAGTCAAAGATGTGATAGCTTACCTGCGGCTAGCTTGTAACCCGGATGACAGGCTCAGTTTTGAAAGAATCATTAATGTTCCCCGGCGGGGAGTAGGGGAAAAAGGCCTGGAGAAAATAAAGCTATTGGCTGAACAAAGCGGACAAACCCTCTTACAGGTCCTGGCGGGTCCGGAATCGATCCCCGGGATAAATCGTAAGACTTCTGCTGCTCTTCAGGATTTCTATGGATTAATAACCTACATCGCTGATTTGGCTAATTCCGGCGCCTCTTTACGAGAGATACTGGATCAGGTATTTCATAACAGCGGCTATATTGAGGAACTGCAGCGAACAGCGGCTGATGCGGAAATGCGTATTGAAAACCTTTATGAACTGCGCTCCTTGGCCATTGAATTTGAGGAACAAGGTGGCGAGGGCCTGGAAGATTTCTTAGCCCAAGTGGCTTTAGCCCAGGACACTGATGACCAGGACTACAGTGAAGCCGTGCAGCTGATGACTTTTCATGGTGCCAAGGGGTTGGAGTTCCCGGTGGTATTTATGACCGGTATGGAAGAAGGCGTGTTTCCCTCTTACCGCAGTGAAACTCCGCAGGATATGGAAGAAGAAAGGCGAATTTGCTATGTGGGCATCACTAGAGCCCAGGAGCAACTCTACCTTACCCGAGCGGTGACCCGGCTCTTATATGGATATGAACGCAGCAATCCTCCTTCGCGTTTTCTGAAGGAAATTCCAGAAAACCTTATGATGATACCTTCTACCCCCGGTACCATTCCCGGTACCATTACCGCAGGGAACCGGGTTTACCATAAAAAATTTGGTAACGGGCTGGTATTGGAAATAGATGAAAATGAAGATATTGCCACCGTAGATTTTGATTATGCCGGTGTGAAAATACTGCGTTTGGATATTGCTCCTTTGGAGAAAATTAATTAAAAAACCTGGAAGGAGGAAAATCAGTGGTATCTGAACGGGCAAGAGCAGAAGAGCTGCGGGAACAGATACGCAGTCATGATTACCACTATTATGTTTTAGATGCTCCTTTGATCAGTGACAGCGAATACGACCAACTAATGAAAGAATTGCTGGAGCTGGAAAAAGAACATCCCGAGTTAATAACCCCTGATTCTCCTACCCAAAGAGTAGGGGGAAAGCCCCTAGATAAGTTCAATCGCATTGTTCATCGTCAACCTTTATTAAGCCTGGACAATGCGTTTTCATTCCAGGATCTGCTGGAGTTTGACCGGCGCATGGCCCGGGGAAGCCAACAGCGGGACTACGTTACCGAGCTGAAAATAGACGGGGTATCCGTAGCCCTGGTTTACGAAAAGGGTACCTTGATCACCGCTGCCACCCGGGGTGACGGCACGGTGGGGGAAGACATAACTGCTAACATTAAAACTATCCGCAGTATCCCTCTAAAGCTGCGTTCCCCGGTGGAACGTCTGGAAGTTCGCGGCGAAGTCTATATGCCTAAGGCTGAATTCCTGCGCCTTAATCAGCAGAAAGCAGAACAAGGTGAGCGGGTATTTGCTAACCCCCGCAATGCTGCTGCTGGTTCATTGCGCCAATTGGATCCCAATATTACTGCCCAGCGTTCTTTAGCTGCCTTTATTTATGATATCCTCCACCTGGAGGGACATAGCATATCTTCCCAGTGGGAAGCTTTGAATTATCTTAAAGAGCAAGGTTTTCCGGTAAACCCTGAGGCTCACCGGGTAGATACTATTGCAGAGGTCTTTGACATATGTCAGCAATATGAGTCCCGGCGTCATGAACTCCCCTATGACATAGATGGGATAGTAATCAAGCTAAATGATTTAGCCGCTCGGACCGAATTTGGCAGTACGGCCCGTAGTCCGCGCTGGGCGATTGCTTTTAAGTTTGCCGCCGAAGAGAAGGAAACCCGGGTAGTGGATATAGAAATAAATGTTGGCCGTACCGGTATTATTGCCCCTACCGCCATCATGGAGCCAGTTTCTTTGGCAGGTACCACGGTAAGTCGAGCTAGCCTGCACAATTTTGAACTGGTGAAGGAAAAAGATATTCGTATTGGGGATATAGTGTTGTTGCGCAAAGCGGGGGATATTATTCCGGAAATCATTAAATCATTACCCGAGCACCGCAGCGGCCAAGAAGTGGAAATAACTCCTCCCTCCTTATGTCCGGCCTGTGGAAGTCAGGTAGTTCGTCCCCAAGGAGAAGTGGCGGTTCGCTGCGAGAATATAAGCTGTCCGGCTCGTTTGAAAGAAAGCTTGATATTCTTTGCTTCTCGACCAGCCATGGATATAGAGGGGTTAGGACCAGCCATAATTGAGCAGTTGGTGGAACGGGGGATGGTTAATAAACTGGAAGACCTGTATTCCCTGCAAGCTGCTGACCTTCAATCTCTGGAACGCATGGGTGCCAAATCGGCGGCCAATTTACTGCAAGCTATAGAAGATAGCAAACAACGCCCGCTGCATCGTCTTATAACTGCTCTAGGGATCAGACACATAGGGGCTAAAACGGCCCGCATACTTACCCAGCGGTTTAAGCGTATCGAAGACTTTTTCCAGGTTACCGAAGAGGAATTGACAGCCATTCCTGAGATCGGCGCTATCATGGCCGCCAGTGTTGTAGCCTTTTTCCAGGAGCCACGCAACCAAGAAACGGTGCAAAAGCTGCAGCAGCTGGGGGTAAATACCATTGAGCCCAGCGTCGAGCCAGAAACTCAGCCTTTGGCTGGCAAAGTATTTGTGCTTACCGGCACTTTACAGACTTTGTCACGCAATGAGGCCGCTGAACTTATAGAGTCCCGGGGAGGCAAAGTATCAGCCAGTGTCAGTCGCAAAACTGATTATGTAATAGTTGGCAGTGAACCGGGCAGCAAGTACGATAAAGCGGTGCAACTGGGACTAACTATCTTAGATGAGCAAGCTTTTCTTAACCTACTTCAATCCTAAACATTGTATACATTTCTCATATGGCTTAAAATCTTTAATTACCAGCGATGGATAAGGTATAATGCTGTCATATATGCAAAAAAACGGGTATGAAGTATGACAGGTACGATTATTAATGCAGCAGCCATTATTGGAGCAGGATTAATTGGACTAACCCTGCGCAAAGGTATTCCAGAGAATATCAGCCGTACTATGCAGGATGGATTAGGCGTCCTCATCATAATTATCGGCATACAATATGGCTTAAAAGCTGACAATCTGGCAGTAATCGGTCTAAGTCTGACCCTGGGTGCCGCAGTTGGTGAATGGCGGCAATGGGAGACCCGGCTGGAGATGCTGGGAGAAAAGCTGCAGAGGCGTTTCGGTAATGGTGATAGTTCTTTTGTAAAAGGGTTTGTATCTGCTACCCTGCTGTTCTGCATAGGCGCTATGGCTGTGGTAGGAGCATTGGAAGACGGGTTGACCGGGAACTATCAAATACTTCTGGTTAAGTCTATGCTGGATGGCATTTTCTCCATGCTGTTTGCTGCTAGCATGGGGGTAGGGGTGTTGTTCTCTGCTATTCCAGTGCTGCTGTACCAAGGGGCCATCAGTTTGGGAGCAGGATTTTTAAAACCGGTTCTCACCGGTGTAATGCTGGATAACATTACTGCCTTAGGTGGCATTTTGATTGCCGGGCTGGGCTTAAATATTCTGGGAGTTACCCGGATTCGTGTTGCCAACTTGTTGCCTGGTATACTGCTGGTCCCGCTGATCATGCTTCTTTTCCAGACCCTATCCTGGTATTAACTAGACAGAGCATTCAGGGCAAAATGTGCCATAGATGCAGAATTTTAAGTTGATTGGCATTATGATATACTTTTCTCTATAATTATTGATGGAAATTGCAATGTTATTAAAAAGGGCGAAGGAGGCCGTTTAAGGTGGCTATTAGTGAAAAACAAGTGGAACAGGTTGCCTATTTAGCACGGTTGAAAATAACCGAACAGGAAAAACAGCTGTTTGCTCAGCAATTGACGGCTATTTTGGAATACGTTGAGAAGCTTAATGAACTAAACACCGAACAGGTAGAGCCTCTTCACCATATTTTACCCATATACAATGTTTTCCG
>ERZ773359.2745-NODE-2745-length-21602-cov-8.316425_pt1 | contig 21602 bp, 16 predicted proteins | sample MGYA00374955_ERZ773359 | MGnify/ENA primary metagenome ERZ773359 (study PRJEB29098, sample SAMN04486028) | biogas fermenter metagenome | study: EMG produced TPA metagenomics assembly of the Biogas fermentation microbial communities from Germany - Plant 4 DNA1...
ATGTTGCGGGAGCCGATGAAGAGAAGGAAGAGCTTAGAGAGATCGTGGATTTTCTGAAAAATCCCAAGAAATATATTGAACTGGGTGCCCGTATACCCAAAGGGGTATTGTTGGTGGGGCCACCCGGTACGGGGAAAACCCTGTTGGCCAGAGCTGTGGCCGGTGAAGCGGGGGTACCCTTTTTCACCATCAGCGGTTCGGATTTCGTGGAAATGTTCGTAGGTGTGGGTGCTTCCAGGGTCAGGGATCTGTTCGACCAGGCCAAGAAGAATTCCCCCTGTATAGTCTTTATTGACGAGATAGATGCCGTGGGCAGGCACAGAGGTGCAGGCCTGGGCGGCGGACACGACGAAAGAGAGCAGACCCTGAACCAGCTCCTGGTTGAGATGGACGGTTTTTCCGATAATGAGGGAATCATCATCCTGGCTGCTACCAACAGGCCAGATATATTGGATCCGGCCCTCTTAAGGCCGGGAAGGTTTGACAGAAGGGTATTGGTAGGGGTACCCGACGTCAAGGGCAGGGAGGAGATCATCAAGGTCCATGCCCGTGGAAAACCTCTCTCCCCTGAAGTCGATATAAAGGTATTGGCCAAGAGGACTCCCGGTTTTACCGGTGCCGATATCGAGAATATGATGAATGAAGCCGCCATCCTGGTGGCCAGAAGATCCGGCAGGGAAATTGAGATGCAGGATCTTGAGGAGGCCATTACCAGGGTTATTGCCGGTCCTGAAAAGCGGAGCCGCGTCATAACCGAAAAGGATAAGAAGTTGGTGGCCTACCATGAGGCCGGCCATGCCGTAGTGGCAAAGCTGTTACCCAATGCAGACCCGGTTCACGAGATATCCATTATCCCCAGGGGAATGGCAGGGGGCTACACCCTAACCCTTCCCGAGCAGGATAAATACTATGTCTCCAAGTCGGAGATGTTGGATGATATAACCCAGCTCCTTGGAGGAAGAGTGGCTGAAGCCCTGGTCCTCAACGATATAAGCACAGGGGCATCCAACGATATCGAAAGGGCCAGCAATATGGCCAGAAAGATGGTTACCGAGTACGGCATGAGCGAAAACCTTGGGCCCATAACCTATGGAGGCAAGCATGAAGAGGTCTTCCTGGGAAGGGATTTCAGCACCCATAGAAACTATAGTGAGCATATAGCATCGGCCATAGACAATGAGGTCAGGAATATAATCCAGACCGCCTATTCCAAGGCAGAGCAGCTACTGAGCGACCACTTGGACGGACTTCACAGGGTAGCACAGGCCCTGCTTGACAGGGAAAAGCTGGATATGCAGGAGTTTGAGGAAATCTTTGCCGGTGCTTAAGGAAACAGTCAGATTCTTTATAAGTCAGAGGTGGGAGGTTGGAGGCCGAAAGGTCGGAGCCTCCCTTTTTAATATCCTAAACATAATGGCTATTGATCGCTCCCTCCGACATCGATTTGGAGAAAACTAAGGCTTATTTCATTTGAAAAGCCTATCGCTTCCAATCCGGCGTCCTGCCGGAAGGAAGCTGCTTTAAGCGTCCTGCTTAAAGCTACGGCTTTTCTGCATTCCATAAGCCAAGTTTTCTTAGCCAAATCAATGAAGTCGTTCGCTTATCAATAGTCCATTATGATACACGCTATATCAGGTCAGCTGCTAAGGAGGATGGATTTGTGGAGGCAGACTCCAACGACCCAAAAGAAAGACCTCTAAGGGGAGTGCCGCTAATAATCCATCAGAGACGGGACCTGTAAGGCAGCTCCCCGATGTGATTTGGAGGCAGCCGGAATAAACCATCCTCCCATAAAAATATCTAACTTTTCGATCAATAGACATTATGGATCAATAGCCATTATGATTGTAGTTACAGACATAACTCGATTATTAGAATTCTCCCCCGCAATAGAGAATAATGATAAGAGGAGGACCTAGGATGAAGCGGATAGTAACAATCGAAAGGCAAAAGCGCAGCAAAAATCGCTACACCCTCCACTTCGACGACGGTGAGTGGCTGGGCCTCTTCGATGAGCTGATTATTAGGCATGGCCTGAAAGAGGGTATAGAGGTGGACTCCGAGAAACTGGCCCAGCTGGCCAGGGAGGACGATGCCAAAAAGGCCCTTGAGATGGCCTTAAGGTACCTGGGATATAGGAGCCGCAGCCAGAAGGAAATGATAACCTACCTGGAAGGTAAGGGCTTTGACGGGGATGTTATAGATGAGACCATAGATAAGCTTAAAGGATACGGCTATATAGACGATTCCGCCTTTGCCCGGGATTGGGTGGCCGGCAGGATGGCCTCAAAGCCCATGGGGAAGGCCATGATAAAAAGGGAGCTGATCTACAAAGGGGTGGAGGATGAGGTAATCGAAGAACATCTTGGTAGAATCACCCAGGATCAGGAGGAGGACCGGGCCTACGCCCTGGCCTTGAAATATGTAAAGCGGTACAGAAACCTTGAGCCCAGGGAACAAATGCACAAGATAGGCGCAGCCCTGGCCAGGAGGGGCTTCGATTGGGAGACTATCAAAGGGGCTGTAAGAAGGCTTAACATCGGAGAAATAGATGAATAACTCAGCAATTCTATGAATATTATAGATAAATAAAGATAATCCCATTTTTTCACACCAGACTGAATGAAATAAATTAATTTTCAACTTATATTTTCATCTTGTTAAGGTATAATATAAGATGAAGGTCAAAGATGGTCAAAAGAAAGGGAGTGATTGTAATGGCCAGGCTTAGTGACGTAATAGAAGAATTCATAAAATCCTTGATTAAACAGAGCGAAGGCGAGCTGGAGTTTCAGAGAAACGAGCTGGCCGAATACTTTGAATGTGCACCCTCCCAGATAAACTATGTGCTGGCCACCAGGTTTTCTTTGGACAGGGGATATTATATAGAGAGCCGAAGGGGCGGCGGCGGTTTTGTCCGCATCGTCAAGCTGGATCTGGACGAAGACGATTACCTGTTATACCTCATTAATAAGCGGATTGGTACAACCATATCCCAGCAGGAAGCAAAGGACATTGTTACAAACATATTGGAGAGGGGTATAATTAATGCGAGGGAGGCTGCTATCATGGAGGCTGGGCTTATGGACAAAGTCATCGGTATCCCCACCAATGTAAGAGGGGTAATCAGGGCAAACATGCTCAGGGCTATGCTGGTGGCAGTCCTCAAGACCCAGGGTAAGGATCTTTGATGGGAGGGAATAAAGATGTTATGTCAGGAATGCAAGAAGAATCCTGCGACGGTTCATGTGACCAAGATCGTTAACAACATAAAGACCGAGCTGCACCTATGCCAAAGTTGCGCCGGTGAGAGAGAGGACCTGAATTGGTTTTCACCCATATCCATAAATGATTTTATGGCCGGATTCTTAAATCCCATAAAACCTACCAGGGCAGCCGATACCATCCCCACCTTAAGGTGCGACAAGTGTGGGATGGATTACAGGCAGTTTAAAGAGATCGGCCGGTTTGGCTGCGATAACTGCTACAGGGTATTTAAAGATGAAATACACCCAATAATAAAGAGGATACAAGGCGGGGCCACCCGCCATACCGGAAAGGTTCCTGCAAGCCATGGCGCAAGGCTCAACACCAATAAGGAGATAGAGGATCTGAAAAGGCAGCTGCAGAGTGCCATAAATATAGAGGCCTATGAAGAAGCGGCCAGGATCAGGGACCGCATAAAGCAACTGGAAAAGAAACAGGAGCAGGGGGGATAGGCTATGAGCTGGATTAACGATACAGGTCCCTTGGGGGACGTAGTACTCAGCAGTCGTGTTCGACTGGCCAGGAATCTGTCCGACACCCCTTTCCCCTCTATAGCAGATAAGTCCATGACGGATTCCGTTATACACCGGGTACACCGGAGCGTCTCGGGCCAGGGTTCGCCCATCAGGTCCCAATACCAGTTTTTAGCCATGGGGGATCTGGCTCCTACGGACAGGGAAATCCTGGTGGAAAAGCATCTGGCAAGTCCGGATCTTCTGGAAAACCCCGAAAGGTCTGCCATCCTGATAAACAGGGAAGAGATATGCAGCATCATGGTCAATGAAGAGGACCATATAAGGATGCAGTGCATCTTTCCCGGCTATCAGCTGAGGAAGGCTCTGGAGTACTTAAATAGAATAGATGATGTCCTGGAGGGGCAATTGCCCTATGCCTATGATGCTGATCTGGGGTATCTGACCTGTTGTCCTACAAACCTGGGCACCGGCATGAGGGCATCGGTGATGATGCACCTACCCCTTCTGGTGGGCACAGGCCAGATGAAGGCCATAATCCAGACCCTGCCCAAGATCGGGGTGGCGGTCAGGGGTCTGTACGGTGAAGGCAGCGAAGCCATAGGGGACATCTACCAGATATCCAATCAGATAACCCTGGGTGCATCGGAAGAGGAGATCATCATGAGCCTGGAAGTGGTCACAAAACAGATAGTGGATAAGGAGAAAGAGGCCAGGCGCAGGGTTATGGAAAGGGGCAGGGTACACTTTGAAGACGGCATATGGAGGGCCTATGGTACCATGACCCATGCCAGGGTAATGGATCTAAACGAGTTTATGAGTCTGTTGTCCAAGGTTAGGTTGGGAGTAGAGATGGGTATAATACCTAACGTAGATATAAGTACCATTAACGAACTGATGGTCATGGGGCAGCCTGCCCACCTGAAGAAATACCGGGACGGTGATACGGCCATCAAGGATTTGGATGAGGTGAGGGCCAGGGTTGTCGCCGAGAAACTGAGACAATAGAGATTATATAGAGAACGGAGGTACGAAAATGGCGTTTTTCGGTAGATTTACAGAGAGAGCACAAAAAGCATTGTTATACGCCCAGGAAGAGGCCCGGAACATAGGGCACAATTACGTCGGAACCGAACATCTCCTCCTGGGACTGCTCCGGGAAGAAGGCGGAGCAGCCGCTAAGGTCCTGGCGGATCTGGGCATGGAAATTGATAAAATGAGAGAATATATAGTAAGGCTGGTGGGTAAGGGGAACTACAACTTCAGCGAAGGCTTTGGCTATACCCCCAGAACCAAGAGGGTAATGGAGCTCAGCTTTTATGAGGCCAGAAACCTGGGCCATAATTACGTCGGCACGGAACACCTTCTCCTGGCCCTTATAAGAGAGGGCGAGGGTGTTGCGGCCAGGATAATGAAGGATGCCGGTGTGGACCTTGAAAAGGTAAGGGCCCTTGTTATGAAGATCCTCCAGGAGGAGGGCACCGAGACCCATCAGGGGGGTTCCCCCAGTGGCAAGAGCGATACCCCCAACCTGGACCAATTCGGAACTGATCTTACCGAGATGGCCAGGGAGGGCAAGCTGGACCCTGTCATAGGTAGAGAAAAGGAGATCGAAAGGGTTGTCCAGATCCTGAGCCGCAGAACCAAGAACAACCCGGTCCTCATTGGCGAGCCCGGTGTGGGTAAGACCGCCGTGGCCGAGGGCCTGGCCCAAAGGATTGCCGAGGGAAATATCCCGGAGCTCTTAAAGGGCAAAAGGGTAGTGACATTGGATCTTTCCGGCATGGTAGCGGGAGCCAAGTACAGGGGAGAATTTGAAGAGCGGCTGAAATCCGTTATGGCCGAGATAAAGGAATCCAAGGATATCATCCTTTTTATAGATGAGATGCACACCATAATCGGTGCAGGAGCGGCGGAAGGGGCCATAGACGCCTCCAATATCCTGAAGCCGGCCCTGTCCCGTGGAGAGATCCAGGCCATCGGGGCCACCACTCTGGACGAATACCAAAAGCACGTGGAAAAGGATTCGGCCCTGGAGCGGCGCTTCCTGCCCGTAATGGTCGGGGAGCCCAGCGTAGAAGAGACCATACAGATTCTAAGGGGTTTAAGGGATCGCTATGAGGCACATCACAAGGTGAGGATAAGCGACGAAGCCATAGAGGCGGCGGCCACCTTGTCGGATAGGTATATAACTGACCGGTTCCTCCCGGATAAGGCCATAGACCTGATAGATGAGGCTGCCTCCAGGCTGAGGCTGCAGACCTATACCGCTCCACCGGATCTTAAGAACCTGGAGAAGCAGCTGGAGGATATCCGCAAGGAAAAGGAAGAGGCGGTAGCCAACCAAAACTTCGAGAAGGCTGCCCAGCTGCGGGATCAGGAGCAAAAGGTAAAGGAAGAAATTGAGGCCGAAAAGACAAAATGGAAGACCAGCCACGCCACCGGAACCGGGATCGTGGGTGAGCAGGAGATAGCCGAGATCGTATCCAGCTGGACGGGGGTCCCCGTGGTGAAGCTGACGGAGGAGGAATCCGACAGGCTTCTCAACATGGAGGAGATCCTCCACAGGAGGGTAATAGGTCAGGATGAAGCCGTCCATGCCGTAGCCCGGGCCATAAGGAGGGCCAGGGTGGGGCTGAAGGATCCCAGAAGGCCGGTCGGCTCCTTTATCTTCCTGGGTCCTACCGGGGTTGGCAAGACGGAGCTGTGCAAGGCCCTTGGTGAAGCCCTGTTTGGCGACGAGGATGCCTTGATCCGCATCGATATGTCCGAGTACATGGAAAGACACACCGTATCCAGGCTGGTAGGTTCCCCTCCCGGATATGTGGGCTATGATGAAGGGGGTCAGCTGACGGAAAAGGTAAGGAGAAAGCCCTATTCCGTTATCCTCCTGGATGAGATAGAGAAGGCCCATCCCGACGTATTCAACATCCTCCTTCAGATTCTGGAGGACGGAAGGCTGACGGATGCCAAGGGCAGGCTGGTGGACTTTAGAAACGCCGTAATAGTCATGACATCAAATGTAGGGGCCCATACCATCCGCAAGCAGAGGACTCTGGGCTTCTCACCCGCCGAGGACAGGGTGGACAGCGAATACGAGAAGATGAAGGAGAACATCCTGGAAGAGCTCAAGAGAACCTTCAGGCCCGAGTTTATAAACCGGATCGACGAGGTAATTGTATTCCATTCCCTGGACGACGAGCACCTGAGGCAGATAGTACCCCTTATGCTGCAGAACGCCATAGACAGGCTGAAGCAAAGGGATATCCACCTGGAGATCAGCGATGCGGCCAAGGATTATATGGCAAAAGAGGGCTTCGACCCTGTTTACGGGGCAAGACCCCTAAGAAGAGCTATCCAGCGCACGGTGGAGGATAACCTGTCGGAGGAAATCCTGGCCGGCAGAATATCCGTAGGCGATAAGGTCCTGATAGACGTCGAAAACGACAAGCTGGTATTTAAGAAGATCTAACCGGTCCAAAGGATAATTCCCTATATTGGTTTTTAAGGACGGTTCCTCTGTTTTCCTTCAGATAGCACAGGGGAACCGTTCCCTTGTGCCTGGGGGATGAAATCTTATATAAATTTGCCTGCGGATATGATATAATTAATATGTAACCTTATTGAAAAGCCGGAAAAAGCAAATGAGAAATGGGAGCTAAAACAATAGATGGCCAAGCTGAAGAGAGTTTTTGTATGCCAGGAATGCGGGTACGAATCCGTCAGATGGATGGGCAAGTGCCCCTCCTGCAATGAATGGAACACCATGGTGGAGGAGATAGAGCAGCCCGCCGATAAAAGAAGCCAGGGCTTAGCCCAGGGAGCTGCCGGCCTTAGCCGTCCCGTCAGCCTGGAGGAGGTCTCCCTCCTGGAGGAGCACCGGGAGAGCACGGGACTTGAGGAACTGGACAGGGTCCTTGGCGGGGGCGTTGTAAAGGGGTCCCTCATCCTCATAGGCGGGGATCCCGGCATCGGGAAATCCACCCTGATACTTCAGATATGCGAATCCCTGGGAAAGGGCGGGGATACAATACTCTATGCCTCCGGGGAGGAATCCGCCCGCCAGATAAAGATGCGGGCCAACAGGCTGGGGGTATCCTCCAAAAGCCTTCGCCTGGTGGCAGAGACCAACATAGACGTTATTCTGGCCCATGTGGAGAATGAAAAGCCCCGTTTCCTGATGATAGATTCCATTCAGACCATGTATAATCCGGCCTTGAGCTCCGCCCCGGGCAGCGTTAGCCAGGTCAGGGAGGTAACCGCCACCTTGATGGGGCTGGCCAAGAAGAGCGACATGACCGTCTTTGTGGTAGGCCACGTTACCAAGGAGGGGGCCATCGCGGGGCCCAGGGTTTTGGAGCATATGGTGGACACCGTCCTCTACTTCGAGGGGGACCGTCACCATACCTACAGGATCCTGAGGGGCGTAAAGAACCGGTTTGGATCCACCAACGAGATAGGCATATTTGAAATGGGAGAAAAGGGCTTGGTGGAGATAATGAACCCGTCGGAACACCTCCTTTCAGAGCGGACTCAGGGCATGTCCGGCTCTGCTGTACTGTGCAGTATGGAGGGCACAAGGCCCATGCTGGTGGAGATCCAGGCGCTAATCAGCACCACGGCTTTTGGTATGCCCCGGAGGATGTCCACCGGGATAGACTACAACAGGGTGGTGCTGCTCCTTGCAGTCCTTGAAAAAAAGGTAGGCATGCGCCTTTACGACCAGGATGCCTATATTAATGTTGCCGGGGGTATAAAGATAGATGAGCCGGCAGCGGATTTGGCTGTAGTCTGCTCCATAGCCTCCAGCTTCAGGAATGTCCCCATCGATCACCACCTGTGTATTATGGGAGAGGTAGGGCTTACCGGGGAGGTAAGGGGCATCAGCCAGGTAGAAAAGCGGATTCTGGAATGCAGAAAACTGGGTTTTACCACCTGCCTGATTCCCAGGGCCAACCTGAAGGGATTGGACAGGATAAAGGATATAGATATCATCGGAGTGGACACCGTGGCTCAGGCACTAAGTATTGTTCTATAGACATTTTATTATTTTATTTATGATATAAGAAGGCAAGGGGGGTACAGATGGGAAGATCGCTAAACGTATTGATTTGTGTAACCCGCCAGATTTCCTGTGAAAGGCTCATTAGAATGGGATACGACGTATCCAAAAAGAGGGGGGGAAAGCCCCATGTAATTCACGTAGCTCCCATAGGGGAGAATTTTTTGGGCAATCCCAAGGAAGGGGAGGCTCTCGATTACCTGTTTGACATATCAAAACAGGTAGGTGCCGAGATGACGGTATTGCGTTCCAACGAGGTAGTGGAGGTTTTAACCGACTTTACCCAAAAGCACAATATTGGGATCCTGGTACTGGGCGAGTCAGCCAATACCCAGTCCGGCAGAGAAGGGGAGATAATCAAACAACTGAAGAGAAGACTGCGGGATGTGGAGTTTATCGTGGTTCCGGCCTGAAAAGATTTTAATAATTCGTGTTGACAAATGAATATCATCGTGCTACAATGTACAGTTTATTGACAAATGCCTTCCTTTATGGTATAGTTATAATGTTAAATATATTAAGGGAGGCATCGTTCATGTTTGATATAGGAGATAAGGTGGTTTATCCGATGCACGGTGCTGGTATCATCGAAGGCATTGAGGAGAAGGAGATCCTGGGGGAAAAACAGAGTTATTACATTCTCAGATTCCCGGTCGGTGATATGAAGGTCATGATCCCCACCTCAAACGTAGAACAAGTTGGCATTCGGGAAGTCATTTCCAATGAAGAGGTGGATAAGGTAGTTGCATTTTTGGCCGGCGACAAGTCGAAGATGTCTTCCAATTGGAATAAGAGATATCGTCAAAATATGGAAAAGATGAAGAGCGGAGATATATACGAGGTTGCAGAGGTAGTGCGAAATCTTATGATCAGGGATCATGAAAAGGGTCTGTCCACGGCAGAGCGTAAAATGCTCAGCAACGCCAGACAGATTTTAATCAGCGAACTGGTCCTATCCAAAGATGCTGAAGAAGAGGAAATCACTGCATTGGTGGATAGCATCATCGAAGGTGAAAGCGTCTGAAAGGCGCTTTTTTTTCTAAGCAATCCTATCAAAAACACATTAAAATAGCCGACATTATTGATTTACTTGCCCCAGGGGCATATATTTTTCATACAGATAAAATGGTATAAGTTACAAATAGAGGAAAAATATATGTGTGTCCCGTTTAAATATCTGTTATAATGTTAATAATAGAAGAGGGAGGTGATCAAATGCTGAGGAGAGTAATAAGGATCATCCTTGGTCTGGTAGGTGTTTCCGTCGGCATGGCCCTGGCTTGGACAACGGTCCCCATCCTGGCTGACAGGGGTATCGAGCTTATTGGATATCAGGATATCGTTATTTATACCTTATTCGGCATCGTATTTGGATTATTATTCTTTGTCCTTTCGAACAGACTGATACAATTCACCGTAGACTTTATTAAACTGGTAGAACACAAACTGCAGGAAGTTCCGGTTACCGATATCTTATTTGGGGTTTCAGGTCTTATAGTTGGTCTTTTTGTTTCTTATTTAGTGACTATCCCCTTTAGACAAATTCAAATAGGGTGGCTGGCCCTTATACTTACGATTTTAATCTACCTATTCTTCGGCTACCTGGGTATAAGCGTTACCACCAAGAGGTGGAGGGAGCTGGATTGGTCGGATCTGTTGCAGAAGGTTCGAAAGGATCGCCACGGGCACGAGGTCATATCCAGTCGACCCAAGATTTTGGATACCAGCGTAATCATCGACGGCCGGATTTTTGATATCTGCAAGACCGGGTTTGTGGAAGGTCCCCTTGTCATACCCGCCTTTGTCCTGGAGGAGCTCAGGCATATAGCCGATTCCTCCGATGCCCTGAAGAGAAACCGTGGCCGCAGGGGCCTTGATATCCTGAACCAGATCCAAAAGGAGCTGGACATACCGGTGCGCATCTATGAAAAGGATATTGACGATGTGCAGGAGGTGGACAGCAAGCTCTTAAAGCTGGGGCAGATCTTAAAGGGCATGGTTATAACCAACGACTATAACCTCAACAAGGTGGCAGAATTTCAGGGAGTGCCCGTACTTAACATTAACGAACTGGCTAACGCCTTGAAGCCGGTGGTCCTGCCCGGCGAAGAGATGTTGGTACAGGTGATAAAGGACGGTAAGGAGATGGGGCAGGGTATAGCCTACCTGGATGACGGAACCATGATAGTGGTGGACGGCGGTAAAAAATATGTAGGAGAAAGCATCGACGTTCTGGTAACCAGTGTCCTCCAGACTGCCGCGGGACGGATGATTTTTGCCAAGCCCAAGGCCATGGACAGGGTGGTATAAGGCTAAGAATCTGGGACAAAACTGTTAATAACTGTTAATATATATTAGTAAAATATTAAATGTTTCATACAAAACATTGCGGCGGGTTGTATCTCGCCGCTTAATTATATATAATTTAGGTGCTGGTAGATGGAATTTTAAGGTTATATCCAGGCCGACTATACGATGTGATTTGGAGCTGACGGAATAAACCATTTACCCAATTAGAAGTTAAACCAATAATCTGGAATATGAAAGCTATAGACTTAGACTGGAAGCAGGAGGAAGGTTTGAACAACTACGCAATTATCCTGGCCGCCGGCAAGGGTACCAGGATGAACCGAGAGATAAACAAGGTATACTTACCCCTTGGGGATAGGCCCGTTATCGCCCATACCCTGGAGGCATTCTACAGGGCTGAGTCCATACATAGGATAGTATTGGTGACAGCTACGGGGGAAGAGGAATATATAAAAAAGAATATACTGGATATTTACCCGGTCCAAAAGCCTGTAACACTGGTTCCGGGAGGCTCTGAAAGGCAATACTCCGTCTATAACGGCCTGAAAGCATTACCTGAGGATGCGGAAATTGTGGCCATCCACGATGGGGCCAGGCCACTGGTTACCCCCCAGGTAATACAAAAATGCGTTGAGTCGGCCCTTAAATGGGGTGCAGGGGTAGCGGGCATGCCCGTAAAGGACACCATAAAAGAGGCGGACCCCGACGGAAGGGTAAGAAAGACCCTCAGGCGGGAATCCCTTTGGCAGGTCCAAACCCCTCAGACCTTCAGGTATACCCTCATCATGGAGGCCCATAGGAAGGCCCTGGAGGATAACTACATAGCCACCGATGATTCTGCCCTGGTAGAATACTTGGGGAGACAGGTATATATGATACCGGGAGGCTATGACAATATAAAGATTACCACACCGGAGGATATAGATATCGCCTGGAGGATTCTAAAAAGTAGGCAAGGAGAACTGTTATGAGAGTTGGAATAGGATATGACGTACATAGGTTGGCAGATAATCGCCCCCTAATTATAGGTGGCGTTGAGATACCCTTTGACAAGGGCTTGCTAGGCCATTCCGATGCAGACGTCTTGGTCCACGCCATAATGGATGCCCTCCTGGGAGCCCTTGGCAAAGGGGATATAGGTCAGCACTTTCCCGACAGCCGGGAGGAATACAAGGGAATATCCAGCATAGAACTACTCTCCAGGGTAGAGAGGATCATATCGGCCGACGGCTACAGGGTTGGCAATATAGACGGTATAATCATTGCCCAAAGGCCCAAGATGGCTCCCTACCTGAAGGAGATGAAGGCAAACATCGCAAGTACCCTAAAGGTAGACCCATCCATGGTCAATATAAAGGCCACCACCACCGAGGGGTTGGGTTTTGTGGGCACAGGCCAGGGCATGGCCGCCCAGGCGGTAGTGCTCTTGGAGACCGTAAGCTGACAGTGCATTTGTTTTACTTAGTGTTTGGTAATTGAATAGATAATGGCTATTGACCGCTCTTTAACTTTGTAAGAGTGACGTCATCGTTGAAGTTTCAAAAAATCTATTTTAGCTTTTATATAACCAACGCTTATGGTAATGTGTTTTTTGAAACTTCTCTCCTTCCGACATTGATTTGGTTTTCTCCAAATCAATGAAGTCATTCGCTTGTCAATAGCACATTATGCTTACTGTTACGCAAACTATTTCAGTTGGTATATATTATGGTGTTTGATATATCAGTATTGTCACTAAAGGAGGATGGATTTGTGGAGGCAGCCGTAATAAACCATCCTTCCATTATATAAATCAGCAGTCAACAGTAGTTTAAAAGGATAATTTGATAGTCGTTAAGGAAACGATCTTAAGGAGGTTTTTGAAATGAAAAGAATCCTATCCCTGGGCATGGCCCTTATGCTACTCCTCTTGTTCCCCCTGACCGCTCTGGCGGACTCCGAGGATATCGTGGTAACCCTGGGCGGCGATCTGAACGAGAGCCAGCAAAATGAGATGCTGAAGCTATTCGGAGTAGACAGGGATGAAGTCAAAATACTGACGGTCACTATCGATGAGGAGAGGCAGTATCTGGGGGGTCTGGTGTCCGATGATAAGATAGGCAAGAGGACTATCTCATCGGCCTATGTAGAGCTCCTGGAGAAGGGTGAGGGAATAGAAGTCGATACCCATAATATAACCTGGGTCACCCGGGAAATGTATGCCAACGCCCTGGTGACGGCAGGTGTGGAAAACGCCAAGGTCATAGCCGCAGCCCCCTTCAAGGTGTCGGGAACCGGCGCCCTCACGGGGATTATGAAGGCCTTTGAAGCGGTTACCGGCAAGGAGCTGGACGAAGAAGCCAAGGAGGCTGCCAACGAAGAGCTGGTCACCACCGGTGAGCTGGGAGAGGTCATAGGTAAGGACGAGGCTGCCGCCCTGATAAAGGAGATCAAGGAAAGGATCGCAGAGCTCAAGACCAAGGACGAGGGCGAGATCCGGAAGATAGTTATTGAAATATCCGCAAACCTTAATATAAACCTTACGGATGAGCAGATCGAACAGATAGTGCAGCTGATGAAGAAGATCAGCAACCTGGATCTGAATGTAGAGAAGATCGCCAGCCAGATAGAGAAGATCGCCGGCAGCCTGGATGACGTCAAAAAGGTGGTCACCGAGAACAAGGGAGTCATTAAGAAGATATTGGAGGCCATAGAAAGATTCTTTGCCTGGCTTCGGAGCCTGCTGGGATGATGGACTGAAAGAACCTGAACATATCCCTGATCTTACCCGGATCAGGGATTTTTGTTTGGGTTTTTGGAACCAGTTTAATTATATAGCGTATTATGTTATAATCATCCATGTTAGGAAGTGACCGTAATAAACCTAAACATCCAGGAGGTGTACTTATTGTTCAAATGGTTTAAGGACGAAATCCAGGGCATAAAGGACAGGGATCCCGCCGCCAGGAATGCACTGGAGGTTTTATTGTGTTATCCCGGCTTTCATGCTATTATCTTTTATAAGATAGCTCACTGGCTCCACAATCACCATCTAAAGCTCCTGGCCAGAATGATCTCCCAATTTGCCAGGTTTTTGACGGGTATAGAGATCCATCCCGGAGCCGTCATAGGCAAAAGGCTCTTTATCGATCATGGTATGGGAGTGGTCATCGGGGAGACCACCAGGATAGGTGACAACGTCACCATCTACCAGGGAGCAACCCTGGGTGGTACCGGCAAGGATACCGGCAAGCGCCATCCCACCATCGGCAACGGAGTGGTTATCAGTGCAGGGGCCAAGGTTCTGGGGCCCTTTACTGTGGGGGACAACAGCAAGATAGGGGCAGGCGCCGTGGTGCTGAAGGAGGTCCCGCCCAACTGCACTGTAGTCGGTGTACCGGGCCGGATAGTGAGGAAGGACAACGTCCCCGTACCCAAGGATCCCAAGATAAGGACAATCGACTGCGACCAGGTGGATCTGGACCAGGTAAGGCTCCCGGATCCCGTAGAAGATGCTATCTGCTGTATTATAAAGAGGCTAACCAAGATAGAGGAGCAGCTGAAAGAACTGGAGGAATTCAGACGAAATGAAGTTGTATAATACCCTAACCAGGAAGAAAGAGGACTTTATACCTATACACGAGAATGAGGTAAGGATGTACTGCTGTGGACCTACGGTGTACAACTATTTTCACATAGGCAATGCCCGCCCTTTTATCATCTTTGACGCCTTCAGGCGATATATGGAGTACAAGGGATACAAGGTAACCTATGTCCAAAACTTCACCGATATCGACGACAAGATGATTCAGAGGGCAAATGAAGAGGACACCACAGTAGCAGAGCTGGCAGAGAGATTTATCGAGGAATACTTTAAGGATGCCGACGGCCTTGGAATAGAGAGGGCCACCGTCCATCCCAGGGCTACGCAGCATATAGACGAAATGATAGCCTATATAGAAGGGCTCATAGAAAAGGGATTGGCCTATGAGATAGATGGCGACGTATGGTATGACACCTCGGCCTTTGAAAGCTATGGGAAGCTCTCCAGGCAGGACCTAGAGGAGCTGGAGGCGGGGGCCAGGGTAGACCCCAATGAAAAGAAGCGCAACCCCATGGACTTTGCCCTATGGAAGGCTCAAAAGCCCGGTGAGCCGGCCTGGGACAGCCCCTGGGGAAAGGGCAGGCCTGGTTGGCATATAGAATGCTCCGTGATGGCCTCCAAGTACCTGGGCGAAACCATAGATATTCACGCCGGGGGTCAGGACCTGATCTTCCCCCACCATGAAAACGAAATAGCCCAGAGTGAGGGCTTGTCCGGAAAACCCTTTGCCAACTATTGGCTCCACAACGGTTATATAAATGTGGACAACAGGAAGATGTCCAAGTCCTTGGGTAACTTCTTTACGGTACGGGATATCTCCGAGAAGTATGATCTTGAGATAGTCAGGCTCTTTATGCTGTCTGCCCACTACAGGAGCCCCGTAAACTTCAGCCACGAACTTTTGGATCAGGCCAAAAGTGCCCTGGAGCGTCTATACAACGCCAGGAACAACCTGTTATACCTCCTCGACATGGCAGAGGACAGGGATTTATCCGACGAGGAACAGAAGCTCCATGACCGGACCGGGGAGTACATCCGGGATTTTGAAAGTGCCATGGATGACGATATCAATACCGCCGATGCCCTGTCGGTGATCTTTGATCTTGTCAGGGATGCCAATACCCATCTGAAGGCTGAAAGTCCCAGAAGGCTGATAGAGGCATTCTATAACACCTTTGAGTCTCTGACGGATATTATGGGCATAGTCCAAAAGGAACAGAAAAAGTCCCTGGATCAGGAGATAGAGGAACTAATCGAAAAGAGGCAGCAGGCAAGAGCCGCCAAGGACTGGGCCACCGCCGACAAGATCCGGGACGATCTCAAGGCACGGGGCATAATCCTGGAGGATACCCCCCATGGGGTACGCTGGACCATACAGCAGTAATGATGATTTTTTTCCAACTTACCGAATAAAAACCGGCTATACACTCCTTTGTGTAGCCGGTTTTTCTATCTGTACTGTTTATTATCATATAGCATTTAATTACACATATAATGCTTTCATTTCCTACGAGTAAAGATAGCAAATCATTTTTAGTCAAATATGACAACACACCTTAATTCATGGTATAATTAAGGGATTGAATATTTCCCTATATTCATGATGGCTATTGAATGCTCCTTCCGATGTCCGCTTATCAATAGTCCATTATGATATACGCTATTGCAAGTCGGTTACTAGGGAGGATGGATTTGTGGAGGAAGACTCCAACGACCCAAAAGGAAGACCTCTAAGGGGAGTACCGCTAATAATCTCTCAGAGACGGGACCTATAAGGTAGCTCCCCGATGTGATTTGGAGGCTGACGGAATAAACCATCCTCCTATGAATAAACGTAAATCAGCTTTCAAAAGACATTATGATGCTATAAAAGCCAGTTATAATTTTAGAGGCTAATAAAGATTATTTTATGGAATTAGAAAGGACGAATGAATGCTTAATATAGACATAGATGCTATACGGGAGAAATGCCTTCTCCCCAGCACCTTCCAGCGAGGAAGAGCCTACTACCGCCAAAGGCGGGTAAGATCCCTGAGGCTGAACCGTAAGGATCTGATTATAGAGGGCTCAGTAAAGGGCACCAGGACCTACAATGTAAAGGCTGCCTTCGATCACCACGGGGACTTGGTGGAGACCGACTGTGATTGCCGGGCCATAAAAAGATATTGGGGCCCCTGTAAGCACATAGTGGCCCTGCTTCTAACCATCATGGAGCACGACGCCAGGGGCAGCTTTGACGGCCTGATTGAAGTAAAAAGACCGAAGTCCCCAAGGGAGGCCACTGACCGGCTCTTTGAGCTCTTTGGACAGATGGGCCAATGGGAGAAGAAAACCATAGCCATGGAGATAACCTATGAGGCCGGTGAGGACCTGGAAAGGGAGGACATACCGGCAGGCTACCTGTACCTTAAGATAGGGGAATCCAGGCTCTACGTTGTAAGAAACATCCCAAACCTCCTAAAGGCCTATAGGGACGGCCAGGCCCTGGAGTTTGGCAAGAACTTTACCTACGATCCCGCCGTCCATACCTTTAGCCCCTGTGATAAGCAGCTTATGGATCTTATGACCGAAGTATACGAAGTACAGGACCTTATAGATACTGCCAGCTTTTACAAGACCAATGGAATCTTCAGCGACAGGAGGATGGCTCTTACCGATGCCGCAGCCAGAAGGTTCTTTTCCATCATGGAGGATAGATCCTTTAATCTGATGTACGGGGGTATCACCTACAAGAATATAGAGATAGTAAAGGAAGATCTGCCCATAGGCTTTGACCTGGGTAAGGTTCATAATGACCTTTTGCTCGCCATGGACCTGGTCGAGGGGATCCAACCCCTCACAAGAAACGGCCAGTATATCCTCATAGATGGCAGGATCTACAGGCCCAGTGAGAAACAGCGCACCGGCCTCGCCCCCTTTTACAGTGCCCTGACCCAGGCGGGGAGCAGAAGTTTTCGCTTTACCAGGGAGGAGGGCGAGCGTTTTGTATCCGAGGTCCTGCCCCACCTTGAGGGTGTGGGCAAGGTCCATATAAGGCCTGAGCTGGAATCCGTCATGGTAAGGGGAGAGCTTCACACTGAGATCTACCTGAGGCCCCAGGATAGCGGCGTAGGCTGTGATGTTAAGTTCGTCTACGGGGACAGGGAGATAAACCCCTTTGACAGCAATGGAGAGGCCGTCCCGGAAGATGCCAGCATCCTCATAAGGGACTTAAAGGGAGAGCAGCAGATCCTGGATATCCTAAATGAGTATGGCTTCAGCGTCCAGCCCGGCAGCGCCCACCTGGAGGATGAGGCAGCAACCTTTGAATTTATCTACAGTGGGATACCAAGGCTGCAGGAGCTGGCCCATGTCTACTATTCCGAGGACTTTAAGGGCTATGTGACCCGAAGGAAGTTTTCCTATTCCGGCGGAATAAGTCTGAACAGCCAGATAGATATGCTGGAGTTTAGCTTTAGCCTTGACGGCATAGACCCCGGCGAGCTGGGAAACGTCCTGGGTGCCCTGAAGGAGAAAAAACGCTACTACAGGCTGAGGGATGGATCCTTTCTAAACCTTGAGGGGGAAGACTTAAGGGAAATAACGGACCTTTTGGAGGAGCTGGATATAAACCCCAGGGACCTTTCCGGGGATAAGATTATGCTGCCCAAATACCGGGCCATGTTCCTGGATGAACACCTGGAGGAGGCAGGTATAGAGGGTTTTAGCCGGGATGAGGCCTTTAAGGATCTGGTAAGAAACATTACAAAACCCCAGGAGCTTGACATATCACCACCTCCCAGCCTGAAGGATGTACTAAGGGGCTACCAGACCTTTGGCTTTCGCTGGCTGAAGACCCTGGCATCCTATGGCTTGGGCGGCATATTGGCCGATGATATGGGCCTTGGGAAGACCCTCCAGGTAATAGCCCTGCTCCTGTGGGATAAGGAGGACAGGGGACAAAAGCCCTCCCTGGCTGTAGTGCCGACCTCCCTTGTATACAACTGGGAGGACGAGGTAAAGAAGTTTGCTCCGGAACTTAAAACCCTGGCCCTTGTAGGAACCAAGGAAGAGCGGATGGAAAAGCTAAAGGATATAGAAGGGGCGGATCTTGTCATAACCTCCTATCCCCTTATAAGGCGGGATGGGGATGAGCTTGGAGAATACTCCTTCAGGTATTGTATACTGGACGAAGCCCAGCATATAAAGAACCCGGACTCCCAAAACGCCAAAATGGTAAAATCCATCAAGGCCGAGGCCCGGTTTGCCTTAACCGGGACCCCTATGGAGAACAACCTGACCGAACTTTGGTCCATCTTCGACTTTATCATGCCCGGATATCTGTACTCCCAGACCAAGTTCAGAAGGCAGTTTGAGAGCCCGATAATAAGGGACCGGGACGAAAGGGCGGCCAAGCGGCTCTCCTTCCATATCAAGCCCTTTATCCTGAGAAGGCTCAAGGGGGATGTGCTAAAGGAGCTGCCGGAGAAGATAGAGCACCGGGTAACGGCGGAGCTGACCGTGGATCAAAAGAGGGTCTACCTGGCCTATATGCAGAGGATCAGGGAGGACATCGAAAGGGAGATCGAGGAAAAGGGCTTCAACAACAGCCAGATAAAGATCCTGGCAGGCCTCACCCGTCTAAGGCAGGTATGCTGCCACCCCTCCACCTTCCTGGAAAACTATCGGGGCGGAAGCGGGAAGATGGAACTCCTGGAGGATATCCTGGACGACGCCCTTAGTGGCGGGCATAGGATCCTCCTATTCTCCCAGTTTACCGGGATGCTGGCCATAATAAAGGAGTTATTGGACAGAAAGGGAATAGAGTATCTATATCTGGACGGCTCAACCCCTGGCAGGGAAAGAAGGGAATTGGTCCGGGACTTTAACGCCGGCAGGGGAGATGTATTCCTGATCTCCCTAAAGGCAGGGGGAACGGGCCTGAACCTGACGGGAGCCGATACCGTAATCCACTTTGACCCCTGGTGGAACCCGGCCGTAGAGGACCAGGCCACGGACAGGGCCCACAGGATAGGCCAGGATAAGGTGGTCCACGTTATGAAGCTCATCACCCGGGGGACCATCGAGGAGAAGATCTTTGCCCTCCAACAAAAGAAAAAGGAGCTTATAGATACGGTCATAAAACCCGGCCAGACCCTGCTTTCCAAGATGACGGAAGAGGAGATAAGGGATCTGTTTGCGGGGTAGGATGAAAATAATTCATTTATATGTTATAATAAATGCATCGGATAAAATCATTGGGATTTTACCTGATGCATTTATTCTTTTCATGTAAAGCAAGCCAAAAAGGCTTGCCCTTATGATGTAAAAAACAGATAATGCAACGTTTAGTGATGCAGCAAGACAGGGGATAATTGAATTGGGTATAAATTTAAGCAACGGTTTGGTAAAGAAGTTTGGTAAGAAGGTGTCGAGGCTCTTTGGGGGGTCCGATGAAGAAGCACATTTAGCCCTGGACTTGGTGGAGCCGGGTACGGATCAGGATATAAAGGAAAGCATAAAGGAGAAGAAAACCAAGACCCTGCCGGAGGGGATAACCTCCCGTATGCTGTACAGGGATATAGCCAGGATAGCCTGGCCCTCCTTTGTGGAGCTGACCCTGACCCAGCTGGCCTCCATGGTGGACATGATGATGGTGGGGCAGTTGGGGGCATACGCCATAGCCGGTGTAGGGCTTACAAATCAGCCGAAATTTCTACTTATGACCATGTTCATGGCCATGAACGTGGGTACCACCGCCCTGGTGGCAAGATACAGGGGAGCCGGCGAGGACGAAAAGGGCAACAATATCCTGCGCCAGTCCCTGCTACTTACTTTCGTCTTTTCTGCAATAGCCTCCATCATAGGCTATATCTATTCAGAATCCCTGGTAAAATTTATGGGAGCAGCGGATGCCGAGACCCTGGCTGCAGGGACCGTATACTTAAAGATCCAGATGGTGGGCTTTGTCTCCATGGCCCTGACCAGTACCATTACCGCAGCCCTACGGGGTATCGGGGATTCCAGAACCGCCATGATCTACAACCTAACCGCCAATGCCGTAAACGTGGTATTCAACTATCTATTGATAAACGGACATTTTGGATTTCCCAGGCTGGAGGTGGCCGGTGCCTCCCTTGCAACCATTTTAGGTCAGTTTGTAGCCTTTGGTATGGCCTTAAGGGCCATAATGCGGAAGGACCAATCCCTCCACCTGGATATCAGGGAGGGCTTTAGGCCCGACTGGCAGGCTATGAAGTCCATCTTCAATATAGGGATCCCGGCCATGTTGGAGCAATTGGTCATGAGAACCGGCATGATAATCTATAACAAGACCGTGGCATCCCTGGGGACCGTAGCCTTTGCTACCCACAACGTCAGCATGAACATTCAGGCCATGTCCTTTATGAACGGCCAGGCCTTCTCGGTCTCCGCCACTTCCCTGGTGGGGCAGAGCCTGGGCAAAAAGCGGGCTGATATGGCCAATGCCTATGCCAGCCGTACCAGGAGGGTGGCCATGACAGTCTCCCTGTTCCTGGGCCTGATATTCTTCTTCTTTGGAAGAAACATAGTTGGCCTCTATACGAGCGATGCTGAGGTCATAGCCCAGGGAGGCCAGATCCTGATGCTGGTGGCCTTGATCCAGCCCTTCCAATCATCCCAGTTTATCCTGACAGGTGTCCTAAGGGGAGCAGGAGATACCAAGGCTACGGCCGTTATCATCTTCCTGACGGTGCTCCTGGTCCGTCCCGGCCTTGCAATCTTCAACATAAACGTCTTGGGTTTGGGCCTGATAGGTGCCTGGATAGCCCTGGCCCTGGACCAGATGCTAAGGTCCTTCCTGGTACTCCTAAGATACAACTCCGGTAAATGGAAGGGAATAAGGGTTTAGTACCGAATATAACTGAATAACCTCAGATACGATTAT
>ERZ773359.2746-NODE-2746-length-21595-cov-16.135144_pt1 | contig 21595 bp, 18 predicted proteins | sample MGYA00374955_ERZ773359 | MGnify/ENA primary metagenome ERZ773359 (study PRJEB29098, sample SAMN04486028) | biogas fermenter metagenome | study: EMG produced TPA metagenomics assembly of the Biogas fermentation microbial communities from Germany - Plant 4 DNA1...
TTTATCCAGAAAGGAGCTCTTTCATTCATCCATACACAAAATTTTGGACAGTCTCATTTTTCACGCTAATGCTTGTTGCAACCGTTATATTCGCCGTTCTGGCATGGCCTGCTTTTGCTGAAAGTACAGCAGGCGAGGAACATCAGAGTATCGCATATGGCACATTCTGGTCGCTTGCACCGCCGATTATTGCAATTGTTCTTGCCCTTATCACCAAGGAAGTGTACAGTTCTCTCTTCATAGGGATTGTGAGCGGTGCTTTGCTGTATGCAAACTTCAATCCGCTTAATGCTTTCACCGCAATATTTACCGAAGGCTTTATACCTTCACTGGCCGATGGATGGAACGTTGGCATACTGATTTTCCTTGTTGTACTAGGCACAATTGTATGCCTTATGAACAGGGCAGGCGGCTCCGCAGCATATGGAAAGTGGGCAGCCCAAAAGATCCGCTCCAGAAAAGGAGCCATGCTGGCTACCTTTGGGCTTGGTGTTCTCATATTTGTGGATGACTACTTCAACTGCCTTACCGTTGGCAACGTGATGAGACCCATTACCGACAACCACAAAATTTCCCGCGCCAAATTAGCCTATCTTGTGGATGCCACCGCTGCACCCATATGCATGATCGCTCCCATATCCTCATGGGCTGCTGCTGTTGTGGGGGTTGTTGAAGGATATGATGGTTTTGAGCTCTTTATTCGTGCAATACCTTACAACCTCTACTCTCTTCTGACCATTGCAATGATCATATTCATTACTTTAATGGAAATTGAATATGGACCAATGAAAATTCATGAACGAAACGCTATATTGTATGGAGACCTCTATACCACGCCAGATCGTCCCTTTGAGGGGCAGGATGGCGAAGTATCTGCCGGAAAAGGAAAGGTTATAGATTTGGTTATCCCCGTACTTATCCTGATAGTCTTATGTATACTGGGTATGCTCTACACCGGTGGTATACTAGAAGGTGAAAATATTATAAACGCTTTTGCTAACTGTGATGCTTCTTTGGGACTGTCCCTGGGTTCTTCCCTTGCACTTATTATCATTATCATATATATGATGGTCCGTAAGGTTCTGACCTTCAACGAGTGCATGGAATGCTTCCCAGAGGGATTTAAAGCTATGGTACCCGCCATACTCATTCTGACCTTTGCCTGGACATTGAGCGGCATAACAGGTCTTCTTGGTGCAGATGAGTATGTCAGTGGCATTTTCAAAGGCAGTGCAGCAAATCTTTTGGTCTTATTACCGGCTATTGTATTTGCAGTAGCCGTTGGTATGTCATTCTCGACAGGCACATCCTGGGGAACCTTCGGCATCCTTCTGCCGATAGTGACAGCTGTACAAGGCCTTGGCCCAGAACTGCTGGTAATTACGGTTTCGGCCTGCCTCGCCGGTGCTGTCTGCGGCGACCACTGCTCACCTATATCTGACACCACTATCATGTCCTCTACCGGAGCCATGTGTAATCACATAAATCACGTACAAACCCAGCTTCCCTACGCCATGACTGTAGCAGCCGTGTCCTTTGTAGGCTATATCATTGCTGGGTTTGTCCAGTCAGCATGGATAGTGCTTCCAGTCTCCCTTGTCGTAATGTTGGGGGTGCTTTACCTGATTAAACTGCTGACATCGGACAAAGAAACAGCGTTGAATGGCAAAGCCAATGCTTAGATAACATCTATTGGGGGAAACGCCATTCATTTTCACCATTTAAAGGTGAAATGAATGGCGTTTTTATTTAGCAAGGCACCAGAACAATACGCAAAAATCTTCTAAATTAATAAGACCGCTTTCTTGCAAACTGGGAATAATAATACCTGAATCCGGGTAAATGTGTCTCTTAATAACATAGGAATTCCTCGCGAAGAAAAGGAAATGCATATCCCTAAACAGATGGAAAGAGGTCACAGAACGGTTCCGGTGGACACGCGGCTGACCTCTTTGAGCGTCCCCTCTTCTTCATCTGTCTGTATCCGATAAACAATGTACAAATTTCCTAAAGAGAACACGGCTCCCAAAAGGAAAACCCACCGGCTTCCCCGATTTGCCCAGACATGCCTTCCTGTAATGGCTGCCATAATAAAATCACATGTCTCCGGGCTGGTTAACATTGACAATTTGGCCGCAACGTCACCACGGCCCGCACCGCAACAAGCCCGCAGTAATCCTTTCCAACAAGCTATTGCATTTATTTCCTCTGCGGTACAATTTCAATCCAGTACCCGTCAGGATCTTCAATGAAATAGATCCCCATGGCCTTATTCTCAAAACAGATACAGCCCATATTCTTATGATGTTCATAAGCAGCATCAAAATCATCAACGACAAGCGCCAGATGTATTTCATTATCCGACAGATCGTATGGCTCTTTCCGGTCCCTCAACCAGGTTAGTTCTATCTGATGTTCCGTAACTCCATCACCCATAAACACCAGGACAAAGCTTCCATCCGACGCCTCACGCCTCCTTAATACTTTTAATCCCAGGGCTTTCTCATAAAAGGATACACTTTTGTCCAGATCCATAACATTGAAATTTGTGTGGGCAATTTTAAATTTCATAGTATCTTACCCCTTCCTTTTTATTCTTTATATATTATTTGCTGTCCCCTGTGAGACAGAGGTACAATTTTAGTCTGCGGGTCCTCCACTTTGTCAGCAAATTCCCGTGTTACCCGGTACTGATCCCAAAAATGCATCGGAACAAACAGTTTCGGCTTTATTGTCTTGATAAAGTATTCCCCACCCATATGAAAATACTCTTTCAACCTTGGATCAACGGGGAAAAATGCGATATCCACCTTTTGTCCTTTAATCCTTTCAACCTCTTTCTCAAAATTTTGTTTATCCTGCTTCAACTCATCTTCGGTGGACTCATAATACCAGTACCAGCAGTTCAGATCTCCGGCATGAAATATACTGATCCCATCGGCTTCCACCAGAAATGACACTCCAACATCGGTAGAGCCAAAGGCTCGTATTTTTACGGCATCCACAGTAAGTTCCCGGTATGGCGATAAAAAACAGCAGTTCCGGTATTTACCATCCAAGTGCACATCATCGCTTAGAATATACCTGATATCAGGCCTTTCATACTGCCATTCGAAAATAACCCTATTGAAGTGATCGGCATGAGCATGGGAGACAAACACAAAAATACTTTTATCCTCATCCAGATCCTTTAAAGAAACAACCCCATTATTCAAGCTTCTGTCCCCTTCAGCAGGTTCATCTTGAGAATAATCAAAAATAAAATAATTTTTATCGGTTTCCACGGCAAATCCACTGTGATGTAAATACCAGATCCTGGCCTGCTTAATGTTCATTTTAATCCTCCGCCCTTTCACTAGTAAGTATTCTACTCATAAACAGGTTCAATCCTTTTGAATCATGTTATCGGGATATCAATTTTTTTCTATGGTATTTTGGGGCCTAAGCTTATAAAGCTATAATCCCTGTGGTATCCGTTTTATAATATTTCTAAACTCCAGCGGCGAAAAACCGGTATGCTTCCTAAACATCTTTGAAAAATATCCAGGATCATTAAAACCGATCATATCAGTTATTTCTTTGATGGTCAGCTCTGTAGTTCTTAGCAAATATTTTGCCTTCTCCAGCCTGAGCTTATTTATATACTGCACAGGCGAGCAGCCAAGATGCTCGCGGAAGAATCTTATAAAATAATTGGGATGAAAATGCACAAGCTGCGCAAGATCCTCAATTGATATACTCTCCATAATATGAGCTTCTATATAAGCCAGCACCTTGCCAAGCTTCTGCACCGAGTGGCAAGTATTAAGCTGTATATCGCTCAGGGACAGGCTATCAAAATACCAGGCAATGAGCTCAATCATAATGCCTTTTGCACGGAAACCAGCGGTGAAACCGCCGTTTTCGAAGCTGCTAACCAATTTGGAAAAAAGGCTTCTAAGCACCGAATCATCAGGCACATCTACAAACACAGGGCTTCTGACAATATCAAAAAGATTCATCCCACCAATTTTTGCAGTGAAATGGCACCAATATTTTTTAAACGTATTGTCGTTTATAGCAGAATATGACTGTATAACTCCGGCGGGCATCAAAAACAATTGACCTGGTTTCGGATAATACTCATTTTCTCCAATTTTAAGCCACCCTTCACCTTCACAAATATAATAGAATTTATTGTAGTCGGGTAGGTAATCAAAATCAGCCCAGTTTCTCGGACAATATGTATAACCTGCTATCTCAACATCTACTTGCATATTAGACAGGTAATTCCTTATTAGCAACTCTTTATTACGCTTCATTTGTATCACCCTTTTGAACCATCCCTCAGCCTTATTAACCCTCCCGACAGTAAAGCCAGACCTGTATGCGATAATAATGCGGATAAATTCAAATAAAATAAATTAAAATGTTAGTTTTATACAACCATGAGTTAATATCGTCCATTGTCATTATACCATATCCCGTATATAATTGGTAAGAACTCAATCCGATAATACTATCCAAAAATCAGGAGGGGATAACATGTCACAACCGGCTCAAAGAATTGAATGGTTTACCCGTGCCCGTTTCGGCATGTTTATTCACTGGGGGCTATATGCAATACCTGCCAGAGGTGAATGGGTGAGAAGTATTGAAAAACTCACAATTGAAGATTACCAACCTTACTTTGAAGAGTTTAATCCCATCAATTACAATCCCAGAAAATGGGCGGCTCTGGCAAAAAAGGCAGGAATGAAGTATGCAGTAATGACAACCAAACATCACGATGGATTTTGCCTTTTTGACAGCAAGTTTACCGATTATAAAGCAACCAATACCTCTGCAGGCAGGGACCTGATCAAAGAATACGTTGAAGCTTTCAGAGATGAAGGACTAAAAGTAGGATTTTATTATTCGCTGTTGGACTGGCATCATCCGGATTATCCGGCTTACGGCGACAGACACCATCCCATGAGGGATAACGAAGCATGGAAGGATAAAAAACACGACTTTTCAAAATATCTTGAATACATGCACGGACAGGTAAGGGAGCTGCTTACCAATTACGGAAAGATCGATATAATATGGTTTGATTTCTCTTATGATAACATGTCCGGTGAAACCTGGAAAGCTACAGAGTTGGTCAAGATGACACGCTCCCTGCAACCCGATATCATCATCGACAACAGGCTGGGCGGAAACATAGAATCCCTAAATCCGGAAATTTATGCAGGTGATTTCGCCTGTCCCGAACAGATAATACCACCCGAGGGCGTTGTGAACGAAGCCGGCGAACCAATACCCTGGGAAGCCTGCATCACAATGAACAACCACTGGGGATATGCTGCGGCTGATAAGGATTACAAGTCGCCTAAACAGCTGATAAGGGCTCTGGTGGAATGCGTGAGCAAGGGCGGTAACCTCCTCCTCAATGTAGGGCCCAATGCAAAGGGAGAAATCCCGCAGGAAAGCGTTGATATATTATTGCGCATTGGGGAATGGATGAGCAAAAATGGTGACAGCATTTACAACTGCGGCAACGCCGGGCTGCCAAAACCCGAATGGGGACGTTATACAAGAAATGGCAACAAACTGTATGCCCATATATTTGATAGGGGAATAGGCCCCATCGCCCTGCAGGGTTTGAATGCTAATGTGAAAAAAGCCCGTCTGCTGGCCGACGGTTCCGAAGTAAATATTGATCAACCATGGAATGCAGAACACTACGGCGATGCCGTATTCATCAACTTCCCCAGCTCCAGGCTTCCGGACGATATCGACACGGTGGTTGAACTGGAGCTTGATTAATTTAAAAAAAGCTACCGCATCCATAGATTGATGCGGTAGCTTTTTATACGCATACCGTTAAACCTTTATAAAAGCCCAGAACTCCCGTTACCATTGGTTAGTAACCTTGTAAGTAATTTGTTAAGACAACAATTTCATCCATAGTTGTAAAGACCATCAGAACATAGCTATCGGCCGCTCAACAATAAATGGCTATTTTCCCGGTTTTAGCATTGCTCAAAGCAACACTGTCAAAACAAATTGAAACATGGCTGTCGGCAACTCCATAATCAATTGCTATTCTTCACTTTGAGCATCACTTTCGATATCTTCAATTATACCCTACGATACAAACACTGCTTCCTCGTATGTTTCACGATCCACCTTGTCTTTAATTGATATCAAGTATTCCAATACCTCAACAGCTTTATTTCTCTGCCCCATATCACCTAAAAAAGCGCATATCTGTATCAGCCAAAATACCAATCGGGCATATCCCAAAAAAATTGATGCATATTCTTTTTCCGCTTCTTCCATCTTTCCTAAGCTCCCCAGTAAATCCGCTTTATCACAGCGCAATGTTCCTGTTTCATCCCTATTTTCTGAAAGAGGCAACATTTTGTCGATCGTCTCTATCCCCTTATTGGTTAACTTCTCGGCATGATTTTGGCATAAATGCTATAAGTTTTGCAGATAAGAATAATCCTCCAGCACTCCTTCCAAAGCTTGTCCTTTCGTTAACTCCATCAATTTTTCAAAGTTATTATCCATAACATTTCCTTTCATCATCTTAATATATCAATATTTTTTTCCACAGCATTTCTTGTACTTTTTACCGCTGCCACACGGACAGGGATCATTTCTCCCTACTTTTACCTGGCCGGAATATATCTTGTTCAACTCTTGTTTCATATTTCTTTCATAAGCTAATCTATCAAGAACAGCCTTTCGCTCCTCTTCAAAGTTTTCTCCTATTGCTCTTTTAAAAGCATCCTCATCCAATATAATCTCCCTTGCTTTTTTTGCATTTTCTTCATCCCGCTTAATACTTTCATACCACTTATCCATATCAGGATGCTGCAAACCGTGTACAACATGGAGGACGTAGGCTGATTCTTCAAGGTTGGTATAACCTTTATCATAACCATATCTCAGCAGAGTTAAAATCATAGGAATGGCCTCAACAGAAAAAAACGTAGATAATCCATAAGCAAGACAGGTCTTTAACGTTACATCCGATTCCTTGGGAAAAAGCTTTAACATCAACTCTTCGCTTTCCTTTGTTTTTATTTTGGACAATGCCTCACAAGCGTATATCCTAAAATCAAATTCCTCATTCAAATATTCATTTCCAATAGCTTCCACAACATCAGCCGTACCAATACGAGCCAAAGCCTCAGCAGCACGCTCGCAAAGAAAGTCAGCATCAATTTTAAGCGTTCTCACAAGAAAAGGTATTGACTCTTTTGATTTAAGCTCACCTGCAAGAACGCTAAGATAAGTGTCATCCCAACCCTCATATTCCTCCGGATAATCGATTTGTATTTTCTGCAAATATTTATCCATAGGAAAATCTTTGCGCCTGGCAAGCTCTTTTATTATAAGCTCACCGTAATTATAATCAAATTCGTCCAAATATTTACCTATTGCCGACCGGCTATGTTCCCAAAGAGACTCCCATAGCTTTTCGGTACCCTTAGAGGCAAATAAAAACCTCTTTTCCAAAATATCAATATACATTTGCTCTCTCGGACGGATATCAGGCAAAATCTTCAAAAGCTCCAAATCGGCTTCCACAATTGCTTTGTCTATATGAAAAAGCATATTTGGATCAGGCGGCGTTATCTTCCACAATCTTCGTAAAGTCTCAGCATTGTGAGGAAGAGCCGACATACACCTCAATATATCCATAGTCTCTTCATCATCAACACCTTTGCTGTATAATTCCAGCAGCATATTGGTAATCTCTGAATCACCAATGCCACCTTCAACGAAATACTCCATTGCATACTGTCTTACAATTTTTTCAGGATGAAATATGAGACCTTTTACTTCAGATTTATCAAGCATGTTACATACCCTCTTTCAAAATCTTGGTTTAGCAAATATATCAACCGGCAAAACCCCGGCCAATGCTCACAACAGTTTCCCCGCCTATTCTATTCAACTCAAATGTACTGTCGTTATTCAGATCTGCTATGCTGATATCAATAATAAAAGGAAAAAGCTCTTTGAACCTATCCAGTTCCCAGATATTATGATAAAGCTTCTCTCTGGATTTGAGAACAGCATATATAAGCAGAGAAACAGCATCTTTATTTTTAACTTCTCTCTTAAGCACCCTGTAAACCCCGGGCTTCACTTGTTCAAGCACCCCGCATTCTCTCAGCGTTTTTATATTTTTGGGTATGGAATGCTCCAGAGTACTTCTCTCACCCCATATTTCGAATATCCTGCGCTTTATCTGAGATAAGGTTATTTCACCCTGTATTTCTGACAACTTGCCTATTATAGCGCAAAGATCCCTGAAAATAGGAAACTCCAGAAGCATCATAGCCCAGTGTACTGCCAACCTGTCGGATTTATCACAGATTTTGAATACTGCTAAAGCTCTGTCCCTAAAATCTCTGTTTTCATCGACTTCAAGCCATATCCTGGCTAAAATACTTCTGGTTTTCAAAAGATTGGTACGGTCTTTTATGTATGAATACAAATATTCCAAGAGCATATCTTTTGACTGTTCTTCATCCTGATATTGCAACAAATATTCCACCGTTTTATCGAGCCATTCCTGCTTTATTGGTCTTGTAAATACTACAGCTTTGCTCATAAACTTCACATCTCCTTTATAATTGCAAAGGGTACTATGACTTCTTCAATGTTCATTCCACCGTGGCATACATAGCTTTGGCCTTTCGTCCCAAACGCAGTATCCTCATCACAGATTATATATCTGTAATTCTTGGGCATGTATACCCCAGGATATGTGAATACCTTAAAATTTTCTTCGACTTCCTCCGTAACAGCAAAATCCTGGTAGACTCTTGTTCTTAAAGATGTCATTTCGGTTAAAACACCCTCATTCCTTGGTCTGCCTTGTCCTACCACTTCAATGTTGCCGTGGTCAGATGCGATGTAAACATCAAAACTCCTATTTATGAGGTTCCTGATTAACCTTTTTAATTCGCCGCTACGCGCCCAGTGCACTATATCCCTGTACATGCCTTTCTGTCCCTGTATCTGACCGTGCATGAGGTCATCAATGAAATTTACTATAATCCCCGCAACCTTTATGTTGTACGGAAAATCCACCTCCGTGCCTCTTCCAAAGTAAACATCGCTTTCCTTATAACCGTTGCTTACCCAGTACTCCACCCACTGTTTTTCCTCTTGCCTCAATGAAAAAGGATCGCTGTGGCTAATCGGCAACTTTCCTGAAAAAATTGACTGCCTGGATACAGGGGTTACCGTGGGAACCAAGGCAAAACAGCATACTGTTTCAATATCATACTCCAAATCAGACCAACTTGCAAGCATGGAAAGCCAATTTTCCAGAGACATTCCATCTACTACTATCAGTGCAATCCTTTGGCTTTTTGATAACATATAATCATTTATCCTGTGTACCATAACCGGTCCTTCTACACTGGTACTGGCGGATAACAGGCCGTAATTATTAAGCATCCAATCCTTGAACGTTTTATTTATTTTTTTAGTAATGCACTTTATATCCCTATCTGAAAAACCACCATCAACCATCAATCTGACCCTTGCCCAGTCTCTGGCAATCCCACACCAATCTCTGTAGCTTAATTTTTCTCTTAATCGTCGTTCAATCTTACTGCATACCGTATCCACAAATTCATTGGCATTTTTCCTTGAAAACATCTCATTTTCAATAAATTGTCTGGTAGACTTAGAGCCTAATACGTTACCAAAATAGTTCTGATGAGCAATGTACAGTAGATCAAGATCAATATGGCGAAATCTTTTCAATTCTACCGGGTCCAGCTTTTGAAAAATCGAAGCATAATCTACAAAAACATTGTAATATTTCTTTCTTATGTCATAAGGTACATATATTTTTTCATCCGTAACACGTACTATAACTTTTATGTCCTCGTTATCCCTTAATTTCAGCTCGTAATAATATCGGAATTCCTCCGGATCGTTATATTCAATTATCTGAAATCCTTTGGTATGGGCAACTCTCAAAGCACCACTTTTTACAGAAAGATTATCATAATCAAACAAAAGCACCTGGTCTGTATAATCCACGGCCATTTTTTCCAGAATAAACTGAGATAACAATTCTATCACTCCATAAAAACTATAAGTAAAGGTTTCAAAGTAGGACAAAGTTTACTTTTGTAAGCATATTCAGCTTCGATTTCTTCCTTTTCCTTCTTCAACTGCTCGATCCTTCGCCTTTTTATGTTTTCAATACCTATCCTATTGGCTGCCTCCAACCTTAAATCAATAGCATATAGATACTTCCGATACTGGTTAGTGTTTTCTTCTTCTAAACGATTTTTAATGTCTAAAAACTGATGATATAAAACATCTTTTGCAATTTCCAGTAATCTATCAAATTCCTCGTCATTAAGCTGCTTAACCCCTAATACCTCCATGGTTCTCTCGGGCTTTATCATCTCATCCCATATCCTCTTCCCCGAAACCGGACGAACAACCCCGTCAACATTTACGAATATAGGAACAATATATTTGTTTTTTATATCAGAATTCAGGCTTAACTCCCATAAAGACCAATATCCTTTTTCGTTAGGCAGGCCAGGAAGATTAACTGCAACTGCTCCGTCAGTTTTGTCCCAGTAAAGTTCTTCTTTAATAATCTCACTAATCTCCTGACCGTAAACATCAACATCCAATTGTTCAAGCCTGACATTCTCACGCTTCCAAGCCTTGTAGTTTAGGTACATATGCCGTATCAATTCTTTTATATTGTGATCACCAATGCCAGATACCAAATCCAAATCAAGCGTCTTTTCAGTTTTAATCAAATCACGCACATTTTTTGCCTGTTCTACCTGTTGTTTTATTTGTGCCTCCAGCTTTTCAATATAATAATCACTATTTTTCGGTTCTGCAATTGCTTTGATATAAACATCGGTGAAATCCATGTCAGCCATCTGACTATCCAAAACATCTTCCATCTTATCTATTCCCATCTGCTCAAATATAACAGCCAGCTTTTCTTCGAGGACTTCACGAACCCTGTTTTCAATCGTTTTTTCCAGCAAATAGTTATACACCAGAACATCCCGTGTCTGGCCTATTCTGTCTACTCTACCTATACGCTGCTCAATCTTCATCGGATTCCATGGCAAATCGTAGTTTATAACCACATTGGAAAATTGAAGGTTTATACCTTCTCCGCCGGCATCGGTTGAAATTAATATATCGGTTTGTTTTTTGAACTCATCAATTACAGCATTTCTTTCATCTATGCTCATGGACCCGTTCAAAATTGAAACTCTATATCCACGTCGCTCCAGAAATTCTTTTAAAAAAAGTTGTGTGGCTACAAACTCTGTGAATATTATTACTTTTCTCCCATTATCTTCGACAAAAAGTTTCTCCAGCAGATCTATCATATGCTCTGCTTTAGCATCTATAAACTGGTGTTCGGCTTGTTTTGCCACTGCCAAAATTTTTTTAAGCTCTGCTATTTCAGCCCTTAAGCCGATTGCTTTTGCCTGAAGTAAAACATCGAGTGCCGCTTCCGTATCCATTTCCACAAGGTCGTCTAAAGAAAGTTCAGATATTCTGGCTTCCTGGCTTTCAAGAATTGATATACGTCTCTCTACACTATCGCGAATTGCAGCGGTACTGCTGGTGACCAATCTCTGCATGAGAGTCATTAAAAAGCTTATGTAGTACTTTTTTTCCCTTACTGCCCTGTTATAGCCATGCTTCACATATTCAGTCACCATATCATACAGTTCTTTTTGCAGGCTGTGACGCGTTTCCCATTTTACATGTACTGCTTTTGTTATCCTGTTCTTAAAAAGCCTGTTTCCCTCATGATCAACTGCTTCACGCTTTTCGGTACGTATTATGTAGGGTGCCACCTGCTCTTTAACTATAGCACGCGGGTCAGGAAACGCTTTTTCATCAAGCAGCCGCATCAAACGTAAAAACGGTTCGGCCTTGCCCGAATGTGGCGTAGCAGTAAGTAAAAGAAGATAAGGGCTGGCCTTTGCCAGCAGCCTTGCAAGCCTGTGTCTTGCCACATCGCTGGAGCTACCCGCCACACGATGCGCTTCGTCAATAACAATAAGGTCCCATCCACTGTTTACAATTGAATAGACCCTCTCATTGTTATACTGTTCTATTCTTCCCCTGTCCCAACCTGCACGTCGTTCCAGAGGTTTTATTGAATCCATAGGGCTTATTATTTGGTCAAAAGCTTCATATACATTTGAAATACCGTGCAGCCTTTTAACAGCATCATGATCTTCAGGCAGAATTATATTAAAATGCTCGCCAAACTTATCCTTCATCTCGATGTGCCACTGCGTCACCAATCCTTTAGGGCAAACAATCAGTATCCTCTTTATCAATCCTCTTTCTTTAAGCTCTTTAATGATAAGACCGGCTTCAATAGTTTTACCCAATCCCACCTCATCTGCCAGCAAATACCTTATTTCATTGCTTGACAACGCCCTATTAACAGCATAAAGCTGGTGTGGAAGCGGTAACAATTTTTCGCTAAATCTTGAAAACATGCCTCTGGCCACAGTGTCTTTAACTCTGGCCAGAGATGTTATATATCTTATATAGTTTTCAGAACAATACCCTTTATCCAACTCATCCAGATAATCAGACGCTATCTGATATATATTTCCATCAACAGGGTCATAAACCTTATAGGACACATATCCCCATAGCTCATTTCTTTCTATTACCTGAACCCTGTTTTTTCTGACGGTATCAAAAGCCCACTGCCCCACTCCAATCATCAACTTCTATCCCTCCAGCTTAGTAAGCGCGTTATCATAGTACATGAGTACGGCAGGATCTTCCTGCACAAATCTTTCGGGCAGCCTTCTTGTTACCTTGACTATGGTGGCAAAATCACGCTCTTTCCAGCACTTTTCAAAACCTGCCCTGATTGCCTCCATTCTGAAAACCTTTAGCTTTCCGGTACCCTTGACATACTCTTCGAAATCCTTAAGGAGCCTCTTCTGTCTCAGCTTAGCCAGATCAGAAGCTTTGCTAAGATCGGGTACATACCATCTGCCATCTTCATCCTGTAAAAAGTTCTCTTCAAGTATTTCCATCAGTTCAGGCATCTTCTCATATCTCAGCTGTCGTAATTCCTTTATAAACTTGGGCTGTATCTCCTGATATGTCTGGGGAGTCGACAGCTCGCTATACAACCACTGTATGGCACTCTTCTCATCAGTAACAGCGAATGAAAGCTGAACATTATCCAACTCCATCCTAATCCTTTTCTCGTCATAATGATTGATCTGGTCGGGTAAAAAGTACATCCCATCACGCTCAATAAATCTTTCATCAAGCCCTTCATAGAAATCTGACGCATCCAAAGGCACGGGAATACCATTTACAACATGGTAGGCTATCATGCGGTCGAAAAGCGCATATGCCTGCCTCTCGGCTATTACCTCCAATTTGCCGTTGCTCTCAATGACCACCGGAAGCTTTTCAAGATGTTGTCTTACAAATTCCCACACGGTTTCCTCACTGCCGGCATTTTTAAGGAAACGTCGCTTGAAGCTCTCCCTGGGCTTGTATGCTGAAATAATGAGGTCCTGCTTGACAGCTGAACTGGTTGTAACCTGCTTAAAACTCCCTTGCTTTTTATCGAGTGTACGTACATCAGCTACCACAAAGCCCGCCCTAAGCAGCGCTTCCTGTATGGCGTTCCACACCGCGTTGGAGGAATTATGAAATTCCACCGTCATCCAGCGCCCCGGCTTAAGTATTCGATAGCACTCGGCAAAACACCTCTCCATCAATTCCTGATACTCTGCAAGGCCCTTTTTCTGCACCTTGTTTACAACGGCCTCTGGTTTATTGTTTGTGAAAACCTTAAGCCAAGCTTCCCACAAAAAATTGAGCTCAGAATACATAAGGTTGCTGCCAAAAGGCGGATCGGTAAAGATATAATCGATGGAATTACTTGGAATATTCAAAAAAGTAGACGATTGACAAAAGACAACTGTATAGAATTTTTTCATATAGTATTTACTAATACCCTGGAGAGCAACGACTAATTTATTTATTTTATTTGTGTAAGCTATCAATATATTTGATTCAGAAACCATAGAAGATATATACAATGTTCCACTTAAGGGATTATAAGGAAAAGAAACCTGCGGTCTATAACGATTTAATTTACTAATATTGATTAACTGACTTGTAAAAAGTAATTTCAATAATTTTTGCTCTATACTACTTTTATTAATTCTATCAAATAAAATAGCCAACACCCACAAATTCCTCTTTGTATAAAAATGATGCACATGCGTTATGCCAAGCTTATCATTTCTTCTCGATTCCTCTCCCTCGGGCATTCTATCTGTTGGATACCAATAGGGTATATCCATCTCATCGATTTTTTTAAGCTTTTCTATATCAAAATTATCGGGCGTTTTCTCGTATCGCTTCTTACCCACGGAATAATTTATAAGCACCGGTACCTGCTTGGCAAAGGTACATATTTGCTTAAGAGCTCTGTCATACACCGTTTCCTGCGCCCTGTCGCAGTCGGTTTTCTTTAGATCACTTAAGCAGTGTGGGCATCGAAAACGCTGCAAAACCCTACCCTCTTCCTTATCTACCGCCACATCCCAGAACACAAATTCTTTTGAACAATTCGGACAGACGAACACATCGGACCATACAACATAGTTTATCCTTCCCTTGATGGGATTCCCTTCTATATTTTTAACCACATTACCCTCTTTATCGGTATGGAGCGTCTCGTACATCCATCCGCATTCCTTTTCGCATTCATCGAGTATCCTTTTAGCTTCCTTTTCAAATTCCGCAACATCCACCGGCAGGTTGTAGTTGGCAGCTATAAATGTAGCGGCGGGCGACAAATCGTTCAGAATTGCTTTCCTTACACCCCATTTGACGTAAGGCATCTCCTTCTCAATCTGCATCTTGAAAGTCGGATCGGGATTTTCACACATCTGGGCAGCTACGCCAGTCATACCGGTGCCGCAAAAACCGTCAAATACAATATCTCCGGGATCGGTATAGTGAAGGATATAACGCATAATAGCCTTATACGGTACCTTGGTGTGGTAACTGTGGGCATTGTAGATGGGATCATTTTTCCCCTCACTGATATCAGCTGCAAACGGCTCCCTATGATATGTATCGGTAGCTTCATCATAAGGCTTTCCGTGCTGTTTTATAAAATCCTCAACAAATGGATTTGGACATGCGGTATAATACGGAGGTTGGGATAAAGCAATTATGTCTTCATCACTACCTATCGGGAAACCATCCATATGTCTTACACTGTCCAAATGTTCTTTTGTTAGCTTCATATATCAGCCCTCCTGTATATTTCAATTCCGTCTCTTTCTATGCTCTTTTTTAAGTCATCATTCTCTAACCCATTTACATCAACCACATTGACCTTATATATCCCGGCTGCACGGTCTATGTCGTCGATAAGCCCGGGACAGGCTCGGCCATCGGTATATATTGCAAAATCAATATCAGAGTTATAACGGTAGTCACCCCTGGCTCTTGAACCAAATATTACTGCTTTTTTCACTGATTCATGCTTGTCAATCACCGATATTATGTCCTTGATTATACGTTCTTCAAGACCAAATCTCATTGCTCTATCTCCCTGCTTATCGTTTCTTTTAATTTACTCAAAGCTATATAATATTTATTTTTTACCTTTTCACAAACGCGCCTGGCTGTACTTTCATCATAAGTATGTGAGGTAAGGTTTCTGTCATTCAACATTTCAAGCCACACATCTCCTTCATCGAGCAAGCCCGCAGCAAAAGCTTCCTTAAAAGCTTGTCTCGGTGTCTTAATATCCGCTATTCCGTTGTAGGACATATAAGCCATGATAAGTTTCCAGGAGAGCTCATATGTAAACTCAAACCTCTGTATAACCGCATCCACAACGATATCATCGGACTGATCTCTTCGTAACGCATCTTCGAGCCGATTTAAGGCTTTTGAATAATTATAAAGCTTGTTTCTTAACCTTTGTATATCCATAGATACAGCCCTCCATTTTTACTTCTTTATTATTATCCTTAACTTATTCTTATCTCGGCCTTTACTCCATTCTTTAACGAGGTTATCAAACCTCTTTGTCATATCATCAACAGTGCACGGTCCCCACGATGCCATAACCTCGGCCAAATCAGAAATACTAACTTCAACCTTGTCAAGACCTTTAAGTAATATATTCACCGCTTCAACAAAACTGTCATCCACTACATCGGGAAGCTTACGTTTCGACAAAAATTCTTCTATCATCCTTCGCTGAGATATTTCCAGATATTGAATGTCCTTGACAACCAATGGATCCTTTATACTATCAAGGATAATACGTGTCCATTCTTCTTCCAGCTGTTCCAATCCTTCCTCAATAGCTTCCAGCATGCCTATGACCGGCCTTTCCTTATCGGCAGGCTTAAAGAAACAATGCATGCAAATATGGTTTTGTTTTAGCTCGATCGAAGAGAGTTCATAGCATACTTTTAAGGATGCCAGTTCATCGTCAATTAGCTTATCCAGCTTACCTGTATCAAGAATCCCTTCAATTTTACTAAGTTTTTTCAAGTTCGCCAGCATCCTGCTTTGCATTAATTCGCCTTTCCTCTTGCTTCCACTCAAATCCAAACGACATCTGTTGTGAAGCTCTACATAATAGGTGATATAATCTTCTTTTAATTTGCTTAGCCTGTTGTTAAACTCGAATGCAAGATCATCCGGTAAATCCTTAATCAGATCCCTTATTTTCAAAAACTCCTGCTTTTCTCTCCTTATCTTTTCAAGCCATTTCTCATCATCAAGGATAAGCTCTACTTTACTAAAATACTCCACATTGGCTGAACAGTTATCTTTGAAAGCTTTGTATTTTTCCACTATTTCAATTGTTTCTATCCCGTCCGCTACCTCTTCCAGCTGCTGAACGGTATAATCAAAATTTCTCAATTTTGCAGGAGTATTAAATCTGCTTATTATTGAGTTACCAAAATTCTTTAATAAATCTATCTTATTAATATAATCTTTCATTATGTTATCGGGTATCAGAAATTCACCCCACAAGGCAAAATTCTCATTAAGCAGTTCCTTTGTAGCAAGTGCTTTATCCAAAATATGCTTTATTCTTTCCAATAGCCTGCTTACCGCTTCTTCCCATGTACTTGGATTGATTATAAGTCCTTCGGGTAAAGCCAATATGTTAAAAAGCTTTTTCAGCTCAGCCAGAGCAGGTGTTCTCGGTTTCCCTACATGCCTAAAATTATACAGATCTGAAAAATTTGCACTGGCCATTTCCTCTAAATTTGAAGCATCATAATGCACGTTGTTCCCTGCAACAACAATCACATGTCCGCTGTATATCAATGCTGCCAGTATGAGCACTATCCATTCCCGATTCAGTTTAAACTCCCTATCATAAAACACATCTTCATATGGATTTTCAAATATATCAGAAGCATTTAGAACGGCTCCGGATGGCAGACTGTTCATCTTTTTGATAAAATAGCTGGCGTACATGGATCTTTCGGGGTTTATTCTGTCTCTTTCCAAAAGCCCAAAACTATCAAGCAGATTAGCTCCATCCTGTGTCTTCTTCCCGGCAATATAATCCAATCCTCTTTGTATCATCTGTCGGTAATTCTCATTGGTTATTTTAACTTTAAACTTAGGGTATAGAGAATATCTTGCAGCAAAATAATCAGATAGAAGCACCGAAGCCGTGGTATCGATGATTTCTTTGAAAGTCATATCATTAATGCGACGTCCATGGAGCACTTCGAATATCTGCCTGTTAACACCTTTGTAAGTAGCTGTAAAGCATGAAAGCTTATGATTATTAAGCCAGCGTAAAGCATCTCGTTTGTGTTCTTCAGCTTTTCTACTGTAAACCTTCTTGCTGTCGGCATGACCAGAAAGCTGTTCCATCTCTTTTGCACCTGCAAATAGCCTTAGATGTTCTTCAAACTCATCGTCACCCCTAAATTTGAAAAAAACCTCGTCGTCCTTTTTCTCATCAACAGCAGTCAGCTCTCCATAAGGCGGCAGAAAATATACATAAAAATCTCTCGGTGGTTGCGCTGTAGGTCGCTCATTGGACTCACCCATAAACAGGTAACCACTCCGGAAAATATTCTTTCCTTCCCAGTTTATAAAATACTCATATATCCGGTGGCCGCTTACGTACTCAGTCACTTGCCAGTCAAGCATGTCATAGATAATCGTATAGAAATATCTGTTAAAATGCGAATCATGAAGCGTATTGGCCCTTTGCTCTATCTTTGCATCATAATCTATATCCTTTTTCAGATCAAGAAAGTACTGTTCATTGTCCTTGTTGTACTCTATAAACTGTCCGCTTACCGTCTCCATTATAGCTTTCATAACCGACTGAACAGTTGATAATAAAAACTCTTCGTCCTTTTCCGGCATATCTATGTACAGACATAGATCATCTTTTAGGTTTTGTGCTGTAAGCCCGGCTCTGACATCCAAACCACCGGTAGTTAGTCTATGCACGCTTAAACCATAAATAATTCTTATAGCCATGGGTTTATATATAGGTCTGGAGATAAACGATCTGCTGATTATATCCTCCAGTACACCGCTTTTATCCAATACCTCTTTAATTTCAGGCTCTGCCTTCTTTGCCATATTTTCTTTGATATATTTCCAGTAGGAATCATAGGATTTGATACCGGGCTGGTCCTCCGGCACGTCCTGAACCAGGACTTCCTTCACCGTAGCAGATATCGTTTTGAGTATCTCACGTTTTTCCGCCAGGTATACCCGCTCAAAAGTTTCGATATAGGCAGGATGTATAGGAAAAAGTTCTACAAATTCTTCAAGACGTTCTGCCATGTTTTTGTATAGATTACAAAACTTTTGCAAATGCTCTCTAATCCATGCCTTTTGTTTCGAAGTCTTTTTTAATATGCGTTCAGACACTACATATGCGATATCTTCTCTGCGTATGATAGCCTGTTCATATCTATCCTTTGCCTTCAGCAGAGTACTTGCAGCAAAGCTAAAGCTTGGGCTTTCAAAAAGAGATTCTTGAACACCGCAGATAACCCTGAATCTGGTATTTTTTATTAGTTCTCCCAGTTCTCTTATAAATGCAAGATCATGCATAAGTTCCATCTCGGTGCGGCTCTTCAGATAGTCCAAAAGCTCATCGATTACCAGAAGGTAACCTTTAGGACCAAAAACCGCCTCAAACCTTTCCATCATCTCATTGAAAGCCTGCTTGTTACTCGTTATGGTATCGGCAGGTGGAAAGGTATAATGTATACCGCGATTCGCCAAATCCTTCTCAAGCTCGGTAGTTACTATGTCTCGTAATGAGGTTTTAACAGCGCCTATCTCGATTCGCAATACTTCAAATCTTCCAGCAATAGGCCTCATATACTCGGCAAATTTCTTGTTTCTGGCATATTTTAGGTGGTTTTCATCCTGAGCAATTGCAGATATAACCGACATAAGATGAGATTTTCCCGTACCATAATTACCAACTAAGAAAACTCCCTTATTATCGATTACCTCATCCAAGCTTAACTGAGATAGAATCTTCTCGTTGATCATATCCGCCATGTCATCCGACATCACATAGGTTTCAACCAACCGTGCCGCTTTAGCAGAATCATCAGCATCTTTTATTTGAATAACAGTCTCAATCGGATCAAAGTTTATAAGTTGTCCATACTTCATGTAACCCACCCCTTATTTTGTAATGCAATAAACACCATAATCCTTAATCTTATACTTATGAAAATCCGGGTAATCCGGCTTTGAATAAGTCAAAACACCATTCTTGCAATGGCCATCCCAAATTACCAAAAGTCTTTTGTTCTTTCCAACCATCTGCAAAGTCTTGACAACATCAAGCGAATATTCTGGAAAAAATAAAATATCTATATTTTCCAACACAATATTATCTTCATGTACTTTCTCTATAGCATTCCTTACAATATCTACAACCATTTTCTTCCTTTGTTCTTTAGGAAGTTTGTAAAGTGCCTCAGACACGACAAGTCCAATATTGATCCATTTCCAATCTCTAAAAAAGTTCCTGACAACAGCTTTATCAATACATGCAATTATCAAATTAGTACTGTTTGAGGAATAACCTTCTGCGACCTGCCTCAGACTTAATTCGTTATATCTATATCTCACGAATACTTCGCCTCTTATCATTCAGGTGATATTTAACAAATGCAAAAATGACGCTTTAAATAAATTATACTATATTTCCCATCATTTGTATATGAAATGGCCGGTTTTTATCATATCAGCTAACATTAATCCATACATTCTGGCAATGAGCCAAATCAATACTATCATTGTTAGGAAGTTTTAGGTCATAATGAATTCGAATATCGTGAATAACAACATCCTGACATTCCGTAAGCCTGATGATCCACGAAGCGCCGTCCCGTATTGTTATGTCCCGGTAGGTAACGTTCCTGCGTCCTATGAGATAAAAAGTAAAGAGCCGGCCCCTTTTCATCATATAGACATAGGGCTTCTCCGATTCAACAAAGAATCTGACTCTCCATCAATAGTGGTACCGCCTGTAAATGCAATATTATCTACATTTTCGTTGGCTATGAACAGTGCAGTATGGAAAGCAGTATGAACATTGGAATAGTCTTGTATATTAGGGCTGGCAACAACAACAGAACCTCTTCCTGCATGGAATTCTACATTGGATTTCATCACCAGAGTTCCGGACAAACAGGTCATCCCGGCAGGAATTATAACCAGTCTTCCCCCTGCTTGGCTATATTGGTCAATGGCTTGCTGTATTGCTGCCGCATCATTTGTTTTCCCGTCACCAGCAGTTCTAAAATCCTTTACATTATAATCTTCCTTTTTACCCTTACCCCCTATCTCAATAAATTTTTTATTATCTTCAAATAGCTGCAAATATCTTAAAATTACGCAGCTATTTGAAATCTCTTTTACCATCTTAAATATGACACAACAATACCTACTCTCTCATCGACACTTAAACATGTTAACCCCTTACTGTTTTACCAAAAAATTTATCCGGGTTTAAATAATGGACCTGTCTTTCGACAGGTCCTGAATACAAAATGTATGATTAATTATTGCTTTGCATCCTTAAGTGCTTCTTTGGCCAGAGCTTTAAATTTACCGGTAGTACCGGTTGCTCCGGTATAAGTATCAACAGCATCCGGATCCTGCTTTTCAACCAGGCTCTTCTGCAGTTTACCAAATGCGTCTAACAGGTCAACGTCCTTTTGCTCCTTAAAATTGTTATGATACTCTTCATCCTCGCTTTTCTTAAGACCTTCTTCGTTTACCTCATCATAAGTAACATCTGTAATTTTTCCACCCTCGACCTTAATCTGAATCTGAGCCTTCCAGCCATGATCATCAAAATCAGGCTCTTCAGCTTGATATGTTCCATCTTTATAGGCAACCGGCTCAGTTCCCTTCCCTTGATCCTGAGAACCCTTATCCCCGGAGCTGGCGCATGCTGCCAATACTCCTATAATTAAAAATACTGCTAAAACCAATCCTAATACTTTTTTCACATGTATTCCTCCTTTTATTTTTT
>ERZ773359.2747-NODE-2747-length-21590-cov-6.833666_pt1 | contig 21590 bp, 20 predicted proteins | sample MGYA00374955_ERZ773359 | MGnify/ENA primary metagenome ERZ773359 (study PRJEB29098, sample SAMN04486028) | biogas fermenter metagenome | study: EMG produced TPA metagenomics assembly of the Biogas fermentation microbial communities from Germany - Plant 4 DNA1...
ACGTCTGATAGACAAAAGCCGGGGCTGTCCCAACCTTACTTTTGGGACAGCCCCATCACGTGCACAAAGTAGTGGAGGCCATAGATCTGAGCAGACGGATCATGAGAGTGGTGCGTCAAAACATCGTCTTTGCCGTCGCCGTGGTGTTGATCCTTCTGGCCGGGGTCATCGGACGCAAGGTCTTTTTGGCCAGTGGCATGTTGGTTCATGAAGCCACTATCTTGATCGTGGACCGCAAACGGCTCCGACTTCCTGAACATGGCGGTGATAATCGACGCAGGACTTACCGTGAGCTTGTTTTGACCATCTGATCCTTGTCTGCAGGCCAGAGCAAACATAAACAGGCTGCCCTTGCGGGCAGCCCTAAACCGACTCTTTGCTTGTGTATGCTACAGCGAGACAACCTCGCCGGTCTCACGGCTTTTGTTGGCCGCTTCAAGGAAGGCGACGATCTCCAGCGTCACTTGCTTTTCTATCGGGGCAACACCCGTGCGGAAGAACTCGATGATCTTATCGAGCATCAGGGCGTAGGCCGGCGGCTTGCTGGCGCCTATGCCGTGTTCAATGCCCTTGGATGAGAAGACCGTCGCTCCGAACCCGCCGACACCCTGGAAGCGAAAGCCGTACAGTGTGCCAATGCGTCCGTCTTCCCAGACTCCCGTGACCACGTCAGCCCGGTCGGTCTTGCGAACCGAGACCTCTTTGCAGCCCGCACCCATCTTGCTGAAGAGCACTTCCGCGCTGTGGATGCCGTACCAGAACAGACCCGGGAAGTCATCGAGAATGGCGGCCGGTCCGAAGGCCTCACAACCGAAAATCTCAGCATCCTGGCCGAGTTCGGCTATGCCCTTGGCAAAGCGAATCGACGAACAAGACAACACCGGGGCATTGTGCCGTTCTGACAGGGCCAAGATCTCTTTGGCATCGGCTACTGAGGTGGCAAAGGGCTTATCGATGAAGACCGGCTTGCCGAAGGGAGCCAACTTGCGGAACTCCTCCAAATGCACACGGCCATCGACACTGGTCAAAAGGATAGCATCTACCCTTTCCGCCACAGCTTCGATGGAGTCGAGAATCTCAACGCCGGCATTATCGCGTACATCGGCAGTGATGCGCTCGACGCGCTCCCGGCTCAGTGAGAACTCTTGGCTGCCCCCGGGAAAAGCATGGGTAATCGTTGCTCCGGGGACATGGTGCGGATGCTCTTTATTGTTGAGCAACGACGAGAAGGCTTGGCAATGGGACGTGTCCAGACCGATCATGCCGAGTTTCAGTTCTGCCATTGTCGACACACCTCATTCTTGCTATTTTGTCCTGCTCAATCTGTCGAAAAGATAACGGGTCAGAATCCGGGCACATGCTGAAATACGCTCTGTTTCGTTGTATTCCTCGGGGCCGTGCGCCGTATTCGGTGTTCCGGCACCGAAAATCAGTGTAGGCATTTCCCCAAAATACGAGTGGTAGCAAGCATCGCTCCAAGCGTAAAAGGGATTCACCGGCGGTCTTGTTCCCGCCTCCGCGTGATAGGCCTCCTGTAAGGCCAAAACCTCAGGATGTTTTTCATCCAGCGGCTCAAACGGAATGGCGTCTTTCACCCACTCCAGCTGCGCCCGGGGATCCACGGACTCGATCATCCGGGCAAAAGCTTCCTTCACCAGATGGCCGCCGTAACCCTTTCCCTGTCGGGCACTCTCTTTGGCCTCGGCCAAAGTATAGGAGATGTTGATCGCCAACTCAGCGGTAGTGGGAGTGGCACTGTGATGTGAGCCCGCCCTGAAGACTCCCAGGTTGGTACCCCTGCCGACGCTTTCACACCGTTGATCGGCAAAGGCGTTGATCGCCCGGGCTATCTCAAGAGCCCGATCGAGGGCGTTGGGCGTCTTGTGCCGCTGGGCGGCGTGACCCCCGCTGCTGCGCAAACGGATCTTGGCGGTGACGACGCCGTCACAGCCGACGTGAATGGCAGGACCCACTCCGTCCAAGCAGATGACCGCATCCCCGCGATAGCCGCCATCCAAACAGGCCAAGGCCCCGGCACCGATGCCGTCACACTCTTCGTCAACCACGCTCATAAAGACAAGGGAACCGTCGAGGTCGTCCGCATGACGACAAAGGGCGCGCACTGCGGCTATGCCGGCCGCCATACCGCCTTTCATGTCGCTGGCCCCACGGCCCCAGATGCGTCCGTCTTTTATACTGCCGCTGAAAGGATCTATGATCATCTCCTGCGTGCCGACCGTGTCCATATGTCCCTGCAGGATAAGGCGCGGCCCGCGGCCCGAACCGAATACCCACTCGGCCACAAGATTGGGGCGGCCTTCAAAGCTGCGGTCTTTGGGGCCGGAGACTCCCATGCGAGCGTAGATGTCCGCCGGGGGCTCGAATTGCGTGATGCTGGCTCCCGTTTCGGCCAGCCAGGAGTGAATCAGAATCTGGCCCGCGGCCTCACCGCCCGAGTTCGGATCACCGCTGTAGGGATTGACGGTGTTGGTACGAACAAGCAGGCGGCACAACTCCAGCGCCTCTTGCGTGATGCGCTGTCTTTCATCTTCAAGCCATGACGTATCCGAAGGGTTCAACCCGCTCACCTCGTGTGGAACTCCTCTTGCAGTTGCTTCGGCCCGGACGGTCAGAATCCTTCGAATACATTGCAGGCATCGCCTGCTGCATACCGAAAATTCAAGGTAGCAGAAGGCAGCGAAGCTGAAAGGTGCTGACAAAGACATGGACAGCGGGCAATGGCACTCGCCGCAGCTTGGGGACTGCCGATGTGCAAGAGTGCATACGGATGAGACTGACATGCCGCAGGTGTGGTTCGGACACGGTCTGCTCGAACGCTTGGGGCACATCGTTCCCCGATACGTCAACGGACAGGTATGCGTGGTGGCCGATCAGCATACCGAGGCCATCGCTCACGGGGTAGCCGAAGCCTTGGCCGGCTGTGTAGGGGCGGTCTTTATCCATCCCGGGCGACTGAAGGCGGCCCAAGCCGCGGTGAGACAGGTGCAGGAGGCGGCGCGGGCGAGCGCCGGTGTGGTCTCGGTCGGATCGGGGTGTATCACCGATGTGGCCCGGCTGGCGGCTTTCAGATCGGCCAAGCCTTTGGTGGCCGTAGCCACAGCCGCCTCGATGGACGGCTATCTGTCCGGGCACTCTCCTATCATCGTCAGCGGTTACAAGCTGACTCATCCGGCCCGGCCTCCTAAGGCGGTGGTAGCTGATCTGCAGGTGCTGGCCGCTGCTCCCGCCAGACTCACTCGCGCCGGTTTCGGCGATGTCATCGGCAAGATCACGGCCTTGGCCGATTGGTGCCTCGGACATGTCATGACCGATGAGTATTGGTGCCCGGCGATCAGCAAGATGGTGCATGCGGCCGTGGAGCGTTGCCGCCAGAGAGCTCGGCATGAGGTCAGTGATCTGTCGCGTGTCGTGGAAGAGATCATGGAGGCTTTGCTGATCACGGGACAGGCCATGGTCTATGCCGGAAACTCAAGACCGGCCTCCGGTGGGGAGCATCACATCTCTCACTACTGGGAGATGCAGGCCTTGGCCCGCGGCGAAGAAGGATGTTTGCATGGGGAGTACGTGGCGGTCGGTACGGTTCTTTTGGCGGCCGTGTATCGGGCCGTGTTGGAAAAGGAGCATCTGGCTCCTTCAGCTGAAGTTTGGCGGCGGCGGATTGACCGTTTGAGCGACAGGCAGATCCGTCGAAAACGTCTGGAGGCGGGTTACGGAGAGGCTGCAGCCGAAGTGGAAGGGGAGACTCAGGATAAAGACGCCCGGAATCTTGGGACTCTGTCTCACAAAGAGGCCGAAGCCCGTTGGGCCAGCGTCCGAGGCCTGCTGGCGGAGGCCGTTCCCGAACCCCGACAGCTGGTAGATCTTCTGCGGGCTCACGGTGTGGCGGCCACTCCGCGGGAGTTGGGAATCACGGAGGAGGATACGGAAAAAGCTTTGTTGTATGCCAGGGAGCTTCGAAATCGATTCGGCATACTGGATCTGGCGGCGGCCGCAGGCTGCCTGGAATCGGTCGCCCGAACAGTCGCCCGGGATTGCGTGCGTTGGTAGTCAAAGCAAGAGAGGTGAAAGATCGTGGTGACTAAGAGTTTTTGCGTCTTGGGTCACAGAGGAGCCATGGGACATGCACCGGAAAACACGATGGCCTCATTTGCCAAGGCCATCGAATTGCAGGCCGATATGACCGAGCTGGACATCCATTTGAGCAAGGACGGCGAGCTGATCGTCATACATGATTCGTCCGTGGATCGCACCACGAACGGAAAAGGCCTGGTTTGCGATCTCACTTTGGAGCAGATAAAAAACCTTGATGCCGGCAGCTGGTTCGCTCCGGAGTTTGCCGGCCAGCGGGTGCCCGTCTTGGGCGAAGTGATGGAGTTCATCAAGGGAAAGATCGATCTTAACGTTGAGGTCAAAGCCAGCCCCCAAGGGGTCTATCCGGGTATCATCGATCGGCTCATTGAGGAGATCGAGCGGCACGATATGGTCGACAGCGTGGTAGTTTCTTCTTTTCAACGCCCCTATCTGCATGAGTTGCGCAGGAAAGCACCGCACATCAAAGTTGCCTTGTTGTACTCGAAGGCCTTTGACGAACCTTGGCAGGAGGCAGTCGATCAAGGCTGGGATCTGCACCCGCACATGAGCCTGGTGGATTCCCGACTCGTGGACGAAGCTCATGCGCGAGGGATATTGGTTCGGGCCTGGAATCCTAACAAGGCCGAGGAGATGCGGCCCTTGATCAAGCTCGGTGTAGATGGCGTGGGGACTAATTATCCCGAGATCTTGCAGCAGGTTTGGCGGGAATACCATGCTGAGAGGGGTACGCTCTGATGGGTCAGCGGCAGCGGCCATTAAAAGAGTTTTGCGTCGTCGCTCATCGCGGAGCGATGGGCCATGCACCGGAGAACACATTGGCGGCCTTTGTCAAAGCGATGGACATGGGCGCTCATATGTCAGAGCTGGACATCCATCAAAGCCGGGACGGCGAACTGATTGTTATCCATGACGCGCAGGTGTCTCGCACTACCGACGGAGCCGGCGCGGTGAGTGAGCTGACGCTGGCGGATATAAAGAAGTTCGATGCCGGTACTTGGTTCGGACCGCAGTATGCCGGCGAGCGCGTGCCGACTTTGCAAGAAGTGATAGACTTAGTGCGGGGCAGGATGGCCCTCAATGTCGAAGTCAAAGCCGGTCAAGAAGGATTGTATCCGGGTATCATCGATCGGCTGATCGATCATGTGGTGAAAAACGGTTTAGAAGAAGGCCTGGTCGTGTCATCTTTTCGGCAAGAGTATCTGTTGGAGTTGCGGAGCAAGGCCCCGAGAGTTCGGGCCGCGCTTTTGTATTCCAAACCGTTCGCAGAGCCCTGGCGGGAGGCTGCTGAACAAGGTTGGGATCTGCATCCCAATGCGAGTGCCGTTGATGGAGAGTTGATCAAAGAAGCTCACAGCCGCGGTATAACGGTCAGAGCCTGGACGGTCAACGAACCCGAGGTTATGCGTCAGCTTATCGATTTGGGTGTTGATGCGATTATCACTAACTTCCCTGATCGGCTGCACGAAGTACTGCAAAGAAAGGATGAGACGGAGTGCTGAATCTGTACACGCTCGGCGATGATCCCGTAGTGGCTTTTGCCGGAGAAGAGCTGGCCCGCTATCTGGAACGAATCGGCAGCGGCTCGGCTGTCGTCAGCAATCGCACCGCGTATGACCCCGATACGGGCGGGATTTGGCTCGGAGTGTGGGATGCCTTCGGCACGGTTTTTCCTGCTCCACAAAGCGATCACGAGTTGGATGATGCTATCTTCCTGCGCTCTGTGGGCACTGATCAGCTTCTTCTGTCGGGAGCCAATCCTCGCAGTGTTTTGTTTGCCGTCTACACTTACTTGGAGAGCCTGGGCTGCCGCTGGGTGAGGATGGGCGAAGACGGCGAGATTCTACCTGAAGGCGTGACGGCCAAACTGGACGGCTATGACGTCACGGAGTATGCGAGTTATCGCTACCGAGGGGTCTGTATCGAAGGCGGCGTCTCGATTGAGCATGCCAAAGCCATGGTCAACTACATGACGAAGAAGCGACTCAACACGTACTTCATCCAGTTTCAAAACGCCTACATATTCTGGAGCCGCTGGTACGACCGCAAAAGTGGCAAGCCGCAGCTGCCGGTGGAACAGGCTGAAGCCTACACTCAGCAGTTGATCGAAGAGATCAAAAAACGGGGGCTTGCCCTGCAGATGGTGGGGCATGGCTGGACTTGTGAGTGCTTGGGCGTGCCGGGATTGGGGTGGATTCGCGCTGAGCAAGAGCTACCGCCCGAAAAACGGGAGCTTCTGGCTCTGGTCAACGGCAAACGTGAATGGTGGGGCGGTATCCCGATCAACACGGAGCTTTGCATGTCTAATCCTCGGGCGTTCAAGTTGTTAGTGGATTACATCGTCAAGTACGCCAAAGAGCACCCCGAGGTCGATATCCTGCATATTTGGATGTCCGACGGTTCAAACAACCGCTGTGAATGCGACGGTTGCCGACAAAAACTCCCCTCGGACTGGTACGTAGATCTGTTAAACGCTCTTGATGCGGAGTTAGAAAAAGAAGGGCTGCCCACGAAGTTGGTCTTCCTCATCTACGTCGATCTTTTGTGGGCCCCTGAACAGTCGAGGTTGAACAACCCCGATCGCTTTATCTTGATGTTCGCCCCGATTTCCCGCAACTACAGGCAGAGTCTGTTGGAAGGGACGATGGGCCCGGCGACAGAAGAACCGCGTCCTTTTGAACTCAATCGCAATGTGTTCCCCCGCTCCACGGCGGTCAACGTTCATTACTTGAAAGAGTGGCAGAAGATCTTCACCGGAGACGGGTTTACTTTTGATTATCACTTCCTGTGGAAGCCGTCGATTATAGAGCCTACGGGGCTTTTTATCGCGGACATCCTCTACCGGGATATCGTGGGCACGGAGCGGTTGGGCCTGAAGGGCATCGTCAACTGCCAGGTGCAGCGCTACTTCTTCCCCACGGGACTGGCCATGGAGGTCAGCGGCCAGGCCATGTGGGACAAAAGCAAACCGCTGGAGGAGGTTCGACGGGAGTACTTCGCCGCAGCCTTCGGTGAGGCCGGATCCCAGGTGCAAGAGAAGATGGAAAGGCTCAGCACCCTGATGGACTCCGATCTGCCCTTTAAGATGGGACCGACTCCCGATGAGGCCTATCAGGCGGACTTGAGGCAGGCCGAGGTTGTGCTGTCCGAGCTGAAGAGCCTGATAAGCCGACATCTGGAGAACAAGAATCTGCCTGTCGGGGAAAAAGCGTCCTGGTTCTACTTGAACCACGGAGTGGCTTTCATGGAGATCATCCTGAAAGGATTGCAGGGACTGGCGGCGGGACGCTATCAAGACATGGCCGACGCCTATCGGGCGGCCGCAGAGTATGTGATGAAGCACGAGGACGAGTTGCATGAAGTCTGCGACTGCGTGCAGTGGAACACATGGTTGACCCGCTACGCCCAAGATGCCCAGAAGCGGGCTCAAGTGCAGTCATGATAGGCTGAACGGTTGAGTTGTTGATCGACCTTCAAAGACTAAAGGGATCTTTGAAGGTCGATCATGAATGAAGATGATTAGCGGCGATGGCCTTTCAACCGCTAAGGACCTCGCACTTGCGGGACCGACGATGCGGGCACCGTGACGGTGCTTTGTCGGTTGCGGATCCCGCAAATGTGGCACGATGACTAGCAAGATTTGCTTGACAAGGCCGTCATCGTCGGGTATACAGCGCTGAAAGCAGCAATAACGAGGCTTGACCACGTTCAGGAGATGTCAAGGGTTTAGAAGATAACAGAGCGGTCGACGATTAGCCGGCACCGGATGTGTGCAAGAGTACCATATGCGGTGTCTGAGAGAAAAAGAGGAAGGTGTCTTTGTTGGCATTCAAGATAGCCGTGGTTGCGGATTTGCATTACTCCTCCGGTTGTCCCCTACCCGTGCGCCGGGGAGAGTACGCACATATATTTCTGGCACGGGTTGTCCATCGTTTGAATCACATCATCAAGCCGGATGTGCTTTTGGTAATGGGGGATTGTCTGGATGTGCCCCAGGCAGCCGATGCCAAAGAACGGTTGGAGACTCTAAAGAGCATTCTGGACAAGGCCGAATGTCCGGTGATCGCCGTTCCCGGCAACCATGATCCGGAACCCGATGTCTTTTACGAAGTGATGGAAAGACCTGCACCTGTCGTGGATATCGGGCCGGTGCGATTTTTGACTTTCTTGGATCCCGAAGAGCCTGGTTACAATGCCGTACGGCTTCCGCAAGATCTCCAGCGGATGCGAAAAGCGCGAGAGGGCCATAGCGGACCCGTTGTCTTTTTGCAGCATGTGCCGGTTTTCCCTTCGGGTTTGACGAAGTGTCCGTATGGATACACCAATATCGATGAGATCATCGAGATCATGGATGAATATGCCATCACGCTGTCGATTGGCGGACATTATCACCGGGGGACGGAGTTGGTGCATCACAACCGCAGCTCATACCTGGCGGTCAAGGCCTTGTGCGAGGATCCGTTTGAGTTCTGCGTTATAACCATTGATGACGACGGCATCTCGGCGATGAACCACTCGCTAAAAATGCCCGCTCATCTGGGCCTGATAGATCGACATGTTCACAGCGAGTACGCCTACTGCGGAGAGGATATGGACATGGAGGTTTCGGTGGAGCTGGCCGAGCTTTTCGGATTGGCCGGACTGGTCTTTACCGAGCATTCCAGCCATCTGTACTACGGAAGAGATCCGGCCTGGCGTCAGGGCTTTTCACCTACCTATCCCGGCATGCCCGGACGGATGCCCCAATACTGGCAGAGCGCGAAGCCTTTCCTTAGCGATTCGGTGCAGGTTGGGCTCGAAGTCGACTACGACTTCCACGGTCGGCCCGTGCTTCTGGAGGAAGACCGCAAGCGTTCGCAGTTGCTTGTCGGTGCCGTGCATTTCCTCCCCGCCTCAATGCGCAGACCGGTGGACGTCGAGCGCTTAGCCGATGAGTATATGGCGACCTTGGCCAAGCTTATGCCTGACGGGATGCATGTGCTCGCTCATCCCTTCCGAATCTTTCGTCGCAGCGGCGTGGAGACGCCGGATCGTTTGTATGAACCCATGGTGCGGCTGCTGAAAGAGCATAAGGTGGCGGCGGAGCTTAACTTCCATACCAACTCACCGGATCCTGAGTTTTTCAGGATGTGTATTGACGCTGGGGTGAAGATCTCTTTCGGCAGCGATGCTCACGCTCAGTATGAGGTCGGTGAGTTTGCTCAGCATCTGCAGTTGCTTTCGGATTGTGGTTTTGACGGCGATCTTAAAGAGATTCTGTTGTGAATCCAAAAAATACCTGTAGGTCTAAAGACCCCCTTGTTTATGCGCCTCCGGGTGATATAAGCTCATTACATCCTGAAACGGAGGTGTTCAAGTGGGTATGAGAATTCGCTCGTGGATGTGTACGACACTGATCGGTGGGTTGGTTGTTCTTCTACTTGCCTTCGCGGCCTTGGCCTCTGAAGTGGATTTGCAGAAGGCCTATGCTTACGTAGATGAGAACAAAGAGCAGATTCTCGCCGATTGGTTGGAGTTGGTGCGTATCCCGGCTCCTTCGAAGCAAGAGGATCTTCGGGCGGAGTGGGTCAGACAGAAGATGCTGGAGGTCGGGTTGGAAGACGTCTATATCGACGGTCTCAAAAACGTGGTCGGAACGCTTAAGGTCAGCGAGACCGCCCCGACATTGGTCTTTGCGGCGCATATGGATACCGTCTTTCCCATGGATATAGTACTTGATCCGGTCATCACAGACGGCATCTTGCATGTACCCGGAGCCGGAGATAACACACCTTCCGTAGTCGCTTTGATTCACACCGTCAAGGCCCTTCAAGCCGGCAATGTGACGCCCAAGGTGAACATTGTCTTTGTGGCCACTTCCCAAGAAGAGATCGGACTCAACGGCATGAAATACTTCCTGGAGACTTATGACAAACCGATCGACATGGTAGTGGCCGTGGACGGCGGTCTTGGAGGCGTCGCCTACGGAGCGCTGGGCATCCAATGGCTCAAGGTGACCTTCAATACTCCCGAAGGCCATTCGCTCAGCAGTCGTGGCAAGCCGAGCGCGGCCAGGAGCCTGGCTAGAGCCATTGATCGTCTCTACAATGAGATCGAGATTCCGGCCGAGCCCCGCAGCGTGATGAATGTCGGCATGCTGGGCGGCGGAACGGTGGTCAACGCCATCGCGGCTGAGGCTTGGTTCAAGGTCGATATGCGCTCCATGGACGGAGACATCCTCACTCGCATCGGTGAGCAGGTGCGGCAGATCAGTGAAGAGGTGGCCCAGGAGACGGGAGCCACGGTCAGCTTTGAGGTGGAGACCGACATCCCCGGCGGACAGCTGCCCGGAGCCCGGGAACATAAGCTGACGCAGACCGCGGTCGCCGCTTTGGAGAGCGTAGGCATTCAAGCCCGACTGAGCGATATGGGTTCGTGCGACTCCAATGCTGCCATCGGCAAAGGGATCTATTCGGTGGCTATCGGAGTCACCAGAGCAGGAGGCGGTCACTCGGTTGATGAGTGGGCTGAAATCGAGTCGATTTATCCGGGGATCAAACAGCTGATCTACATCGCGGCCAACATACACTAAACACAGTGAGCAGACTCGATGCACAGCAAGGACGCTCCGGCTTTTTGTCCGGAGCGTCCTTCAGTATGATATATAGTGCTCTTGGAATCGTGTCGGAACGTTTGCGCGGCTCAACAAACATCGCTGCATTGGGAGGGTAGGAGAGATGTCGAAGATGCCTATTCCTTAAATGTGGGATACGCTCAGGCGACGATCACTCCAACGGTGGCGTTGCCCATGGCCGGATATGCCGCAAGAGGTAAACGTCCTTTTGAGACGGTGGAGGACCCGTTGACGGCGCGTGCCATCTTCCTGGAACAGGGGAAGACACGCGCCGTTTTGCTTATCGCAGATTTAATTGGAATCGATGAGCACTGGGGACGCCGTTTGCGAAAAAGCGTAAGTGAGAAGCTGTCCATGCCTGCCGAGAACATCGTCTTGTTTGGGACTCACACGCATTTCGGACCGGCGGTACGCGTCCATGAGACAGTAGGAGAAGAACACCAGGCCTGGGTGCAAGAGACAGTCCGCGCTATGGAGGAAGCCATCCTGTCAGCGGCGCAGGACACCAGGAAAGCCTTTCTGCGTGTCGGCACGGCTGACGTCGGAAAGATGATGTTTAACCGACGTCTGAGGCGTCCTGACGGCACTTGTTGCACGGTCTATCGTCTTCCGCTTCCTGAAGAAGACCTGGAATTCGGTCCGGTCGATCCGAAACTGACCGTGTTGCGATTTGATGATCCTAACGGAGAGCCAATCCTTTTATTGGCTTCGGTCGGCATCCATCCTGTCGTCGGCGGCGGGGATTTCTACGGGATTTCGGCTGACTATCCCGGGGCTTTGCGCCGGGCCGCAGAAGCCGTATACGGGGTTCCGTGTGTTTTCGCTCTGGGTACGGCGGGCAACGTGGTACCTTTGCAGCGTGGCGAAGGTCAAAGAGAGCGCTTGGGACGTTATCTGGCCGGTGCGGTCTGTCAGGCGGCGGAGACGGCTCAACTGAGTCCCGTCTGTTTGAACGTCATCCACAAGTGTCTGGATCTTCCCGCCGCTAATGATTCCGCAATGCAGTTTGAGATAACCGTCCTGCATCTGGGTGATCTGGGAGTTGTGGCTTTGCCGGGTGAGATCTTCGCAGAGACCGGTTTGACCTTGCAACAGCGTTCGCCGTTTCCGAAGACTCTCGTCTTGTCGATGGCCAATCAATCCACGGGCTATTTGCCGACGCGCACGGCCTTTTGGGAAGGTGGCTATGAAGCTTCGGTTACTCGCATGAGCAAACGAAGTGAGTCGCTGGTAGTAGACCATGCCAACCGGCTTCTCGTAAGGTCTTGGGACATGGGTCTGAAGACGAAACAAGAGAAGGACGCTTCGGAATCTCTGTGAATTATTACGGTGAAGTCACGATTTCCCCCGGGAGGTGAAGGCGATGATCTTGGCTTTCAGGGATGACAATCCGTCACAGCGGAGGGGTTCATTTGAAGATCTATCGCAATGCAGCAGAGGTGCTACCTCCGGAGTTGCTCGAACAGTTGCAGGAGTATGTGCAGGGCGTGCATATCTACGTACCGATCAAGGGCGAACCGGCACGTTGGGGTGAAAAAAGCGGCACGCGCCGACAACTGGCCGAACGCAATGAAGAGATACGCCGGCGCTATGCCGCCGGTGAAAACATCGATGCTCTGGCCAGCTGTTTTTTCCTCTCCTGTGACAGCGTGCGCAAGATTATTAGGAAGCAATCAGAACGGCAGTGATAGACTGAGGAAGATGGATGCCTGACCTCCTTCCTCTTAGACTCCAGGACGAAAAACGAGTTTTTCGGAACTCGTTTTTCGTATGTTCTCGTTGTCTTCTTGGCCGAGGCATGAAAGTGAAATATCGAACCCTGATCAGGTCATAAAGCAAAGATTTCGCATATTAGAAGGAGGATTTTACTCAGCACAGTTGGAATTCACGATTAGGATACATTTACCGCCAACATCATGCCGGATGGGATGTGTTTGTATGTCTGCCCAGGCCTTGAGCGAATCGGCGACCTATGAAACCAAACGGAGCTGCATATTCTGGGGCAAGTTCTCTCAGGAAGGTCCCCGATGTTTGCCTTTGGCGGCTCACTGCTTAGACGTAGGGATGGTATTTCGGGCTCTCTGTGACGTGGACGGTATCCGGCGCGCACTATCGCGCAGTTGCGGAGAGGGTTTAAGTGAGCAGCAACTGGATCGCTTAGCAGTGCTGGCGATGATTCATGATCTGGGAAAGGCCAACTTAGGATTTCAGCTCAAGGTTTTCGACGTCAAGGCTCCGCAAGCCGGTCATATTCGTGAGTTGGCTCCCTTGCTCGATTTGGACATCTGTGATGAAAACCTCCATATGGCGTTTGTAGAGGCTATATCGCGCGATTTGTTCTCGTGGTTTTCCGATCCGGAAGTGGCCTACGGCTATCTGATGGCGACCTTTTCTCATCACGGCCGCCCTCTGGCCTTTCAGGGACAAAGGAGCGGCTCTTTCTTTAAGGCTCAGAACGAATGGTGGCGCCCACAAGGTCAGTGGGATCCCATGGCCGCCGTGACTGAGGTGATGCGCTGGGCGCGAGAAGCTTTTCCTAAGGCCTTTGAACCCGGTGGGCGTTTTCTGCCTGATGAGCCTCGTTTTCAGCATCGTTTTGCCGGTCTGGTTATGCTTGCTGACTGGTTGGGATCGCACTCATACTGGTTTCCCATCCATCGGGTGTCGTTGGAGCAGCGGCTGAGACACGATCGGCAGGTGATTTCCCGGCTCCTCAGGGCCGTGGGGATCGATGTCAGTGATTTGCGCTCTGTCTTGACCGCCGGGCCGCAGGATTTCGAGGGACGATTTGGGTTTTCTCCGTATCCTTTGCAGGCGGCTATCGATGATCTTGATCCGGAAGATGAGCGTACTCGCCTGGTCATAGCTGAGTCAGAGACCGGTTCCGGGAAGACTGAAGCCGCTCTCAACTGGTTCTTTAAGCTCTTCGCCGCGGGCAAGGTCGACGGATTGTACTTCGCCCTTCCCACGCGGGTTGCCGCTCGGGAGCTTTATGGACGGGTATTGCGAGTCATGGAGAGTTGGTTCCCCGATTCCCGGACGCGGCCAGTCACGGTGCTTGCCGTTCCGGGATACGCCCAAGTGGACGGATTGCCCCCGGCAAGACTGTTGCCGGAAGATGAGGCCGCCAACCGTTGGCATGATGACAGAGATCTGCAGTATCGGGAGCGTTGTTGGGCGGCGGAACAGCCCAAGCGATTCTTGGCGGCCACCGTGGCCGTGGGAACCATCGATCAGGCTTTGTTGTCAAGCGTGCAGACGGCCCATGCTCATTTGCGCTCAGTCTGTCTTGATCGCAGCCTCTTGGTCGTGGACGAGGTGCACGCCTCCGATGTTTACATGTCCAAGCTTTTGGGCGGTCTTTTGGAGCATCACTTGGCGGTCGGAGGACGGGCCATGTTACTGTCGGCCACCTTGGGCGCCCGGGCCAGGCACGGCTATGTCCATCTGCGCGCGGAGCAAGAATTACCCGGTCTTGCCGATGCTCAGGGCGTTCCGTATCCGGCGGTGACTTTGGCCGACGGTGTGAATCAGTCTGCGGGTTCCATACCGACCAAGACCAAGCGAGTTCGCTTCGAACTGCTCCCTGTGGCCTTTACCCCGGAGGCAGTGGCAGAGCGGGTGTTGCCCGCCTTGGCCGACGGGGCGCGGGTGTTGGTGGTTTTGAACACGGTAAACCGGGCCATTTCGCTGATCAAAGCCTTTGAAAGCCTCGCGGGAATGAACGAGGAATGGTTCTTTAAATGCAATGGGGTCATCTGTCCGCATCACGGCCGTTTTGCTCCGGAGGATCGCGAGGTCTTGGATCGCACCGTCAGTCAGAGCTTAGGGCGCCATAGTCCATCCGATCCCTTGTTGTTGATCGGCACCCAAACTCTCGAGCAGAGCCTCGATATCGACGCTGATCTGCTTATTACGGATCTGGCCCCGGCGGATGTCCTGTTGCAGCGGGTCGGACGTCTGCATCGTCACAACCGTAAGCGACCGGCAGGCTACGAACAGGCCCGTTGTCTGGTACTCGTCCCCGAAGAGGATCTGGAAGCCGCTTTGGATGCCAGGGGAAACGTATCAAGACGCTACATGGAGATCGGTTACGGCAGTGTGTACGATGATCTGCGCATGCTGGAGCTGACCAGACGGATTTTGACCGAGCATCCGCAAGTCAGCATCCCGGATGATAATCGTCGCCTGGTGGAAGCGGTCACTCATCCGGAATGCCTTTCCTCTCTTAAGGGCGAGCGTTGGGCTCGTCACGGACAAGCCATAGAAGGCGGTGAGTTGGCTCAAGCGATCGCTGCCGCTCACGCCGCTGCAGTTTATGACAGATTCTTTGGCGATCCTACCCTGCAGTTCAACGAAATGGGCGGGAAAGTGACCGTTCGCTTGGGCGCATCAAGCCTTCAATTGCCCGTTGAGACTCCGTTTACCAGTCCTTTCGGTCAACGTATCACGAAAATAGTGATTCCAGGCCACATGCTTCCCATTGCAGAGCCGGAAACGGTGCAAGTGCTGCAGGCAGAGGAAGGCTCGGTACGGTTGGCCTGCGGGAACCGGCAATACGTCTATAGTCGTTACGGATTGGAATCGGAAGAGGTGTCGCCATGAATTTGCTTACGAATCCGACGTTTCGGGTACAGACCTCGGCAGAGCCGACGGTCATGACCTTGCCTGAGTTGATGTCCGCTTTGGGCCGGGATGAGGTGGAGCATCTGGTCGGCATTCAACGACATCAAGAAGATGCCTTCCATGTATTCCTTTGTTATCTGGGAGCGGTCATACTGGCTCGTCGGGGTGACGATGACCCGGTTCAAGATGAGGAGTATTGGCTGACCGGTCTAAAGAAACTAGCCGAACCGTTTGAAGATGAGGCTTGGACTTTGGTGGTGGAAGACACGCAGCGTCCCGCTTTTATGCAAGCTCCGTTGCCGCCCGGTGATGAAGCTCGCCTGAAACCTATAGAGCCCGTAGAGTACGCCGCTGACGCTTTGGATCTTTTGCAGACGGCAAAAAACCATGATGTCAAATGGGCTCGACTCAGCCAGCCTCATGTGGACGATTGGGTCTACTCCCTGGTCAGCTTGCAGACGATGAGCGGGTTTTTGGGTCGCGGGAATTACGGGATCGTCCGGATGAACAGCGGTTTCGGCAACAGGCCGATAGTGGAGTTGATCCGCAGTTCGCGGCCGGGAAGGCGTTGGTCCGATGCCGTAATTCGCTTGCTTGACCACCGTCGGGAGGTACTGGCCGGAGAGTACGGCTACGATCCTCAAGGCTTGGTCTTGGTTTGGCTGGAACCGTGGGACGGCAGCAAACAGTTGTCTCTTTCCGATCTTGACCCCTTTTTCATAGAGATCTGTCGTCGGGTGCGGCTAAGGAACGGCGAGCGTATCCATGTGCACAGTCTACCTACAAATGCCACGCGAATCGATGCCGAGAAACTCAAGGGCGATCTCGGAGATCCTTGGTTGCCTATAGAGCTTCGCGATGAGGAACCCAAGGCTTTGACCGTTCCGTCGTACGGAATCAGCGCTAATCTGATAAGGCGCTTGCTTTTTCCCCGAGAGTCACAGTTGCGACTAACTGCCTTGCAGAGACCGCAAGCCTCATGGGAGGGGCCGGTCTGGCTTTCCATGTCCGTGATGATCCGTGGCCAGGGTACCACCGACGGTTTTCATGAAGAGTCGGTCTTGATTCCCTCTTCGGCCCAACGAAGGGTTTTTGGTCTGCCGCAGCGTCGCGAGCCTTTGGCGGCGTTGAGTAAGACGGCCATGGAGTATACGGGCATCATGCAAAACAGAGTGCTAAAACCCGCAGTGTTCGCTTTTTTCCAGGGCGGACCCGAGAAGATCGATTTCGGAAGCGATTCAGCGCAGGCCTGGTGGGGATCTTGCGCCAGGCGCTTCGAGGCGCTCTGGTCGACAGAGTTTTTCCCCTGGCTATGGTCAGTTCCTGAACCTTTTGATGACCAACAGGAGCTTCGGGAGTGGGCCCGGCGGCTGAGAGATCATGCTCTCACAGTCTTGCGCGAAGCGCAAGAAGGCATGCCCGAACGGCAAGGGCGGCGCTATCGGGCTCGCGTCGAGGCTGATCGCGTCTTCTGGGGGGCGTTGTACAATGAGAAGAACTTTCCGTTTTTGAGGGAGGAGAGATATGAGCACACAGGTTCCTGAAGCAAGTCTCTCTCAGGTCATCGCTCGTGTAGCTGCAGCAATCGACAGCGATTGGCTTTCCACGGGAGACCGGGCCGCACTTCGCCGCATGAGCCTTGATGAGCCGCCGCCACTGGTCTTTTACCGGTTCGCTCTGCGTTATCTTCCGGACGGATGGGATGCCAACGAAGAGTCGCGCAGGAATTGGATGACCTTGGTGACCGGCATGGCACTGATGAGTCCGAATCCCCATCGGCCGGATATGCCGTTTGGAAAGGCCCTGGCGGAGGAGGGATACAGTGAGGCCCGGCTGGAGCGACTGCTTTCGGCTGAAGGTGATACTCAGCGCGCTCTCCTACTGCGTGCGGCTCGGTTCTTGGCGGCCAAGACCGCAGCATGCAACTGGGTTCATCCTGCACAGCTGCTGTTGACCCATCAGTTCCGCGAAGAATGTCGGCGTCGAATCGCCAGAGATTTCTACATGAACATTGAGAAGAAAACAGCGTGAGGTGAGATCAGATGTTTCTTCAGATTCACTTTTTGACCAGCTACCACGCCAGCTTGTTGAATCGGGATGACGCTGGACTGGCGAAGCGGATCGTGTTCGGCGGTGTTCCCAGGTTACGGATATCGAGTCAGTGTCAGAAGCGGCATTGGCGGATGTGGATGACTGAACAAGCCGAGCTTCCCTCGGGCTGGCGCACTCGTCATTTCTTCGGCCGGGTCCTCAAGTCGAGGCTCGTCGAAGAGGGAATGGAGGAGACACTGGCCGCGGAGTTGATAATCCATTTGGCCGGAAAGCTTCTCACATCGGCTGGTGCCAAGGAAGCTATTGACAAAGAAAACCTGGCCCTGAAACAGCCCATCTTGTTCGGCCGTCCAGAAGCTGATTATCTCACCGCCCTTATACAGGAAGCCGCTGGGCAGGGTGATGTCAAAGCAGCCAAGGAGTATCTCGATCAGCGCATCAAAGAGGGTGCCAAGAACTTCGCCGTTCTCTTGCGTCAGGCCGGTATTCGAAATCCGGCGGTGGGCTTCGAGGGTGCGATGTTTGGACGCTTTGTGACCTCGGATATCCTGTCCAGGGTCGACGCTCCGGTCCATGTCGCCCATGCTTTCACCACGCACGCCTTGGATACCGAGGTGGACTTCTTTACCGTAGTCGATGATCTTGCCGGAGACGAAACAGGTGCGGCACACGCCAATGACATGGAATTGGGGGCGGGTATTTTCTACGGCTACGTGGCCGTGGATGTCCCGTTGCTGGTTTCCAATCTGACCGGATGTGAACGGAGCGAATGGCGACAGCAGGATCTGGAGGATACACAGCAGTTGTTGAGGCTGCTCATCGAGGCCATAACCCAGGTGACACCCGGGGCCAAGTTGGGGGCCACGGCACCCTATGCCCGTGCTGAATGCGTGGTGTTGGAGACCGGACAGGCCCAGCCGCGGAGTTTGGCGAACGCTTTCTTGAGTCCTGTGCGTCCGAATGCCAAGTCTCATCCCATGGCGGATTCGGCGCAGGCCCTGGCCTCCTACTTGGGAGCTCTGGAGAAGATGTACGGTGACACGGGCGAACGGCGCTACGTATCGACGCTACATACCTGGCCTCGAGAGCAGGAGGCGGTTGTGCCGCTGGATGAGGCCATCACCCAGGCTATGACGGACATCGCGGAGGGGCGGCGATGAAAGGCCTAGTACTGCGTTTAGATGCTCCGATGATCAGCTACGGCGGGGTCCTTGTTGACCAGCACGGTTTTGTGGACGCCTTTCCGGCGACATCCATGTTGACCGGATTGGCGGCCAATGCCTTGGGGTGGGAACACAAGGACTTCGCCAAGCTCCAAAGACTGCAGGAGCGCATACAGTTCGCCGCCCGCTGGGATGTGCGCCCGCAACCTATGATAGACTACCATACCGTGGACTTGGGACAGCCCAAGATGATCGGGTATGCTGACCGACAAAAAAGGGGCGATCCGGTAGGCGGATGGACCACAAGGGGTGAGCCCGATCATCGCGGGGGCGGAACTGCAGCCAAGTTCGGGATTCACCAGCGATACCGTCATTATTGGACTGATGGCGTAATGACCCTTGTTTTGGGTCTCACGGACGATGAGCAACCGGACGTGGAGGCCTTGCTGGAAGCCTTTCGTCGGCCTGCCCGGCCGCTGTTTCTGGGGCGAAAGACGTGTTTGCCGACTCGACCTTTGCTTGATCCCCAGACTCCCATCGCTGAAGGAGAAAACCTGTTGGCGATCTTGCGTCAAGTGCCGGTGTGGGATCGCCACGGTGCGGTCCAGCCCTACGATGCCAATCTGATGGCCTGTTGGCCGGCGGAATTGGGGCGGCAAGGTCGGGGTCGGATGCGCCGCGTGGCCGGATTGCGGGATTGGGCGAATCAGGTTCCGGCGGGAAGTCAATGGCGCATGGAAGGGCCTCTTGGAGGGAGTAGTTCATGACCACATTGCACATGGTTGAACTCCGACCGGATATCACCGCTTTGCTTTACTTCTTACGTGACCAAGGATTGGAGACGCGGGGCGGCGACGAGAATCTGGGATATGGCATTCATGCCTGGTTCGGTGTGGCCTTTGGTGAGCAGGCACCAAAACCCTGGCGTCTGTTCATGGATCGTAGGCGACCGACCCGGATTCTGGGCTATTCACGTGTGGAAGCGGAGGAACTGCGTCGGAGGTTGCTGGATTTTGCCACTCCCAGCGTCCTGGCGGTCTGTCCGGAACCGGATGCGTCTATTTTGAGCAAACCGATACCTGATTGGCGAGCCGGACAGCGCTTGTCTTTTGAGGTTCAATGCTGTCCCGTGGGACGCAAGGCAACCAATGGAGTGGAGAAGGATCTGTTTTTGATCCATGTCGACAAGAATAACGGAACCCCGATCAGCAGAGAGGAGGTCTACTGCGAGTGGGTTCGTGAGCGTCTGGAGCGCGACGGGGTGACTTCGGTCACCGCTATCCACCTGGCCGGGTTTCGTCTTGTGCATCAGATGCGCAAGGAGCAGCGTTCCGTCGGACCACGCAGGAAGAAGAATCTGGTTCGCCCCAATGCCATTATACGCGGACAATTGATGATCAACGACCCCGTCGCTTTTTCCGAGCTTCTCTCCCGCGGTATAGGCAGACATCGTTCGTTCGGGTACGGAATGCTCTTGTTGGGGCCGGCGTCATGAATGGATCACCCTTGCTTGAAGGCCGCCTTGGACTGGCGGGAGCCAGGGTGCCGCATGCCGATCGTCATGGGTTGTTGTGGCTATCGAGGGGGAATCTGATTGTTCGGGATGGCACACTTCATTTCATCACCGCCGGAACCGAGGACATGGCGGCCGGTGACTATGCCATACCGTACCAGACGGTCTCCATGATCTTGATGGGGCCGGGGACCACGGTAACCCATGATGTGTTGCGGATTCTGGCTCGTCATGGCACATTGCTGGCGGCAGTTGGGGAGGGCGGTGTGAAGGTCTACACCGCGCCTCCCATGGGCCAGGGGCGTTCGGACGTGGCCCGGGCCCATGCTCGACTGTGGGCCGATGAGGAATCTCGGTTGCGTGTGGCCAGACGTATGTACGGCTACCGTTTCCAGGAGGTGCTGCCACATAAGGACATAACTGTGTTGCGGGGTATCGAGGGGGCCAGAATACGGGAATCGTATCGCATACTTGCTGACAAGTACGGCATTGACTGGCGCGGGCGCTCATACGACCGACAGAACCCGGAAGCCGCCGATATTCCGAATCAGGCGATCAATCATGCGGCGACGTTTATTGAGGCGGCCGCGGAAATAGCTGTGGCTGCGGTTGGCGCTTTGCCGCCGTTGGGCTTCATACACGAGGAATCCTCTAACGCGTTCACGCTCGACATCGCGGATCTATGGCGCATTGAGGTCACTGTGCCCTTGGCCTTCTCAGTGGCGGCTAAGGTGGTCCGGAATCCGGGGCTTGATCTGGAGCGAGAGGTTCGCTACGCCGCTGCGGAGCTGTTCAAAAAGCGCAAGCTCATACCCGCTATGATCGACCGCATAAAGGAGTTGCTTGGGGTCGGATGACAGTAGTTGTGACGCGGAATGTCAGTGACAGGATTCGGGGCTTTTTAAGTTCGTCGATGCTTGAAATCGCACCCGGTGTCTATACAGGCGCGCGTCTGTCTGTAGCAGTGCGCGATCGCATTTGGAGTGTTTTAGAGGATTGGTTTCCCACTGAAAAAGAGGCCAGCATTGTCATGGTCTGGCAGGAGCCACGCTTGCCGGGTGGTCAGTCGGTAAAGGTGTTGGGCGTGCCTCCGGTGAGCCTGGTGGAAGTTGACGGCATGGTATTGGCGATGCGTCCAAGATCATCGGAGGTCTCCTTTACTACGCCAGAGGAGTCGATTTGTTGAATAACCGGGATGGATTCGCTGTGACCGGCGACATCGCTCACATGATATCGCTGATGTACAGACATGGAACCTGATCTTGCGATCCGATCGAGGCAAATCGCCGTTGGGACAAAGATGTTGGGGCTTGTGAAGGGTCTCCCCCGCACGTAGACAGAAAGGATAACCTCGAGACTCTTTACTCTTTGCATCCGGAACGTCGGTCCAAAACGAGACGCAATCCAAGAGCGAGAAAGGGCTGCCCTTTGGGACAGCCCCCATGCTTTTTTTTACTTGTGCGCCCGGCATGTCTGCCGAGCCGGAGGGCTGAAAGAAGCCCTCGCCACTCAA
>ERZ773359.2752-NODE-2752-length-21585-cov-8.109707_pt1 | contig 21585 bp, 20 predicted proteins | sample MGYA00374955_ERZ773359 | MGnify/ENA primary metagenome ERZ773359 (study PRJEB29098, sample SAMN04486028) | biogas fermenter metagenome | study: EMG produced TPA metagenomics assembly of the Biogas fermentation microbial communities from Germany - Plant 4 DNA1...
AAAAAAAGTATCAGACCTATCATGCAATATGGAGCAGGTAACGAGAATCGAACTCGCACGTTCAGCTTGGAAGGCTGATGTTCTACCATTAAACTATACCTGCTTATAACTGGTCGGGAAAACAGGATTTGAACCTGCGACTTCCTGGCCCCAAACCAGGCGCTCTGCCAAACTGAGCTATTTCCCGTATCTTTGTTTAACAAAAAAAGTTTGCTAAACAAGGGAAGAAAATTCTTCACGCTATAATATTATACTACATCCGGCGGTTTTAGTCAATAAAAAATGATGGGATTAAACGCGCTTGCGCGTCAAAAAAAAAGATGAACCCGCGGGGCTGATTCATCATTTTAACTGATTTTCCGGCATCTTTTCCAATATCTTTTCCGCTTTTTTAACCATTTCCCGGGTATAAAGCCCGCCGGCTTTCGTTCGGGCTTCGACTTCTCTCGCTTCCGCGAGCGCCTCGTTTAATTCATTATGATTGTTTTGTCGGTTGTTTTGTCCGTCGTTCATTTTATCACACTTTATATTGTTTGCGGAATCAAATAATATTATTAGCGATAAAAAATCACAACTTTCGGTTACAATTCATTGTATTTTTTCGCGGAGCCGTACGCTTTCTTAACCGGGTACTTTTCCGCGTTTTTTTTAATCTTTTTTAAAATTATATCTTCAACATCAAGCTTATAGCGATTAGCCAAAAGCAAAGCGTAGATCATCACGTCGGCCAATTCTTCTTTTAACCTCTCGATATTTTCAACCTCGTTCCCCCATTGATACAATTCCAATAGTTCCGCCGCCTCGATAATCAACGACTTGGCGAGATTTTCCCCGGAATGATATTGTTCCCAGTCGCGCTCGTTTCGAAATTCGAGTATTTTTTCCATTACCTTTTTGTTCATATCGTCAATTCCTTTCCCTCTTCTTATATATTATTTTATCATTTTCCGTCAATTTTAGAAAGATAAAAACAATATTTTTATTTCCCCGCCATCCCCGGGCGGAAAAACATAATTAAGTTTTTCAATCCATATGCGCAAAGTACCGAGGTAAAAGCGGTGGCGCCTAATTTCCCGCCGACCCCGCAAAGCGGATTAAAACAATAAACGAATCCGAAGGCCGCGCCGGCCAAAGCGATTAGCGTGATGTTCGTAATAACTTTTTTCGATGTCATCCCGACAAACGATGCCCCGTAGATAACGGGCGTAAACATCGCGATTTCCGGGTTCTTTGCAAAAAGCAATATGGCCCCGGCCAACCCGACTACGGAGCTCGCGATTACCGGACCGAGTTTAAGCATATTATTGATAATATAACTGATTGTGGCGGCGAGGACGCCACAAGCAATAATCAAAAGTATTTGTCGGGACATGTAACTTTGGGTAGCGGTTAAAAAGTTCGCGCCCGCGAGCGATACTAAAAAACAACCGGAAAAAGCGATTGTTCCAAGTTTCCCGCCGTACCCGTTATAGACGCCTTTCGCAAGCAAATACGACCCCGCCACTATTAAAGACGCCGCGATAAACGGGAGAATATCTAAAATCTCGGGATTAGTCATCCCCGCGAAAGACCCGCAAAACAACGGCAACTGCCTGCGGCGGTAAAGTAACGCGCCGACGATGCCAATAAAAGGCGAAACTAAAAACGCGCTTATTTTAAGATACCGGGAGATGACATAAGTAAGAATCGCCGCGACAAAAACAGCCAGAAAGTCGCCTAAATACCCCTCCTCTTTCGCGGAGGGGATTTTTATTTTTACCAGGGAAAACAATAGCAAAACGCCCGGCAATAAAAACCCGCCGGCGAGGACAAGCGACTTATGATAAACGCGATAAATTGACGCCCCAAGCGTCAAAGCCGCGAATAAAAACAACAGCGCGAATCCGGCAAAGTTAATTTTTCTCACGTGATTCTCCCCGTCTTTCGATGCTGGTTTTATTATATCATGACTTCCGCCAGATTAAAAGACCGGAAAAAAAGCCTTTGCGAATTAATCGGAAAGGCTGGTTGTTTTGGCCATAATGATTTCTTTACTTTTCATTAGCCTGATAATATTGCTTCTTTCGTTATCCTCAAGTTTCATCGTAATGTATTTTATCGTTTCCGTCATTTCCGGGATCATCACGAACTCAATGGCGTTTACGCGGCGACGCGTTTTTTCGATTTCCTTGGCGAGCATATCGGATTGTTTCTCCAACTCGGCTAGTTTGATCAGCCGCGGCAATAATTCCGACAACGCCAATACCGCTTTGTCAAGATCGCCTGGGGTGAAAGCAAAACCGTAAGTTAAGTCAATTTTTCCCTCGTCGGCGAAACTCACCGTCGGGAGTTTGATATTCATAACAGTTTTTGAGCCGGACGCGATTTTAAGCGCCTTGGCGGGAACCATCAAGGCTTCGAGAATCGTCTCCCGTCTCGCCTTCAGTTTCGCTTTGGCGTAGCGGGATATGATTTTTTTAAGTTGTTCCTCGACTTCGATTCGAATTTCCCTCGTTTCCCGGATAATCATCATAAACTGGCGCACCATTTCGTCCTGTTTATCCTTTAAGAGCTTATGGCCGCGTCGGGCGATCGCCAGCTGTTTTTTGAGCCTAAAAAGTTCCATCCGGGTGGGGTTTACGCGGGTAAGCGCCATATCCTACACCTCTTTCGGATAATACTTTTCAATGTTCTTAAGGCTGATTCTTTTAAGCTCGGATTTCGGGAGAATGGAAAGCAGGCGCCAGCCGATATCGAGCGTCTCCTCGATGCTGCGGTTGGTATAGTACCCTTGCGCGACATACTCTTTTTCAAACGCGTCCGCAAACTCGCTATATAATTTATCCATATCGGAAAGGGCCGCTTCGCCGAGAATAGTCGCGAGTTCCTTCGCTTCCTTCCCGCGGGCGTAGGCGGCGAAAAGCTGGTTCATCGTCTCCGAATGGTCCTCGCGCGTTTTTCCCTGGCCGATTCCTTTATCCTTAAGCCGGCTAAGCGAAGGCAAAACGTCGATTGGCGGAAAAATTCCCCGTAAATACAAATCGCGCGATAAAATGATTTGACCCTCGGTGATATAGCCAGTCAAGTCGGGAATCGGGTGGGTTTTGTCGTCCTCGGGCATCGTCAGAATCGGGATCTGCGTAATCGAGCCTTTATTGCCTCTGATTCGGCCCGCGCGTTCATAGAGCGAAGCCAAGTCGGTGTACATATAACCGGGATAACCGCGCCGTCCCGGAACTTCCTTCCGGGCCGCCGATACTTCGCGGAGCGCTTCCGCGTAATTGGTAATATCGGTAATAATAACGAGAACGTGCATGCCGAGTGTATAGGCGAGATATTCCGCGCAGGTAATCGCCATCCGCGGCGTCGCGATTCTCTCGATCGCCGGGTCGTTGGCCAGATTCATGAACAAGACCGAGCGCTCGATCGCGCCGGATCTCTGGAAGTCTTTGATAAAGAAATCAACTTCCTCAAAAGTAATACCTACCGCCGCGAACACGACCGCGAACTGCTCGTCTTTACCCCTGACTCTCGCCTGGCGGGCAATCTGCGCCGCGAGACGGGCGTGAGGCAGTCCTGAGCCCGAGAATATCGGCAACTTTTGCCCGCGAACGAGCGTGTTCAGCCCGTCGATGGCGCTAATTCCGGTTTGAATGAATTCCGAAGGGTAATCGCGGGCAACGGGGTTGAGCGGCGCCTCGTTGATATCGACAATCCTTTCGGGGATTATTTCCCCGCCGCCGTCAATCGGGCGTCCCAAACCGTCGAAAACGCGACCCAAGACGTCGGGCGAGAGTTTAATCTCAATCCCCCGGCCCAAGAAAACCGCCTTGGAGTCGGCGATTCTAAGCCCGTGGGTCGACGAAAAAAGCTGGACCAACGCCCTATCCTCGTCAACTTCAAGCACGCGGCCAATCCGCTCGTCGCCGGAAGATTGTTTGATTTTTACCAACTCGTCGTATTTGACGCCGGAAACGCCTTCGACCAATACCAAGGGGCCGACAACTTCCCGGATGGTTTTATATTCTTTAGGCATCGAATTCATCACCCGCCAATAAATTCTCGTATTCGCTCTCGATTTCGTTCATAATTTCTTTAAACTCCGAAGCGAAATCCTTCTCGACTATATATTTCATCCTGCCAATCTTTTCCCGAATCTTCATATTGGCGATATCGGAGAAATTAAGATGCTCCTTCAGTCCCTTTTGGCCAAGACGATACCAAGAGAGAATCGCTTTTAAAATCCCGTACTGTTTGTTTAGCGAGGTGTAAGTGTCAACCTCGTCAAAAGCAATTTGATGCAAGAAATCCTCTCGGATACTGCGGGCGCATTCCATCGTCAGGCGATCCTGGAACTCCAGGGAATCAATCCCGACAAGACGGACGATCTCCTCAAGCTGAGATTCTTGATGAAGAATCTCCATCGCCGTTTGCACTTGCTTGGACCAGTCCTTTTGCACGCGCGAATCAAAATAGTCACGCAAGTTGTCCTCGTAAAGCGAGTAGCTCCTTAGCCAATCGATGGCCGGGAAATGACGGCGATACGCCAAAGCGGCGCTTAAGCCCCAAAAGACCTTGACGATGCGAAGCGTCGCCTGCGATACCGGCTCGGACGTGTCTCCGCCCGGGGGCGACACGGCGCCGATAGCTGAAATCGCGCCGATCCGCTCTTCGGTTCCCATGCACTTGACAAGACCCGCCCGCTCGTAAAACTCGGCGAGGCGGGACGAAAGATAAGCGGGATAGCCTTCCTCGCCCGGCATCTCTTCCAAACGCCCGGACATTTCCCGCAAAGCCTCCGCCCATCGCGAGGTCGAATCGGCCATAATCGCGACGCGGTAGCCCATGTCGCGGTAGTACTCGGCGATGGTGATCCCGGTGTAAATCGAGGCCTCGCGCGCGGCGACCGGCATATTTGACGTATTGGCGATAAGCACCGTTCTTTTAATCAAATATTCGCCGGTCTTGGGGTCATGCAGGCGGGGAAACTCGTTCAAAACGTCGGTCATCTCGTTGCCGCGCTCGCCGCAGCCGACATAAACGATAATGTCGGCGTCGGCCCATTTTGCGAGTTGATGCTGGACGACGGTCTTCCCGCTGCCAAAGGGTCCCGGGATCGCCGCTATGCCGCCAATCGCGATCGGGAAAAACGTGTCAATCACGCGCTGTCCCGTCACCATCGGCTCCCGCGGCGCCAGCTTCTGTTTATACGGCCGGGATTTCCGCACGGGCCACTTCTGCAACATCGTGATTTCTTTTTCCTTGCCGTCGTCTCCCTTGACGCGGGCGATAACGTCGGTAATCGTCGCCGGTCCCTCGCTTATCCACGTCACGGTTCCCTCCGTGTCCTGAGGAACCATGATTTTGTGAAGAACGACGGACGTTTCCTGAACTTCGCCGAGGACGTCGCCCGTCACCACGCGGTCGCCTTCTTTCGCAACCGCTTTAAAATCCCATTTGCGCTCGCGGTTTAACCGGGGAACGTCTATGCCCAAGGGGATGCGGTCGCCCGCGCTTTTATATATTAAATCAAGCGGCCTTTGAATGCCGTCGAAGATACTCTCGATCAAACCGGGGCCAAGCTCAACCGATAGGGGCTCGTCCGTGTAATAGACGGGCTCGCCGGGACCGATGCCGGCCGTTTCCTCGTAAACCTGGATCGATGCCCGGTCGCCCCTTAACTCGATAACTTCCCCGAACAATAATTTATCGCTGACGCGGACGACGTCATACATCTGGACGTCGGCCATGTTCTTTGCCACTACCAAAGGGCCGGACACCTTGGTAATAATCCCGGCTTTTTTCTCATTTTTCATCACTGCCACCAACCTTTCTAAAATATGTTAATCCCGATGGCTTTTTCCACGTTATCTTTAATCTTCTCTAACCCGACGCCTTTGGAGTCGGTTTTCGTCGGGAGCGGGATGATTATCGGAAACGGCGAATACTGATATTTCTCCACCGTTTCGGGAACGGCCTCATATATGTCTTCCGCTAAAAATATAATTCGGCACCTTTCCTGCGCCAGCCGGGCGACGATTTTTTCCGCCTCGAACGGGCTTTTTACAATATGCGTTTTGATGCCGACGGCGTTAAACAAAACCACGGCGTCGTCGCCGCCAATGATGGCGATGTCGTTTCTTTCTTTCATATCGTTCCCGCCTTTCTCAATATTCGATTAAATCGGCTTCATCCCCCGCGTAAAGCAAACGGATATTGCTGGCTTCCGCCTGCCTCGCCAGGTAATAATAGATAATCGGTCCGATGCCGAAAGAATCGTAGCGGTAGTTTTTCATGACGTTGATTATCAATTGTTCGAAATAACGCTCCAAAACGTCGATATTCCCGCTTTGAAAATATTTCTTTAACCCGAGGCCGATTTTTTCCGCGTAATAATCTTTAAAACAAACCGCAAGCGTCTCGTTATCGGACGCGCGCGCCTCTTCGAATACCCGGTAAGGAATCAATCCGCCCGAAAGAAACATCTCGCCGAACCGCGATAAATCCCAACCGAGCGCTTTCGAGCGAAGCAGCATCACGATGTTTTTCGTGTCGACCACGGTCTGAAAATAGGCTTTCAGCGCCGAATCGGCCAAAAGAGGCATCCGCCGGAAAACGTCGCGATAGACAATTTTATCGGCAAGCGCGCTGAAACGCCGGGGATCGGCGGTCTCTCCCGCGGCCACGGCGATTTCCCTCACCAGGCCGGCGGAGTTTTTGTCCAAAAGCGAGTAGTCGTCGGCAAAGACGGCCAACTCCAGCGCCTCCGCGGAGATGTTTCCGCCCGGCATGTAAAGTTCGGTCGCGGCGGAGAATAGTTTTCTCTTAAAAGCAGCTTTAATATTGACGGCGTCAATCTCGATAAAAAACAAATCGGTCAAGCGCCGGTCGGGGGAAATCTCGTCGAAAAATTGTCTTAATACCGCCAGCTCCGAAGCAATAATATCCTCAAGCGAGTCGCCTCCCTCGCCGTAGCCAAAATCGCGAAGTTGTTTTAAAAACTCGTCCTTTTTCATCTTCGCCAATTTCGCGTAATGCCCGCGGTTCAATAGCCGGCCTTCGATGGCGCTGATTATCCCGTTGGCGTATGGATAATTCATTTTACCCCTCCGTCCGGAAAAGTAATTTCGCAATCTCCGGTTCGCGGCTTTCTTTAAGCGCGGAAAGAATCGCCTCGTATGAAAGATCAATGTCATAATCACGACCGACGAGAATAAACCCGCCGTCGATGTCTACCGCTTCGGAAGACAGCCGCAAACCCAAACCCGGGCCGAGCAGGTCGTTTAATTTGTCAAGATCGTGAAGGCCTTCCTTTTCTTTGCCGGAGCAAAACAGGCGCTTATACCGCGCGAACTCGTCTGCGGATACCTTGACAATCTCGTCGCCCGCGAGCGATTCTCTTTTAAGCATTTTTACAGTAAGCTCGACAAACTTCTCGTCGGGAAGTTCTTTGAGTTTCGCCGCCGCGGCGGAGATCACCCGCTCAATCAGTTCCTTCTTTGCCTTCAATAATTTGTGTCTGGCCTGCTGTTCGAACTCGATTGTTTTCGTTTTTATCCGGTCGTCCGCGCGGAGTTTGGCTTCCGAAATTATTTTATCCGCCTCGGCGCGCGCCGCGGACAAGATCTCTTCGGCGATTTGACCGGCTTTTGCTTCGCCGGCGGTAACAATCGCCTTCGCCTCGGCCTTGCCTTTTTCGATTATTTTCTCGTATAATTTATTTTCCGCCAAAAGAACCTCACCCATTTCTAAAACGGGATGTTCCAAATCAACAACAGGCCAGCCAAAAGCGCGAGGATCGCGTATGTCTCGACAACCGCCGTCATAATCATACCGCTGGTCGAGGCTTTCGGTTGTTTGGCCGTCATGTGAATGGCGCTTACCGCGGTTCTCGCCTGGTATAAAGCGGATAAAAGCCCGACAATCGTTATCGGCATGCAAGCCCCAAAAAACAGCCAGCCTTGTCCCGTGGTCAACGCCGGCGCGCTTCCGCCGAGCAGGCCAAGCCTGTTAATTAAAATGACTGCGGTCAAAAATCCGTAAATCCCTTGCGTTCCCGGAAGGGCTTGAAGAATAAGCAGCCTCACGAAAAGTTCCGGTTTTTCCGACATGACGCCGGAAGCCGCCCTTCCTCCCATTTGCACGCCGATCGCGGAGCCGATTCCCGGTAAAATCGCGGCCAGGGCGGCGCCGATTATGGCAATAAGCAATCCATCATTCATGATTTATACCTCCTTGTAAATTTCCAATTTTAACTTTGTCAACATATTGTAATTTAAGCGATAAAGGTTCGAACGGGTATCCCCCGCCTTGATAGAAACGATTGAAAAACTCAATAAACTGCAAGCGTAGGTCATGCACGTAAGCCGATAAAATGCCCATCACGAGATTAAAGAGATGACCGACGATAAATATAACGGCTCCAATTATATAACCGAAAGCCGAGCCGGTAAACATCCCCGCAAGCATATTCATGACCCAGCCGATAATCGCCGTCGAAAGGCTTAAGGCGAGGATACGCGAATAGGAAAGAATGTCGCTCAGGTAACCGGTGATATTATAGAGCCCGCCCAAGCCGCCGAATAACTTTCCGAAAACTCCTTTGCTTTTCCGTCCGCCGGTGACGAGAATTATCGCCGCGCCGGTAACGGCGAGCGCCCCGCCGACGGCGTCTAAACCCGGGACAAACAGCATTCCTAACCCGGCCAGAATCAATACCCAACTGAACTGGTCGAAGAGGGCGTCGAAATACCTTCCCCGCCGGATATCGTCATACGCTTTTATTAAGATCCCGGTTATTATATGCAAACCGCCGACGGCGAGCGAGACAATGAGCATTTTCAAGGGGTCGTTCATCGGCTCGATTAAATTGGGTTTTACGGTGAAACCAAAATAACTGCCGTACGCCGCGCCCCAAAGAATCGTCGCTATGCCCGCGTAAAAAAACACCTTCAAAAGGCGAGCGCTTTGATCTTTGGGCTTTTTTATTTTCAGGAAAAGAAATGTCGCCAGGGAAATGATAAAACCGTAACCGGCGTCTCCCATCATCATCCCGAAAATAAATAGGTACCAAAAAGACAAAGCCGGGTTGGGGTCGGTCTCATCGGGATGAGGTAGGGAATACATTTCCGTAATCGACTCGAACGGTTCGACAAATTTTTTATTTTCAACAACCGTTGGCGGCTCTTCCTCGGGCGCGGGGTCGGCGATATCCAAATCATATATGTCCGTAACCTCCGTTATCGCCCGTTTGAGCGCGTCAACCCGGTCTTCCCGCACCCAACCTTCCAAATAGGCAGCCCGCGGCATTTTCATTACCGGGGCTTGCTTTAACTCGATTTGCGTTTTCAACTGGTCGCTTAAAAGTTCCAGTTCTTTGCTTGATTCGGTGTATTCCTGTAATTCCGCTTCCGTCCGCCTAAGGCTTTCCCGGAGGGCGGATAACTCTTCTTCGATTCTCGAAATCACTTCGGCCGGCGTTCTCGCTTTTTCCGGCAAAGTGATTTCATGAAAATCAAAAGTCTTCAGGATATTAAGCAACGCCTCGTCGTCCTCCAGATAACAGACAACGGCGACCGCCAGCCCGTCCGGCGAGCGGTCAAAGATCATATGGCCGGCGCCGATATTTTCAACCGCTTGGGCAAAACTCTTCGCGTCGTAAGGTTTAATAAAACCGATCCGCGCGACGGAATACCTGCTTCTGCCCAGGCGAGAGCCAGGAACGGGCAAGTTCCGCCAGGGACGGTAGAAAGATATCGCGTCTTCTTTGGCTTTAATCTCGCCGCGCAAGGCCTCGATTCTCGCGCCGCTGTTCTCTATTTTCATTAGAAGTTCCTTACGGCTTTCATCGACGCGCATGAATTCCTCGTAAGCGACGACATGCTCTTCTTGATTCCTTTCGGCTTTGCTTTGGTATTCCCTCACCAGCCGAAGTGATTTTTCGGTCCGCGCGAGGAGCTCGTCTTCCGGCAACTCGCCCTCCCGCTCCTCAAGCGGAATCAACATCAACAGGCCGTACCGTTGCAAGTTTTTAAGCAGCGCTTCCTCGTAATCATTCAAAACGGCAAGCTTGACCTTTTTCACGGGAACAATCATAGAGAAAACACCTTCTCGACAATGTAATCAAGCGTCGCTTCGAAATTTCGCTCCGCCACTTGTTGTTGTTCTTCTATTTCCCGGTCGCAAGCGGCAAATATTTCTTTCTCCTTGTTATCAATAGCCGCGAGCGTTTCGACGTCTATTTCCTTTTCGCGACGGGTAGCGTCGTCAATAATCGCCTTGGCGTCCTTTTCGCTCTTCTCCCGCGTCTCCGCTAACATTAGGTTAACTTTTTCAACGGCTTCTTTTTTAATGGCTTCGGCCTTTTCTTCCGCTTTTTGCACTGACTGGAATATCGACATGATATCACCGCCTTTTTTCACTTACTTATATATTATATCACGAATAGTATTTTTTTAGTAAATTTATCGGTAAATCAACACACAGCAATACAATTATAACAAAATAATCACTTTTTGCAAGAATAATCAGAACTATAATGTTTTCATAAAGCTAAAATAATAAAAGAGCGATAAAGGAAACTATTTTATCCCAATTTCTCGCTCTCTATGATAATTAATTCATCGCGCGAATCGCTCGCATCTTCGCGGGGCTCGATATGGGCGATGACTTCGATATCCCTCTTCAACACTCTCCGCAACTCATCTTCGATGCGGTGAGAAAGAAGATGGGTTTCGGTCACGGTCTTATCGCCGTGAGTGATTAGATGAAAATCGACATACACGTGATTCTTTTTGCCGCGGCTCCTGAATTTATGAATATCGATAATGTCATCGTCAAGCTTATAGATAATGTCAATTACTTCCCGCTCGTCAAGCGCCTTTTTATCAAGCAAGACGGGCAAAGAAAAACTAATAATTCGCAAAAACAAAGCGAAAACCAAGCCGGCGATAACAAGCGAAAGCAGGGGGTCGATTACCCGCGGAAATCCCGCCTTAATCAAAGCGGCCGACGCCAGGACGCCTATCGATATGAATATATCCCCGCGCGTGTGCAGCGAATCGGAAATTAAAACCTCGCTTTTCAGTTTTTTTCCCAACCGGTATTCAAAGGCGGCGACGATTATATTTAAAAGAAGGGTTGCGGAAACGCCCGCGAAAGCGGCGATATCAAGCTCGGGGGAGCGGGATGATAGCAAACCGCGAATCGCGTTTCCCGCAATTATCGCCGCTATCATGAACAGCATCGCGCCGATAAAAAACGACGCCATTGTTTCATGCTTATGATAGCCGTAAGGATGATCCTTGTCGGGGGAGCGGGAGGCGTACCCGTTTCCCACCAAAGCGACAATATTGGCGGCGCCGTCGCTTAAAGCGTGAAAGCCGTCGCTAAGCAAGCTGCCGAAAGCAAACAAATAGCCGAGGGCGATTTTTACCCCCGCGACAACAAAATTTATCGCGAGCACCAAAAGTAGGATCCGCTTGATCCTGCGCGCTCTTCCCATTCTGACTTTCTCCCTTCTTATAAAAATAACCCGTGAGAACTTTTTAGTCCCACAGGTTAAACCTGCTGCCCGCTTGGGGCCCGACCGCGGCGAATTATCGCCCGTCTGATCTAATATATAGGTATCCGTATTATATTATTCAATAATCGAGCCAAACGTGACTTAGTAAACCGCAATATTTTCGTAATAATGCCGGATAAGTTTCTTTTTCCGGGCAAAATAATAATCATAGTCGCTCAAGAAACCTTCGGGAATTTCCGAATAAGGTATTACCCGATACGCGCCGTGATCGCGGTAATGAAACAATAAACGCGCTTTCGGGTCAACCAATTTTAACTCGGCGCCGTCAAGCTCGATTACCAGGCTGACCGCCATGCCGATCAAACGGTTTGTCCCGACCTGGCCGGAAAGAAAATTCCCGAGAGAGTAGATGACAAAAGTTTCCCTTCCGGATTTGTTTTTGATTAGATCGACGGGCTGGATTACATGCGGATGATGACCGATGATAATATCCGCCCCCAGGTCCGAAAGATAAGCCGCCTGGCGTTTTTGCTCCGCGTTCGGATAATCCTGATATTCCTCCCCCCAATGCATCGAGACGATAACGACGTCGACCGCCGCGCGGACGCCTTCGATATCGACCCGCGCTTTTTCATCAGCGTACACATTCGCAAGATGCGACTTCTCCCCGGGATGGGGAATCCCGTTCGTGCCGTATGTATAGGCGATAAAAGCGAACCTGACTCCGTTTACCAGGAACCTTTTTACCGTTTCCGCGGCGGCGTCCTTTTCCGCTCCGGCATAGACGACGGGCTGCGCCTGCCAGTAATTCACCGCGTTAAAAACGCCGACCTCGCCGCGATCCAAAGTGTGATTATTGGCGACGGAGATCAAATTAAACCCCAATTCGACCAGGGCGTCCCCGACCTCAAACGGCGAATTAAAACGCGGGTATGATGAAAGGCCGATTTCAACGCCGCCGAGGATCGTTTCCTGATTGACAAACTTTAAATCATGCCCGGCGATGACCGGAGCGACGCCCGCGAATATCGGCCGGAAATCATACCCCTCGCCGCGCGCCGCCGATTTATAGACCGAGTCATGAATTAAATTATCGCCGACGGCGATCAGGGAGACCGTCCTTATTTCCCCGGACGAGACGTCTTGCCGGGAAACGACGCTCTTTTCGCATCCCGCAAACAACAAGCATAGCAATATTATAACTATTCGCTTTTTCATTTTACTATCATTATTATTGTTGCGTTTTTCTCGCCTTTTAAACAAGTAAAATAAAGCAACTAAAAAAAGAAAAAGCCAAAGAACGCGGCGATTTCGCCGGAATTCCTTGGCTTTTCGATGGTTAAGGCAACCAATGATTTATTTCTTCGCGGCGCCTTTTATTCGGTTCTAAGAGCGATTACGGGATCGCGTTTCGCGGCGATTCGCGCCGGGATAAAGCCGGCGATTAACGTCAGCGCCATGCTAATTACGACCATCATGACGCCATGCAGCGGGTTCAGTTTCGCAATGTTACTGATTTCAACGAGCCGGTGAAGAATGATATTTATGGGGATCGTAAACAACAAAGTAATCCCGATGCCCATTATCCCGGCGGTAAAGCCGATAATGATCGTTTCGGCGTTGAACACGCGGGAAATGTCTTTTTTCCGGGCGCCGATGCTGCGCAAGATGCCGATCTCCTTGGTCCGCTCCAAGACGGATATATACGTTATAATGCCGATCATGATCGAAGAGACGAAAAGCGATATCGCCGTGAAAGCGATGAGGACGTAACTAATAATGTTAATAATCGTGCTAATCGAGCTAATCACAACCTCAATCAAGTCGGTATAAATAACTTTATCGGCTTCCTCGGTTTGAGCTGCGTTATAAGCGTCAAGATGTTCTTTAATTTTCTCTTTGGCGTTAATGTCGACCGGATAAATATTGATGGTCGTGGGCGTCGCAACCCCGCCCAATTTTTTCAGATTCTCGTATCTTTCTTCTTCCGGGTTCTCGGTAAAGGGATTGCCGGTGAAGACGTCAATATTCTCGTTCTCAATCTGCCAATTAACAATCTCCGAATTCAACGATTTTTCAAGAACATGATCGGTAAGCGAACTCAGGTAACCTACCGTCCCGGTGATCGAGCCTATTTCCGTTTCGCTGTTAAGCCGGACGATGCCGACGACTTCCAATTCGAGGCTTTTTTCATCATCCTCCGCGATCGCTTTCGTGATGTTGTTGGTAACAAAATGCGTGCCCGTGAATGAATAAAGCGCGTCGTTGTAAATTAAATGAAATTTCGTCCCGAGTATCTCGTCAAACTTATATTGATCGACGGGAGCCGTCATATCAAGCATGCCGAGCGCCATTAAAACCATGTCGGTTATTTGATTGTATTGGTCGACGACGATTACAAGCTCATCGTGAGACTCGGGAAAACGGCCGGCGAGAACGTCATATTGGCTTCCCACAAAATCGGTATTATCGATCAGCTCCTGCCAAATGCTGCCCGACATCATGTTGTCGGATGTCGTGCGCACCTGCTGATAGAACGTTTTGTCCTGAAATGTTTTTTCTTTATAGACGTTTAACCGGACGCTGTTTAAATAGCTTATCCCGTTGTATAGGGAAGGGTCGATCGTCTTTATGACCTCGTCAATATACTCTTCGGTTATTTCATTGAAAATAATAAGATTATTCAAGCGCTCCATGATTTTATTGACATAGACGACGTCGCCGTCGGGGTATTTTTTCAGTTCCGGCCGCGATGGCCGGTTTTGAAACGCCGTAAAGTCCACGGAAGTCTCGGTTATCACGATCGGGTAGGAAGCGAGGGTGTCGGCCTGCATCTTATTGATATAGCCTTGGAACCCGTTCGATAAGGCCAATACCAAAGCGATGCCGATAATGCCGATGCTCCCGGCGAAGGCGGTAAGAAGCGTCCGCGTTTTCTTCGTAACAAGGTTATTAAGGCTTAGGGCCAGAGCCGTGAGAAAAGACATCGCGGTCTTTTGCTTTTCTTTTTTCTTAGCCTTTTTCGGCTTCGCTTCTTCCAATACTTCCGCGGTCCCCTCGTAAGGATTGTCATCGCTTACGATTTTGCCGTCAAGCAGTCGGATCAGACGCGAAGCGTATTTTTCCGCCAGTTGCGAGTTATGGGTAACCATAATAATAAGGCGGTCTTTCGAAATTTCTTTTAATATTTCCATAATCGGAACGCTTGTTTTCGTATCCAACGCCCCGGTCGGCTCATCCGCGAGCAAGATGTCGGGATCATTGACCAAAGCGCGGGCAATCGCCACTCTTTGTTGTTGGCCGCCCGACAATTGATTGGGCTTTTTATGCAATTGATCCCCGAGCCCGACCTTTTCCAAGGCCTCCGTCGCCATCTTCCGCCTTTTCGCTTTGGATACGCCCGACAGCGTTAAAGCGAGCTCAACGTTTTTGAGGACGCTTTGATGGGGGATCAAGTTATAATTTTGAAACACGAACCCGACGGAATGATTGCGGTAGGAATCCCAATCATAATCTTTATATTTGGTTGTGGACCGGCCGTTGATAATCAGATCGCCGCTCGTGTAGCGGTCAAGCCCACCGATAATGTTTAATAACGTTGTCTTCCCGCAGCCGGAAGGACCCAAAACCGCGACAAATTCGTTTTTCCTAAACTTAACGCTGACTCCCCTTACGGCCTCGATAACCATATCGCCCACATAATAGTTTTTAACGACATTCTTTAATTCAAGCATTATAATCAACCTCGTTTTTCATTATATTATATAATTTGTTTAAAATGTCTATCGCTTTTTCAGCGTCTCCCGTTCCTAGTTTTTCCACGATCCGGTTCAGGAATCCGCTCAATTTTTCCTTTTCTTTTTTATACAACTCGTCCGCCTCGGCGCTCATCTCCACGAACACCGCCCGGCGGTCGTCAGGCTTTCGGACCCGCCTTATTAACCTCTTATCCTCAAGACGGTTAAGAACTGTGTTCAGCGCGGGACGGGAAATCCCCATTTTTTCGCTTAAGTCCTTGACCTGAAGCAAAGCGGGCTCGCCCTCGACCCGTCTTTGCCAGAGCATTCGCAAGACGATCATCTCGCTAAAATTTAGGCGTTTAAAAAAACGCTCGGTTTTCAGATGCTTGCGAATACGGATGAACGCTTCGAACAATTCTTTGGCGTGAATGGCGCGTTTCATTTCTCACTCCTTAGTTAGTATTATTAATCGTTAACATTGTTAATTATACAACAATTTTACCTTAAGCGCAATATAAAAGCTTAGGAAAACGTTTAAAAAAGCCCTCTCGGGACCTTCATTTTATATCCCCAATCAGAACGCAAAAAGAATGATCGCACATTGGCATTTACCAAAGACTTGATCATCCTCATAAACAAAAAGCTAAGAGATTCATGGCATTCTCTTAGCCTTATTATACGAAAGGTTTATGCCAAGTCACTTAAGCAAGGCTAGGCATAGATCTTTTTGTCCTATTTTATTTCTTTTTCCGGGTCAAACCCCAGGCGCCTTAACGTTTCCACAACGTACGATTCCCGGTAAACTTCCTTCGGGTCGCGCGAAAAGTAGGTCTTGAAAAATTCTTCGTTCGCTTCCTCGTAGGGGATTCCCGCCAAAGTGGAGATAATGCGCGTGCTGCGGTCGATCAATTTCTTGTTTGTCGGGAGAACCTGGATCATCCAATTCGACCAAACCCGTCCCATTTTCGCCATTGTGGCGGTGCTTAAGATATTGAAGCACAACTTCACCATCAGGTGCGTCATTAATTCCATTATCGTGCGGGAAAGTTTGACGGGGATGCGGATTTCCTTATCAAGCAGTTTTTCGGAGCCAATCTCGCCCATTCTCAAGGCGACGCTTTCCGTAAACTTATCCTTGTATTTATTCTGCCAAGCCAAGACTTCCGGCGTTGCCGAGCCGTTGATGTCAATTACCACGAGATTCGCGGGCTTGCGCGAATAGCGGGAAGGATCGTCCTCGTTGCCGATTACGTATTCTTCGACTTCGGAAGTCGCCACCGCCGGCGGGTTGTCAATAATCGATTGCGCGGCTTTCAGGCGAATATAAAGTTCTTTGGACCAGTCCAGCCCTTTTATCGGTCGACGGAAAATATGCTGCCATGCCACGGAATTGGGATAAAGCGGGTTTTTTATATAAGCCCAACTTACTTGGCTTTCCGTGTCTTTGAATTTCTTAAACGGCGGTAGGGTGAAAGTCGGCTGCCTTTCGGTCGTGTCGGTCATAATATCGAGTTGATAATCATGAGCGAGATAAGTGATTAACCCGTTTTGATTGTAAGTCGACGTTTCGTAATCAACCGCCTGGGCGAGCCCGGCAAGCGCTTCGCCGGAAGAAAGGTCGTCCACAAGACGCTGAAATTCCCGCGCGTATTCCTGGGGTTCCAGGACGCCTCTTCCCACTGCTTCAAGCTCTTCCGCCGTCAAGTTTTCCTTTAACCATTCCCAGCAGGCAAGCTCAATCGCGGCGCCTACCGCCAGAAGTTCGACCGTCGTGACCTGCATTCTCGTCGAGCCGGCGATCGCCATGTTCCCTACAAAAAGGGAGATGAATTTTAAGTTCTTTCTTTCAAACACGACCCGGACGCGGTCCAGATGCTTGCAAAGAATGTCTTTTGGATTGCAATAAATATAATAAGTGGTGCAGCCGCGGTCATCGGCCTCTAAAACCGAACCGTTAATGCTGGCTGAAAGCCCGCACTCGGCCAAACCGATAACTAAATCGCCGGGACCAACACCCGCCTCGATAACCTGCTGGCGGCCGAAAGTCATGTAGTCCTCAAAGTTCTCCACCGAGCGAACTAAAGCGCGGTCGCCGCCGGTAATAATACTGTTTGATAAATTACTAATTTCAATAAAAGCTTCTTTTTTCCCCGGAATCCTGTTCACAAGCGAAGTCCAGAAGTAACGCCATGTCTGGTCCAATTGTATCGCCATCCGGCCGGAAGCTCCGACGCTGGAAAACAATATTGTTTTCCGGTTATCGATGGCCTTTTTAATATCTAGAACCAGGCTTTTAAATTCTTCCGTTTCGAAAGCGGCCGCCGCCACTTTCGTGATATTGGCGTCAACGGACAATATCATTTTACATCCCGCGGCCGTGTCTTTCGCGATCGTCTGACTTAAATTTTTCGTCAGCGGACTGGGCTGTTCCGTCGGAATGACCCCCAAATGAAATTGCTTTTCGTTCTCGATAAAATTCTTGGCTGCCTCTTTGTAGTTCAAGATAATTACCTCTCTAATCTATTAGTTTTAAACAAGAATATTATATCACATTACCATTGCGTTTGCAAGGAAATCCCTGCCGCCAATCATCGGATAGAAGTGGAAATCACGACGCCAGCCCGGGCGCGTTATTTATGCCAAATAATTAAAACATTAAAAATACCATTTTTAATATAAATGAAAAAAAATGGCAAAGCATTCGTTGCCATTTTAAAGATATCACATGATTTTCTTCCGGTCGCCCTCGATATATAATTCCGAGACATTCTCGTTTTTCATAATCAAATATATCTCATGAGTATCCGGCGCAAGCTCATAACTCGTCAATTCTTCTTCCTTGATCCAAAACACTTCCCCTTCTTTTGAGGGAAGCAAAGAACCGGAAAAAGAGTTAGTTTTAAATAGGATGACTAGATGTCGTTTGCCTTCTATAACCCAATCCTTCACGCCGCACACGCGGAGATTGTAAACATCGAGTCCCGTTTCCTCTTTCATCTCGCGAATGACCGATTCCACGACCGTCTCCCCGTCTTCCACGTGGCCGCCGGGAAAGGTTATCCCCGGCCAGTCTTTTTTGGTTCTTTTTTGCACGAGAATCCGGCCTTTATCGTCATACAACATGCACATGTTTGTCAAGATTATCTCCATAATTTCATCAACCGCTAAGTTCAATTTTTCCTTCCCGTTTTAGTGTAAATATTCTCGTCGTGTTCGCTTTTGCGATTCATTTAATAAAATAAAGCGGCGGGATTTTATCATCAAAGGCTCGCTTTAGGTTTTAATGCAGTTGGCCCGCTGATTAAAGCTCTTGAAGCCATTCCTTTTTCTTTTCGTTGAACTCTTCCTCGGATATAATACCATTGTTTTTCAGTTCGTTTAAAGCGTGTAATTTTTCGCCGATGGCGTTTTTCTTGCCGGCGGACAAGGGAAGATCATCGATTTTACCCCTCTCGAGCAAATCCTCGTAGTTTTTCTTCGTTACGATGGAAAAACTGAGAAACAATATTTCCAAAACGAACCCCAGGAACAGCAACCAAAAGAAAGCGGCGGCGCCCAAAACCAAAGCAAGCAAAAAATAAAGGCCAGAGTCTTCAATCGCCTGGATTCCCCCGATAAGCATAATCAAGGCCGCGACGCAAGCCAGAACAATGTAAATAACTTTAACAACCTTTGATATCACGACTAGCAGCGTCGAACACTCTTGCTTGGCGTTAAAACTAAAAAGTCGCTTCATAAACATTTTCTCTCCTTTCAGGTTTATTAATTATATCATTTTTTTTAATTAATACAATCGTTAATTAAAGTTTTCCCAAAAATCGCGCAATTCCTCGCTTAACATAAACGAATCCTTCGCCCAAGCGACTTTTTTCCACTCCTTGGGGAAAAGCGCTCGATATTTGGAATAAGCAAAACGGTCATCGATTAAAATTGCGACGCCATAATCCGTTTCGGACCTTATCACCCGACCGACGGCCTGCACGACTTTTGTAAAACCGGGATAGGTGTATGCGAAATCAAACCCTTTACCCAGTTTTTGATCGTAATAAGTCTTGGCGACGTCGTTATACCCTCCGACATGGGGAAGCCCGACGCCGATGACGATCACGCCGTTAAGCATGTCGCCGATATAATCGATACCCTCGCTGAACATCCCGCCCATGACGAAAAACCCGACTTGTGTTTCCTTATTATCATTTCGGAATAACTCGATTATTTCCTCGCGCTCTTCAATCGTGAAATTTGGATCCTGAACTATTAGCGTGAAATCCAAATTATATTGATCCAGTCGCGCGCGGACCATTTCCATATAGGCGTAGCTCGGGAAGAATACGATATAATTTCCCGGACGGCTGTTGGAAAGAACGCGGATAGCGTCGATTATCGCGTCGACGCTTTGCTCGCGATGCCGGAATTTCGTCGAGACCGTGTGCAGGAAGATCAGTTTAAGACGCGTGGCATCAAACGGCGAATCTATCATAACATAATCGCCCTCCCCCTCGGTCAGGGTTTTCATGTAATAAGGCAGGGGGTAAAGAGTGGCGCTAAATAAGACCGAACTAAGCGCCGATTCTTTAATCGTCCGTAAAACAAACTTCCCCGCGTCAAGGCAATCGATTTTAACCGCGAAATCGTCTTTATCATTGCTTAGGGCAAAAACGAAATTCTCGTCAAAATAATCGGATACTGTTACAAAGCGCGCGAGTTCAAAAACCAAAGTGATGATATCGGCGCGACGCGGCATGTCTTTTTTCTCGTCCAATAAATTGTTAACGCAAATTACCAGATGCCGAACCGCGTCGACGAACACCCGGTCATGGGGGATAACCAAATAATCCTGTTCGCCGCTTATTCTTTTATACCCGTCAAGAAACGCGAAAAGGCCGTCAAAAGCGCGCTCGTGTTCCTTCCGCGCCGAGACAAGCAGTTTCTTCAAAAGCTTAACCTGTTTTTCCGAAACAACCCCGGAATACATCGCCCGGCTGCGAGCGGGCATATTATGCGCCTCGTCGATTAATAATATCGGTCGGTATCTGGCGCCGACGTCAAAATAGCGCTTTAAGCGCGTCAGCGGGCAAAATACATAATTATAATCGCAAATAATTATATCGGCGTAATAACTTAAGTCAAGGCTGAATTCAAACGGGCAAAGCTTATGCTTTTCGGCATATTCCGCGAGCGCCTCTTTGGTAAACATGTCCTCGTTATCGTAAATGTCCCGAAGGGCGCCGAATAGCTTCCCGTAATAATTACGCGCGTACGGACATTTGTCCGCGTCGCAATCTTTTGTCTTTTGAAAACAAGCGAGATTCTTGGCCGTAATCTCGATCGTCTTGCATTTCAGCCCCTTTTCCCGCAATAAAAAAACTGTGTCCAAGGCTACTTTTTTCCCGAGATTTTTCGCGGTAAGATAAAACACTTTCTGATCGTTCCGGTTGACCGCCTTTAACGCCGGAAAAAGCGTCGCTATCGTTTTCCCGACGCCGGTCGGCGCGATGGCGTAAAGTATTTCCCGGTTTAATATATTCTTATAAACGGCGGAGATTAAGTCTTTTTGCCCGGTCCGGTAATTCGGAAAAGGAAATCGCAAGCCCTCGATCGATTTGATTCTTTCCGTCTCGTGACTGTCGATTAGCGCCAGCCAGTCAAGATAAAGCCCGAGCGTCTCGTAATAAAAATCGCTCAATTCCTTCTCGGAAAAACAAAAATCCAAGGTCTTTATTTTTTTACTTTCAACATGAATATAAGAAAGCCTGACATTGATCTCCGGCAATCGGTTTTCCCTTAAATAACAGTAGGCATACATTTTCGCCTGGGCCAAATGGGCGGGAACGCTCTTTTCGTCCAGTGTCGAAAGATCGCGCGTCGTTGATTTGATTTCCTCAATGAAATATTTCCCGTCAACTTTAATAATCCCGTCGATTCGCCCGGTGATAACAACATCGTGACCGTCGACGCTGTCGGCATGCTCGATGTAAACCTCGCTCCGCTCGCCTTCCATATACCGGGCCTGGTGCTCCCTGTGGATAAGCGCGCCAATCTCGGCTCGTTTAATTAGCGACGTCTCGCTTATTAAATCCCCGCTCCCGTATACCGTTTCGACTATTTCCCTGACATTTACTTTTACTAACATACGTCACCTTAGTTTCGCCTATATTATATAAAAAAAGCATGGAATTGTAAATCCATACTTGTTTTTGCCTAAATGGTGCTAGGAATAGGACTCGAACCTACGACCTATTGATTACGAATCAATTGCTCTACCAGCTGAGCTATCCTAGCGTATGGGGCGACCGATGGGAATCGAACCCACGAATGTCGGAGCCACAATCCGATGCGTTA
>ERZ773359.2758-NODE-2758-length-21565-cov-17.216086_pt1 | contig 21565 bp, 17 predicted proteins | sample MGYA00374955_ERZ773359 | MGnify/ENA primary metagenome ERZ773359 (study PRJEB29098, sample SAMN04486028) | biogas fermenter metagenome | study: EMG produced TPA metagenomics assembly of the Biogas fermentation microbial communities from Germany - Plant 4 DNA1...
TTATAACCCACGTCATTGCAAAGCGAGGCCAGCACTACCATTATGTCTACGCCTTCAGATAACAAACCGCGATAATCGGCTGCGATAACCGGTTTAGGTTTAGCTGAACAAGGCCGGGCTCTACTTTTAAAACCCCCCGGTCCCCCTTTTCAAGGGGGAGTTATAGTGGCTTTTGCAAAGGAGAGGGCACATTGGGTGGGAGTGAAAGCCTCCCATTTAAAACCTCCCGCCATCCCTTTCAAGGGGGGAGTTTTTGTAAAAGCCCTCTCCCGCGGGGTTGCAGAACTTTCGCCCGTGGTTATTCTTTACCGGGACGCCGGCTTCGATGATATCGTAAAAATCGTTCCAGGGTTGGAAGGGAATGCCTGCGGCAGTGCAGATCTGGGCGAGGCGGTCACGGGCAAAAACGGCATCGGCGTAGGCGGCGCCGAAGCGGTCGTTCATCCCGTCGCCCACGTAAATGACCCGGCAGCCCTTCTCCTGCAGCCCCATGACGTGGGAGGCCTTGCAGTTGCCGCAGACGGGGCAGCTGGCGTGGGCATGGGGCGTTATCGTCTCGATGCGGCCGTTGCGAGAGCGGATACGGTTGCAGTAAATCCCGGCCACGTATTCCCGGCAGCCGTGCATCTCCAAAATGGGCTCGATATACAGGCCAAAGCCGTCGCTGGCAATGTAGACGGGACGCTCCATGGAGCGAGCGTGCTGCAGGAATTCCTTCAATCCGGTGCGCAGGACCGCCCTGGCCCGGGCAAATGCCATCAATTCGGCCGGGTCCGGAGGTAGGATGGCCGACATGCGGGCCAGCCATTCCTTCATCCCGAACTCGCCCCGCTTGTAGGCCTCGTTGCAGGCTAAATAATGCTCTTTCCCAAAGTGGCGGGCCGCGGCCGAGGTTAGGTCCTTCTCCGTGACGGTGCCGTCAAAATCAATGACGTAGGCAATCTTCGATGCGGTCAACGAATCTACACCCTTGTTACTTGATTTTAAAAAGGCGGCAGGGCCTTTCAAGCAGGCCCTCCCCCAATACTATAGTAAATTTTTCCGCTTCCTTCAAGGGAAGGCCGGCAGGGCTATCCGCCGCGGGAGAGATTCTGCCCCGCTGCGGCCGGCTGCTTGCCCTCCTTGAAATAGAGGGCACCGCTGGGACAGGCTTCCACGCAGAGGCCGCACTCGGTGCATCGGGACTGGGCCATGCTCACATCCTGGAAGGTGGTCACCACCCGCCTGATGCCGCGGCGGGAGAAGCCCAGGGCACCCACCCGGGCCACTTCGCGGCAGATCCAGACGCAGCGCCCGCAGAGAACGCAGCGGCTGCGGTCAAAGACAAAAGTCTCCGCGCTGTCATCCACCGGCCATTCATGCTCCAGGGGCGCCAGGCGGCTCAGCCTCATTTTCAAGCCTCTCTCTTTGGCCAGCTTCAGCAGCTCGCAGCTTTTTCTCTTGGCGCAGCTGCGGCAGTCCAGCCGGTGATGGCTGAGGAGCAGTTCAAAGGCGCTCCTCACCAGGCGGTCCACCCGGGGGCTCCTCGTCTGCACGGAGAGGCCTTCTTTAACAGGCAGGGTGCAGGAGGTAACCGGCTCGGATCGTCCCTCCACCTGGACGTAACAGAGGCGGCAGCTGCCTGAAGGGCGCTTCTTCCCCCTGATGGCGCAGAGGTTGGGAATGTAGATGCCGTTTCTCAAGGCCACCCAGAGCAGCTTCTCCCCCTCGAAGGCGCTAATTTCACGGCCGTCAATGAATATGGTTACCGCCTTGCTCACGGGCGCTTCCCCTCCTTCTCCGCCAGCAGCCCGGGCGGCGAGAGCTTGATCACGGCATTGTAGTCGGGGGGGCAGGTTTTCAAGCAGTTGTCGCACTTGACACATTTCTCCTGGTCAATGGCCTTGAGGCCGTCCTCCCGGGTATAGATGGCCTCGACGGGGCAACTGCCCACGCAAACGTTGCAGAGCTTGCTGCACCTCTGCGGCTCGATGTAGTAGACGATGAGCTCTTTGCACATCAGCGCCGGGCAGCGCTTTTCAAAGATGTGGGCCTCGTATTCATCGCGGAAGTAGCGCAGGGTGGTGAGCACGGGGTTGGGGGCGGTGGCCCCCAGGTTGCAGAGGGAGCCGGCGCGGACCTCCTCGGCCAGTTCCTCCAGTATCTCCAGGTCCTGCGGCTCGCCGCGGCCCTCGGTAATCCGCGTCAGGATGTCCAGCATGTGCTTCGTCCCCAGGCGGCAGAAGGTGCACTTGCCGCACGATTCCTGCTGGGTGAATTCCAGGAAATAGCGGGCAATGGCCACCATGCAGTCGTCCTCGTCGAGGACGACCAGTCCTCCCGAGCCCATGATCGCCCCCGCCTCCTGCAGGGAGTCGAAATCGATGGGTATGTCAAGCGCGGACTCGGGAAGGCAGCCCCCGGAAGGCCCCCCGATCTGCACCGCCTTGAAGGCCTTCCCGTTGGCCAGCCCCTCCCCCACGTCATAAATGAGCTGGCGCAGGGTTGTCCCCATGGGCACCTCCACCAGGCCGGTATGGGCCACCTTGCCCACCAGCGAGAAGACGGCGGTGCCGGGATTGTCTTCCGTGCCGATGCTTCTGAACCATTCCACGCCCCTGTTGAGAATGGGCGGGACGTAGGCAAAGGTCTTCACATTGTTCAGCACCGTGGGCCGGCCGCGGTAGCCCGCCTCGGCCAGGCGGGGCGGCCGCGTCGCCGGGATGCCCATCTTCCCCTCCATGGAGCGAACCAGAGCCGTGGCCTCGCCGCAGACGAAGGCCCCCGAACCTTGAAAGATCTCCAGCTCGCAGCTAAAATCGCTGCCCAGGATGTCCTTGCCCAGCAGCCCCTTCTCCCGCGCCTGCTCCAGGGCCCGGCGCACCCGCTCCACCGCCAGCGGATACTCGGCGCGGATGTAAAAGTAGCCCTTCTCCGCGCCCACGGCATAGGCGCAGAGGAGCATCCCCTCGATGACCTGGTGGGGGCAAGATTCGAGGATGCCTCGGTCCATGAAGGCCCCCGGGTCGCCTTCATCGGCGTTGCAGATGACATATTTCTCCCCCGAGCCCGCCTTCACGGCGGCTTCCCATTTCAAGCCCGCGGGAAAGCCGGCCCCGCCGCGGCCGCGCAGGTGCGACGCCTTCACCGCCTCCAGCACCTCGGCCGGGTTCTTCCCCAGCGCGGCGGCAAGGGCGCCGTAGCCACCCCGGGCGATGTAGTGGTCGATATCCCCGGGGTCAATGAAGCCGCAGTGCTCGAGAACAATTTTCTGCTCGTAGACCCCGCGGGGGAAGTCGCTGAAGGTGGGGAAGACATCGTTGGGCTCCAGCGCCACCAGGGCGAATTCATAGCAGGGATCGTCGTTAATAAGGAAGTCTTCAACCAGCCGCGCGGCCAGCTCCGCATCCAGATAGCCGTAGCAGAGGGAGGGAAAGCCAGGCCTGGAGATAATCGCCAGCGGCTCGGCGTAGCAGTGGCCCATGCAGCCCACCTCGATTACCTTTGCCGGCAGGCCCTTCTCCTCTACGGCCCTGGCAAAAGCCTCTTTTACGGGCAGGGCGCCGGCGGCGATGCCGCAGGTGGCCGTGCCCACCCGGATCACCGGCTCGCTGTAAAGAGCTTTTACCCTGGCGTCGGCGCCAGCCTTGAGCTTCAAGTATCGCTCCTGGACGGCGGCGGCATTCCCCCTCATGAAGCTCCTTCTCCCTTCTTTCCCGCCGCTTCTGCCCCAGAGGCGATGGCTTTGCCAAAAGAGAGCAGGATCCCGTCCACGCGGGTGGGAGTCACCTTCCCCTCCACATGCTCATCCACAACAACCACGGGGGCCATGGTGCAGCAGCCCACGCAGGCCACGCGTTCCAGGCTGAACTCTCGGTCGGGGGTGGTCTCTCCCTCCTTTATGCCCAGCCGCCTCTCAAAGCACTCCAGGGCAATGCGCCCGCCCACCATGTAGCAGGCGGTGCCCATGCAGACCTTGACCTGGTGCTTGCCGGGCGGGTGCAGGCGGAATTGATTGTAGAAGGTGGCCAGGCCGTAGACCTCCACCGCGGGCATTTTAAGGGCGGCGGCAATCTGTTCCATGGCGAGCCCGGGAAGGTAGCCCAACGCCTCCTGCACCTGCAGCAGGATGGGGATGAGGTTTTCCCGCGTGGCCTCATGCTTCCGCAAAGCCTTGTCTACACTTTTCCGGATCAGTTCCTCTTCACCTTGGAGCAGCGGCAAAAAAACAACCCCTTTCCGCATCGCCGGCTCTTATGTAGTCATGAACAATCTTATTATAGCGCTTGACGGGCAGAATGTGGAGACTATTCGTTATTATTTTAAATGTTTTGAGTATATAAACAAGGGCTAGCCCTGTTCGCGGGCAATTATCTCGGCCAGCTGGCGGGCTTCCTCCCAGAGCTTATCTTCGGGAAGAGGTGCTTCGATCATGATGCGGATCTTCGGCTCCGTCCCCGAGGGACGGACCAGGACCCGGCCGTAGCGGCCCAGGCGGCTGCGCAGGCTTTCAATAGCCGAGGCTATGGCCTCGTTGCTGTCCCATCCCTCTTTCGTAGCCACGGACTGGTTGTAGAGGACCTGGGGAAGCCTCTCCAGCTGCCCGGCCAGCTCGGAGAGAGGGCGGCCCGCTTCGCGCATAACTTTAAGAAGCTGCAGCGCGGTAAGCAGGCCGTCGCCGGTGGTGGCGTGGTCGAGGAAGATGACATGGCCTGATTGCTCGCCGCCCAGGTTGTAGCCCCCGGCGAGCATCTCTTCCAGAACATAGCGGTCACCCACGGCCGTGCGGCGCAGGCTGAAGCCGTGCTTCTCGCCCAGCAGCTCCAGGCCGCCGTTGCTCATCACCGTGGCCACGAGGGTATTCTTCTGCAGCCGGCCCTGACGGATCATGTCGAGGGCGCAGATGGCCAGGATGGCGTCGCCGTCAACCTCGTTGCCCTTTTCGTCAACGGCAATGAGGCGGTCGGCGTCGCCGTCAAAAGCCAGCCCGGCATGGGCGCCGCGGCTTACCACCTCGCACTGCAACGCGGCGGTGTCGGTGGCGCCGCAGCGGACGTTAATGCGCCCGCCGTCTCCCTCGCCGTGTATGACGAACACCTCCGCCCCCAACTGCTCCAGCACGGCCCGGGCGGAGCGGCAGGCGGCGCCGTGGCCGCAGTCCACCACCAGGCGCAGCCCCTCCAGGGAGGCCGCAGTGCTCTTAAGATACTGCAGGTAGCGCTCCCACAGCTCGTCGTCATGCTCCACGCAGCCCACAGCGGCTCCTTCGGGGCAGGGCAGGCCGGCGCCCAGCTCATCGTAATGGAAATAGATTCTTTCAATCTCCATTTCCATTTCATCGGGCAGCTTAAAGCCGTCCCGGTTGAATATCTTTATGCCGTTGTCCTCTATGGGGTTATGCGACGCCGAGATGACAATCCCGGCGGCCGCCCCCAGGAAACGGGTCAAGTAGGCCACAGCCGGGGTGGGGGCAATTCCCAAGAGGCGCGCCGTGGCACCCGCCGAAGCAATCCCGGCCACAAGCGAGCCCTCAAGCATGGGGCCCGACAGCCGGGTATCGCGCCCGATCAAAATGAGCGGCTGCTTCTCCTCTCTCCCCAGCAGGGAGGCGGTAATCTTGCCGATTCTCAGGGCCAGCTCGGGGGTCAACTCCCGGTTGGCCACTCCTCTAATTCCATCGGTGCCAAACAGTTTTTTCAAGCGCCTCTCTCCCTTACTCATAAGTATAGCAGATCATGAACTACCTTGTGCCGGAAAAGGAAGGAAGGTAAAAGGAGGCGGGCCCTGCCCGGCCCGCCGGGGCTTATGGGAAAGATGCGTCTCCGCCACCAGCTTCATCACCGGCTCGGGCGAAATGAACGGTGACTGTAACTTTTTGAGGCGCTACCTTCACCCCGCTCATTTCTTCGCCTAAAGCGTTGTACAGCAGCGGGGCAATCTCCGTTTCAAAGAGATTGTGCCTCCCGCTCAGGTCTACTTTAACTACCACCCGGGCAACCTGCTCCAGGACCGACGGCGGACCCTCCAGACGAACCTGCAGCGGATGGTAGGAGTGGTCTTCCTTAATCCAGCCCGGAGCAGGCTCGCCGGTGAATTCAAGCTCCACGGGGAACAGCTCCGTTGTAATCTCCTCAATTACTACCTCCACCTGCCGGGGTGCCAGCGAAATGAGTGCCAGTCCGCGCGGCGCCCTCCCCCGCACCTGCACCTGGTGGGTCCCCGCGCCCAGGCCCGTTAAATCGAGGTAGGCCTCCAGGTCGCTGGCCAGGAGCTCATCAAAGTCCCCGGGCAATCCCTCCAGGGTCATATCCACGGTCTGCGGCATCTTGACCACGGCCAGCCCCGGCTGGAGGTTCTCGTAGCTCAGGGGAATGCCGGTGATGATCTTGCGCACAGGCGTGGTGCGGGTAATATTGTCACCGGTGACAAAAAGCCATAGGACCACTGCCAGGAAGACGGCCAGTATGCGGGATATGTTTTGACTGCTTAAAAACCTGGCCATAGTTACCGGTTGTTCCTCCACCGCCAGAAGTTCAAATTTATGTTTATGCCTTCGCTCTTGGGCGGGCCGCAGAGCTCGATGAGCATATGACGCAGCTTCTTCTCGTCGAGATAACGGGTCAGGGCGCCGTTATGAGCCAGGGAGACGATGCCCGTCTCCTCAGAAACAATGATCGCCACCGCGTCGGACTGCTCGGTAATGCCGATCCCCGCCCGGTGCCTCGTGCCCAGCTCCTTGTTCAGGTAAGGGTCGTCGGTGAGAGGCAGGTAGCAGCCGGCAGCGAGGATCTTGTTGCCCCGGATGATCACGGCTCCGTCGTGGAGCGGGCTGCGCGGAAAAAAGATGTTAATGAGCAGCTCGGCAGAAATGAGCCCGTCAACGGCGATCCCCGTCTCCAGCCACTCCTTCAGGCCCGTCTCCCGCTCGACGACGATGAGCGCCCCGATGCGCTTCTTTACTAGGGCGGGCACGGCCTTGGTAATCTCCTCGAGAAAGTGATTGAACTCGCCGGGGTCCCAGTTCCAGTAGCTGCTTTTAAAGATCTTGCCCCGTCCCAGCTGCTCCAGGGCGCGGCGCAGCTCCGGTTGAAAGACAATGGGGATGGCAATGAGCCCCACCGTCATGGCCTTCTCCAGGAGCCAGTTGAGGGTTTTCAGGCCCACCTGGTCGCTGACGACCATGGCCAGCAGCAGGATGGCCAGCCCCTTGATGAGCTGCTCCGCCCTGGTGCCGCGGATGAGCAGGATCAAGCGGTAAAATACATAAGAGACGATGATTATATCGATGATGTCAATATAATCAATTTTCAGCTGGAGTAATGCCGTGACAATGCGATCCCATATGGCCACTGTATGGTTGTCCCCTCTTGCCGGCAACAGGTTACATAAAATAAGCCGCTTGATAGCTAATTCTCTTTAGGGCGGGCAAATCCCTTCACGAGACTGGCACAAAAGCCCCGCGGGAAAAATTTTTTCCCGTGCATTTACGCTTGCCTTAATGATAGTATGAGGCAGGAGCACCGCTTCATGCTTTCAATTTTATGCGCCCACGATGTTGATGCGAGCCCCGCAGTCCAGGCAGCGGCTCCCGGCAAGGCGGAGGATGCGGACCTGGTAATAGCGGCGGGCAATGAGCAGGGCGCCGCACTGCGGGCAGCGGGTGTCGGAGGCGCCGGGAAGATCCACATTGCCCAGGTAGACGTAGCGCAGCTTCTGCAGGGCTATATCCCGGGCCGCCTGCAGGGTTTCCAGCGGGGTCGGGGGCAGCTCCATCTTGTACTGGGGAAAGTAGCGGGAAAAATGAAGCGGCAGGTTGGGGTTGACCCCGGCCAGCCAGCTCGTGAACAGCTCCAGCTCCGTGGGGCTGTCATTAAGGGTGGGGATGAGCAGGCAGGTGACCTCCACGTGGGCGGAAGAGGCGGCCAGCTCCACCGTTTCCAGGACCGGGCGGCGCATGCCGTGGCAGTACTTCCGGTAGAAGGAATCGCTAAAGCCCTTGACATCAATGTTCAAAGCGTCGATGTAGGGAAGGAGCTCCCGCAGCGCCGCGCGGGAGATAAAGCCATTGGTGACGAGGACATTGCGGTAGCCGTGCTCGTGGAGCAGCCGGGCGGTATCGTAAACAAACTCGTACCAGACCACGGGCTCGTTGTAAGTATAGGCCACGCCGAGAACCTCTGCCGGGGAACCTTCACGCTGCAGCATGGCCAGCACCTGCTGGGGGGTGAGCATTTCGCCCCCCGCCGAGGGCTTGCCCCGCGCCAGGGTCCAGTTCTGGCAGAAGCTGCAGCACAGGTTGCATCCGTAAGTGCCCAGGGAGAGAATCTGCCGCCCGGGGTAGAAATGGTAGAGCGGTTTTTTTTCCACGGGGTCCCAATGCAGCGCGGCGCAGAGGGCGTAGTTCTCGGTGACGAGCTCGCCGCCGGCCGCCCGCCGCACCCCGCAGAGGCCCTCCTCTCCCTCTGCGAGGAGGCAGTGCCGCGGACAGAGCAGGCAGCGAACCTTGTCTTTTTCCCTAGTATAATGGAGGGCCTGCTTCGGCATGGCAAAACCAGCTCCCTTGAGAACGGTTCTGCAAGTGCATCACCTTGGCCGCAGCTTAACCGTAGCGATGCACTTCAAAGCGGTAGAGCTCCACCGGCTCATGGGGCCCGATGCCGGCTTTGCGCCGGGCAATGGCGATCTGCTCCTCTACCGTGTTAATGCCCTCGATGTCGGGCAGCAGGAGGCCGCTGCGGTGCCCGCTACGCACAATCACCCCGTACCTGGCCGGATCCAGCTCCGCGGCGCTCTCAATTTTTTCCGGGGGCATAAGCACATCCACGGAAAAGGTGATTTCATCCAGCTCCTCGAGGCGCACCGGCGGAAAGCGGGGGTCCCTTAGCCCCGCGCTCACCGCGTTCATGATGATCTCCTCGGCAAGATTTTTGCGGACGGGCTCCACCGTGCCAATGCAGCCGCGCAGCTCCCCTCCTTTTTTCAGGGAGACAAAAACCCCGGCCCGCCGGGAGAAGAAAGGCGGCAAGGGATCAGGCGGCGGCAGGGGATGCCCCTGCTCCAGGTAATGGCGCAACGCCTGCCGGGCCAGCTTGACCGGATCGGCCGGGCCCTCTTTTTCCCCTTCCTCGGCGGCGGTTGCCCTTTCCTCCCCGGCCGAGGCCGGGCGGAGTTCCGCCACCAGGTAGCCCACGCCAAAGGGACCCTCGTAGGAGAAGATCTCTGTCTGGAAGTTCTCCCCGGCAAGCATGCCCAGGGCAATTAGGAAGGAGCGGTAGGCGCACTCTCCGGCTTCTTCCACCAGCTCTTCGTCCAGGGCCAGGAATTCCTCCACCCGCCCTTCGCGGAGCAGCTCCATCAGCAGGCGATCGTACTCCGCGCCGCGCGGGCTGTAGCCGGCCGGCGCCCCGGGAATGAGGCGGTGAGAAAGATCCCCGCTGGCGATTACCGCTGTAGGGAGGCCGCGGGCTTCCACGGCGCGGCGCAGGGCCTGGCCGAAGCGATAGAGGTCGCGCCTGGGAGCAAAGGTGTAGGTGAGGTGAAGCCCGGGAACGGAGACGCCGGCCTGCTGCAGGTAGTAGAGCGGCACCGCGGCGCCGTGATCGAGAAAGCCCCGGCGGCGAAAGGGGCGAATATCGGCCTCCAGGACTACCGGGCGCAGCGGTTCACCGGCCGTCTCGCGCTGCAGCAACTCCAGAAGGGCGGCATCTGTTTCCAGGAAGACCTTGACCCCGGGAGCCCCGAAGTCCCCGAAGTCGCCCTCAAGCCGTGGCCCGGCGGTCACGGCAATGCCCTCGCGCAGCAGTGGGCCGTGCGGTGTGATGATGATGAGGCAGCCGGGCTGCGCTTCGCGGATGCGCCGGCTCAGGCGCTCCATGCCGGCAACGGTCTGCTGCACCCTGGCAAGTTCATCGCGGCCCACCTCCGGGATGATGAGCGGCGGGTGCGGGGTGAGCCCCACTATTTTCAACATGGTTATTCAACCCCCGTAAGTGCTTGGATTTCAGGCCAGGCTGCATCTGCCTAGTATGATCGAAAAGAAAGGCTACCAATAGTATACCAAATTAAGGCAACTTGAAAAAGATCCCGGAAGCGGCAGGAATTGCAGGGATAAGCGGCGGGGCGGGCATGGCCGCCACTGGGGAGAAGGCGTCTTGACTTCACCCTAAAAATATCCTAACCTTAAGACATATCAACAAGACATATCAACCTGTTGGTTGCTTTTTGCTTCCCCCACGCCGCTCTCTTTGCCAGAAGGAGAGCATGAGAGAGCAGGAGGATGAGCGCTTGCCATGAGCAAGGATTACCGGGACATGGACAATTTTACCGCCTCCATCCAGGCCATCTTTCCCAAGCTGATGCACTATCTCAGCGCCGAAGAGAACAGGGAGCTCACCGGGCTGGAGATTACGCCGAGCCAGATCAACGCCCTGCTGGTCCTTTATTTTAAAGACGACCTCACCATGGGCGAGCTGAGCGCGGAAACGGGCCTTGCCGAAAGCGCGGCCACGCGACTGGTGAACCGGCTGGTGCAGCTCAACCTGGTGAAGCGGCGGGGCGATGAAAAAGACAGGCGCGTCGTCCGGGTCAACCTGACCTCTTATGGCCGGCAGCTGGCCCGCCTCGTTTTTGAGAGGCGCTCCTACCGCTTCAACAACCTGGCCAAGCACTTGACTGAAGAGGAGCGAGAAAATCTCATTGTCTCCCTGCAGGCGGTGATGCGCGTCTTTGCCCAGCTAGAGAAAGAAGAGCAGAATCACGGCAAGCCATGATCTTCAACTAGGGCGCTATACACCGGCAGCTGGAACTGCGAAAATGGCACTAGAAGCGGGGTTTGCATTGAACGGACAGCAGCAGGCAGCGCAGCAGCAAAAGGTCTCCTTGATATCCATATTCCTGGTTTTTTTGAAAGTGGGCGCATTGACCTTCGGCGGCGGCTACGCCATGCTGCCCATTATCCAGCGCGAAATTGTCGTCCGCCGGCAATGGATTGAAGAAAGCCTTTTTTTTGACATGCTCATCGTGGCCCAGAGCCTTCCCGGGGCGGTGGCCCTGAACACCGCCATCCAGGTAGGCCTGCGCCTGCGCGGCATTGCCGGCGGCATCATCGCCGCGCTGGGTATAATCGTTCCTTCATTCTGCGTCATTCTCGCCATTGCCGCCTATTTTCTGCCCCTCTTCCAGGACAACGTTTACATCAAGGCTGTCTTTTACGGGCTCCGGCCGGCGGTGGTCGCCCTCATCGCCGCCGCCGTGATAAGCCTGGGCCGCAGCATCCTTAAGCGCCGGCGCAGCATCGCCCTGGCGGCGGTTTTTCTGGCGGCGGGGCTGCTGCTGAAGATCCACCCCATTGCGCTTCTGGTTGCCGGCGGACTGATGGGGTTAATTCTCTTCAGGGACAAGGTGGATTAGATACTCATGCATTTACTTTCCCTTTACTGGACTTTCTTAAAAATCGGCATGTTCACCATCGGCGGCGGCTACGCCATGATCCCCCTGATGGAGCGGGAGATAATTGCCCGGCACGGCTGGCTCACGGCAGAGGGTTTCCTGGACATCGTCGCCATTGCCGAAGCCACCCCGGGGCCCCTGGCCATAAATGCAGCCACCTTTATCGGCTACCGCCTGGGCGGCTTCTTCGGGTCGCTGCTGGCCACCCTTGGCGTGGTTACCCCCTCCCTGGTAACCTTGCTACTCTTGGGCAAGTTTCTTATACGACTAATTCTCGACCCCCGCGCCGAGCGCTTTCTCAGTGGCCTGCGCCCGGCTTTCATTGCCCTCATTTCCATGGCCGTCATCAGGCTGGGCCACGCGGCGCTGGTTGACCTGCGCACCTCCCTCATCGCCGCGGGCGTCTTTGCCGCCAGCATGCTCTTTCCACGGCTGAGCCCCCTTTACCTCATCGGTGCCGGGGCGCTGCTGGGACTGCTTCTTTATCCTTATTAAGAAAGATCCGGGTTTTGGAAAGTGAGCAAAACCTTTTTGCAGCGGGTTTAAAGTGGTATAATGAATTTCAGACAGGCTAGGTAAAACCAGTAGAAGAAGCTCCGAACCTTATCGCCTACAGCGGTAAGCAAGCCACGGCGATAGGGTCAGGGCCGGGGGAGAAATCCCCCCGCCTCCCGTGCTTGGAAAGGAGATTACGCCGCATAAGGCCGCGTTTCCACCGGAGACGGGAGCGCGGCCCTTTATTCATGAGAAAGGTGAACCAGATGAAATTAATGCGCGTCACCGACCCGCATATCGTCCTGGAGCTGATTGAAAAGGAGTTCCAGCCCCTTGCCCCCGAAACGGCAGCCCTGGAAGAGGCCGGGGGCCGTGTTCTTGCCGAACCGGTTTACGCCGGCGAAGATATCCCCGGCTTTGATCGCTCCACCGTGGACGGTTATGCCGTTAGGGCCCGGGACAGTTTCGGCGCGCAGGAGGGGCTGCCCGCTGTTTTTGAATGCGCCGGCGAAATCTTGATGGGCCAGCCCGCGCCGGGGGCCCTGCAAAAAGGCCAATGCTACCTCATCCATACCGGGGGGATGCTCCCGGAAGGCGCCGATGCCGTGATCATGCTGGAAGATACCGAGACGCTGGGAAACCAGGTCCACGCCTACCGGCAGGTGGCACCCGGCGAAAACGTCATCCGCAAGGGTGAAGACCTGCAGCGGGGCGACGAGGCGCTGGCGGCGGGAAGGCTGCTGCGCGCGCAGGAGCTGGGCTGGCTGGCTTCCCTGGGCATCCGCGAAGTGAAAGTTTACCGCAAGCCGGTGATGGGGCTGCTCTCCACGGGAAACGAACTCGTGCCCCACACGACGGCAGAGCTGCCCCCAGGCATGATCCGCGACAGCAACAGCCACACCCTGGCCTACCTGGGCCGGAAATATGGCGCGCAGGTGCTCGAAAGCGAAATTCTTCGCGACGCCTTCGACTATTTCCTGGAAAAGAGCCGCCGCCTTCTGGAAAAGGTTGACTTCCTCGTTTTCTCGGGCGGCAGCTCGGTGGGAGCGCGCGACTTCACCTCCCGGACCATGGAGGCACTGGGCGAGCCGGGCCTCCTCGTGGAGGGGATCTCCGTCAAGCCCGGCAAGCCTACCCTTTTGGCCAACTGCGGCGGCAAACCGGTCCTGGGACTGCCCGGCCACCCCGTATCGGCCCTGGTCATCTTCTCCATTTTCGGGGCGGCCATACTGGAGCGGCTTTCGGGGAGAAAGCCGCGGCAGTTTCACCCCGCGATCCGCGCCACCCTCTCCCGCAACCTGCCCTCGCGCAGCGGGCGAACGGATTACGTATGCGTTAAGCTGGAGCAGGGCGGCAACGGTGTCCTGGCCATCCCCGTTTTCGGCCGCTCGGGTATGCTGCGCATGCTTACCCACGCCGATGGTTTCCTGGTCATCCCCGCCGAAAAGGAAGGGCTGCTGGAAGGAGAAGAAGTGGAAGTTTTCCTGTGGGAATAGTGCCGGAAAGAAAAGTAAAGGACAAAAAGGAAAAGCAGGAGAGCGCCATGCAGAAAATATACCTCAGCAACATTCCGCGGCAGGAAGCGCGGCAGAAATTTCTCGCCAGGGTAGAGCTTCCGCGCCGCCGTGAAATCATTAAAACATCAGCATCCCTGGGAAGGGTCACCGCGGAGGCCATCTTCGCCCGCCTCTCCATGCCCGGAGACCATGCCGCGGCCATGGATGGCTTTGCCGTGCTGGCCGAGCGCACTTTCGGCGCCAGCGATCAGAACCCGCTGCGGCTGGCCCTGGGAGAAGATTGCCAGCCGGTGGACACGGGGGACCCCCTGCCTCCCGGCTTTGACGCCGTGATCAAGGTGGAAGATGTCCAGCCCGTGAGCGGCGGCATCGAGATCCTGGCCCCGGCTACGCCCTGGCAGCATGTGCGCCCCGTGGGCGAAGACGTGGTCGCCGGCGAACTGCTGCTGCCGGCTTACCACAGGCTGCGCCCGCAGGACCTGGGCGTGCTCCTGGCCGGCGGGATTACCGAGCTGCCGGTGCTGGCCAAGCCCAAAGCGGTAATCATCCCCACGGGAACGGAGCTCATCCCGCCCGAAGCGGAGCGCCGCCGTGGCAGCATCCCCGACTTCAACAGCACCGTCGTCGCCGCCTACCTGCAGGAATGGGGCGCCGCGGCGACCATTTATCCCATCGTGCCCGACGATCGGGCCAGGCTTGAAGAGGCGGCCGCGCGGGCGGCGGCGGAAGGAGACCTGGTGATCATTCTCGCCGGTTCCTCCGCCGGGCGGGAAGATTACACCGTCCATGTCATCGAAGCGCTGGGCGAAGTGTTCGTGCACGGCGTGGCCACGCGGCCGGGCAAGCCCACCATCCTGGGACAAATTGCGGGCAAGCCGGCGGTGGGGCTGCCCGGCTACCCCGTCTCGGCCTATCTCAGCCTGGAATGGTTCGTGCGGCCCTTAATCTGCCGTGCCCTGGGACAGGCCGAGCCGGCCCGGGAGAGGCTGGCTGCAACCCTGGGGCGGCGCGTCGTCTCCGAGCTAGGCGTGGAGGAGCACGTGCGCATGGCCGTGGGCTACGTGGACGGGCGCTTTGTGGCCAACCCCTTGGAGCGGGGCGCCGGGGTGACCATGTCGTTGGTTCGCGCCGACGGGCTGCTCATCATCCCGCCGGAGTCGCTGGGCTACGAGCGGGGCGAAACGGTGGAGCTGGAGCTCTACCGCCCCGCGGCGGAGCTGCGCGGCAACCTGCTGGCCGCCGGCAGCCACGACCTGATCATCGATCTCCTGGCTACAGTCCTGAGGGAGCAGGACACCGGCCTGACCCTCTCGTCGGCGCACCTGGGCAGCATGGGCGGCATCGCCGCCATCGGCAACGGGCAGGCCCACCTGGCCGGAGTGCACCTCTTCGACCCGGAGAGCGGGGACTACAATCTCCCCTACATCCGCAAGCTTCTGCCCGGGCGAGAGCTCTGCCTGGTCAACCTGGCCTACCGCATGCAGGGCTGGATCGTGCCGCCGGGCAACCCCGACGGGGTTAAGGGTGTTGCCGACATCGCCTCCAAGAAGCTGAGCTTTGTCAACCGGCAAAAGGGCGCCGGCACCCGCCTGCTTTTCGATTACCTGCTCGACCAGGCGGGGCTGGACTCCTCTGATATATACGGCTACGAGCGCGAGGAGCACACTCACCTGGGCGTGGCCGCCTCCGTGGCCGCCGGGTCCGCCCGGGTGGGCCTGGGCATACTGCCGGCGGCCCGCGCCTTTGGCCTCGACTTCGTCCCCCTGTGCGAGGAGCGCTATGACCTGCTCATGAGCGCCTCCTTCTACCGCTCCGCAGAGGGCAAGGCCATTTTGGAAATAATTACCAATCCCGCCTTCCAAAAGAGGGTGGAGGCGCTGGGCGGCTACAGCATGCGCGACGCCGGCAAACTGTTTAACTAGGCGCCCGCCGCCGGGCCGCCAGCTGAAAGACCAGCTAGATAAAAAAAATTGCCATGGGAGAAGGAGAAAAGGTGGCTTTAATCGATATTTACGGGCGCAGGCATGACTACCTGCGCATCTCGGTAACGGATCGCTGCAACCTGCGCTGCATCTACTGCATGGGCCCGGAGGGAGTTAAGCAGATCCCGCACCACCAGATCCTGGCCTACGAGGAGATCCTCGAAGTGGTGAAAGCGGGCGCCGCCTTGGGCATCAGCAAGATCCGCCTTACCGGGGGCGAGCCCCTGGTGCGCAAGGGGCTCCTCTTCCTGGTGCGGGAGATAGCAAAGGTGCCGGGAATCACCGACCTGGCCATGACCACAAACGGGATCCTGCTGCCCCAATTTGCCCGCCCCCTCAAGGAAGCGGGCCTGCAGCGGGTAAATATCAGCCTCGATTCCCTGAGGCCCGAGGTCTATCGCCGGATCACCCGCTGCGGCGATCTGGGCCAGGCCCTGGCCGGGATCGAGGCCGCCCTGGAGGCAGGCCTGAAGCCGGTGAAAATAAACACCGTCCTGATGAGAGGGATCAACCACCGGGAGGTGCCCGCATTCTTGAGACTGGCCCAGGAAAGGGAGCTCCACCTGCGCTTCATCGAGTATATGCCCATCGGCGCGCAGGGGCTGGCACACCATAAATACTACCTGCCCCTCAGCTACGTGCAGGAGCAGGCGGCCCGCATGGGGCTGCCGCTGGAGCCGGTGGAGCCGCCTCAGGGCGCGGGGCCCGCGGATACCTTCAAACTGCCCGGGGGCAAGGGCACCGTCGGCTTGATTCACCCCATCAGCCGCCATTTCTGCGCCTCGTGCAACCGGCTGCGGCTCACCCCCGAGGGATACCTGAAAAGCTGCCTCTACTGGCAGGATGAGCACTCCGTCCGCCCGGCCCTGGGAGACCCGGCAGCGATGCAGGAGCTGCTGCAGCGGGTAGTCAGCCTGAAGCCGGAAAAACACCGCATGAGCCCGCAGCAGAAACCCGGCCTGTTGAACCTGCAGGCCATGCGGGGGATGTCCAAAATTGGCGGTTAAGAGGAAACAAGGGAGGTGGCGGCATGCCGCCCGTGATTATCAACTTCGTTGCCGCCCAGTCGGGCACGGGTAAAACCACCCTCCTGGAAAAACTAATCGCGGAGCTGACCGCGCGGGGGCTGAAGGTGGCGGCGCTGAAAGGAGAGGTGCACCACTACAACCTCGACATCCCGGGCAAGGACACCTGGCGCTTTGCCCAGGCCGGGGCTGCAGTTGTGGGTATGACCACCCCGGAGAAATACATTCTCATCGGCCGCGCCCCCTCCACCGGCGGCACCGCCGCCGCCGTGTCAAAGCTGCAGGAATTCGACTTCATCTTCATCGAGGGAGGCAAAAGCAGCCCCTATCCCAAGATCGAGGTGGTGCGCGGCGCGGTGAACCGGCAGCCGCTGCTTCCCGAAGGGGTCATTGCCGTGGCCAGCGACCTGGCCGACTTGCCGCTGCCGCCGGGGCTGCCCCTTTTCCGGCTCGACGACGCCGCCGGGCTGGCCCGCTTTATCTGCGACCGCTTTCTCCCGCCGGCCGGGGGTGAGCCAGAGCTGACCCACTTCGACAAGGCCGGACGGCCGCGGATGGTGGATATCTCGGAGAAGGAGATCACCCGCCGGGAAGCCTATGCCGCGGGGGAGGTGGCCATGGCTCCCGCCACCCTGGCCCGGATCAAGGCAGGCACGGTGGCGAAGGGCGATGTCCTCGCCGTGGCCCAGGTGGCGGCGATCATGGCGGTGAAGGAAACGGGGCGCCTCATCCCCATGGCCCACCCGCTGAACATCTCCGCCGTAGAGGTGGATTTTAACCTCAACGAGGCCGAGAGCAAGGTGGAGATCGGGGTGAGGGTGAAGCTCACCGGTCAGACCGGGGTGGAGATGGAGGCGCTCACCGGGGTCAGCGCCGCCGCCCTGACCATCTACGACATGTGCAAGGCCATCGACAAGAACATGGTCATTCAGAATATCAGGCTGATCGAAAAGAAGGGAGGGCGTTCCGGCCACTTCCGCCGGGAATAACGAGATGGGTGAAATAATCGCCGTCTGTATCAGCGCCAGGAAGGGCGAGCGCAAGAAAGATGTGGGCGAGGGGCTGTTGATTAAAGGCGAGGGGCTGCAGGGAGACGCCCACGCTGGCTTCGCCCATCGCCAGGTGAGCCTGCTGGCCATGGAGAGCATCGAGAAGATGCGCGCAAAGGGGCTGGAGGTGGGCCCCGGCGATTTTGCCGAGAACCTCACCACCCGCCACATCGACCTGCTTTCTCTCCCCGTCGGCACCCGCCTGCAGGCCGGGCCGGAGGCCATCCTCAGGGTGACCCAGATCGGCAAGGAGTGCCACGACCGCTGCGCCATCTACTACCAGGCCGGCGACTGCGTCATGCCGCGCGAGGGCATCTTTGCCGAGGTGCTGAAGGGCGGCAGGATTAAGTCGGGCGACAGCCTGCAGCCTCGCCCCGGCTACCGCTTTGCCGTGATCACCGTCAGCGACAAGGGCGCCGCTGGGGAACGCGAGGACAAAAGCGGTCCCCTGCTGGGCGAGCTGCTGCTGCCCTGGGGCGACGTTGAACGCAGCGTCATCCTGCCCGATGAACGCGACGCGCTCGTCGCGGAAATGCGGCGCCTGGTGAAAGAGGGCATGGACGCCATCTTCACCTCGGGCGGCACGGGGCTCTCGCCCCGCGACGTCACTCCCGAGGCCACACTGGAAGTGGTTGACAGGCTGGTGCCGGGCATCGCCGAGGCCATGCGCCGCGAAAGCTACGCTGCCACGCCGCGGGCCATGCTCTCGCGCGCCGTCGCCGGCATCAGCGGGCGGACGCTCATCGTCAACCTGCCCGGCAGCCCCAAGGGAGTGCGGGAATGCTTCGCCGTGCTGGAGCCGGTGCTCGACCACGCTCTGGAAACCCTCACCGGCCGCGGCGGCGAATGCGGCTCTGCCTAATGCCATCAACCATACTCCTACCCTTACCTCCCTTGTAAAAGGAAGCCAAGGAATTTAAGATGCTATCCTCTTTGCAAAAGCGGGGCAGGCATTTACATAATCCCCCTTTAAAAAGTATGACTTTCAGTCCCCTACTGGTCGGGGTGCTCAGTGAAACGAATCCGAGCAAGCAGGCGCGGCACCCGCTCAAAGACTTTCAGTCCACTACTGGTCGGGGTGCTCAGTGAAACATATAGTCGGCAAGCCACGCTGCGAAACTGGTCGAGATCTTTCAGTCCCCTACTGGTCGGGGTGCTCAGTGAAACCAGAAAATGGCTACTAACTGGAGAAGGGGAAGTGTTTCCTTTCAGTCCCCTACTGGTCGGGGTGCTCAGTGAAACGCCCCGAAAGCTGCTGCTTCATGGCGGCGACGAACCGCTTTCAGTCCCCTACTGGTCGGGGTGCTCAGTGAAACCCGTATCACGGCACCAGCATGGAAATCATTTATGCATGCTTTCAGTCCCCTACTGGTCGGGTGCTCAGTGAAACTGCCTCTTAGCCTTGGTCACTGTTCTCCTCCCCGCAACCTTTCAGTCCCCTACTGGTCGGGGTGCTCAGTGAAACGGCGACCAGCAGCGACAACCCGATAAACGCCCAGCCAATCTTTCAGTCCCCTACTGGTCGGGGTGCTCAGTGAAACGTGGACCAGCAGGAAGCAAAAATCTCGGAGCTGGAGCTTTCAGTCCCCTACTGGTCGGGGTGCTCAGTGAAACATGGTGAAGGCTATTCTGTAGTATTTCTGCCTGATATTCTTTCAGTCCCCTACTGGTCGGGGTGCTCAGTGAAACTACACCAAAGTTGTCGGCAACCTGTCCCAGGATATCACTTTCAGTCCCCTACTGGTCGGGGTGCTCAGTGAAACCTCATTTTAGTTTAGAAAACGTCAAAGAGTTTCTCCCTTTCAGTCCCCTACTGGTCGGGGTGCTCAGTGAAACTCCCTAGAGAATTAGGTTTTGCCCTCCGGGGACCGGGGCCTTTCAGTCCCCTACTGGTCGGGGTGCTCAGTGAAACCCACCTCGTTGGGGCAATAAAAAACCGCCCTTGCGGACTTTCAGTCCCCTACTGGTCGGGGTGCTCAGTGAAACGCGGTGGCGAGGTATTCCCGCTTCTTCTGCTCCAGCCCTTTCAGTCCCCTACTGGTCGGGGTGCTCAGTGAAACTCCAGCCACCGCACCAAGGGCGCCAGCAGCTTCTTCACTTTCAGTCCCCTACTGGTCGGGGTGCTCAGTGAAACCCTGTGTATTGGCCGTATCGTGAATCGTGATATAGCTTTCAGTCCCCTACTGGTCGGGGTGCTCAGTGAAACTATCGTTGCTGCCCGCGTCCACTATCACTGCCCCCGCCCTTTCAGTCCCCTACTGGTCGGGGTGCTCAGTGAAACAATATTGTCCTCTTCCGCTTTCGTATGGGCCGCCACAATCTTTCAGTCCCCTACTGGTCGGGGTGCTCAGTGAAACGCTGCGGGAGACGGCGGGAAGCGGGCAGCCTTTTTGACTTTCAGTCCCCTACTGGTCGGGGTGCTCAGTGAAACATCATCGACTGCGAAGGCATAATTGAGAACTTTGAGCCTTTCAGTCCCCTACTGGTCGGGGTGCTCAGTGAAACTGAAAAAGGCTCTGGCTGGGCTAGGTGCGGTGCTTGGCTTTCAGTCCCCTACTGGTCGGGGTGCTCAGTGAAACAAAAGCGGAAATCGAAAAACGGCGCAAGCGGTCCACTTTCAGTCCCCTACTGGTCGGGGTGCTCAGTGAAACTATCGCCTTCATGACAGGCGGGGCAGTCGCTAAGCAACTTTCAGTCCCCTACTGGTCGGGGTGCTCAGTGAAACAGGTGGTTGCCATTCGGCGCAGTCGAGCTCGTCAGTTCTCTTTCAGTCCCCTACTGGTCGGGGTGCTCAGTGAAACAGAAATAGGAGAATAATATTTAGAAAAAAGATCGGCTTTCAGTCCCCTACTGGTCGGGGTGCTCAGTGAAACTGCAGATACCCTTCGCAAAATAGCACACCCGTATATACTTTCAGTCCCCTACTGGTCGGGGTGCTCAGTGAAACGGAAAACATTCCAGGAGAGTTTACGCCAGAGCTGCACTTTCAGTCCCCTACTGGTCGGGGTGCTCAGTGAAACGCTTTTGAAGTTCGCCGTGAAAGAGTTTTTGGCTGAAACTTTCAGTCCCCTACTGGTCGGGGTGCTCAGTGAAACATTAGACCCTGCTGGGTTGTGGCGGAAAACGTGCGGCTTTCAGTCCCCTACTGGTCGGGGTGCTCAGTGAAACAGCTGATCGTTTCCCCGGTTGCCAGCCTCTCCCGCCTTTCAGTCCCCTACTGGTCGGGGTGCTCAGTGAAACGAGAAGTTAAATTGGAGGTGGAGTAAAATGCCTCTTATCTTTCAGTCCCCTACTGGTCGGGGTGCTCAGTGAAACTAGAGCTGCCACTGCTTCTCCTTCATTTCTACATATTCTTTCAGTCCCCTACTGGTCGGGGTGCTCAGTGAAACTCGGGGTTTTTCCCTTCCATTTTGGCTGATTTCATTACTTTCAGTCCCCTACTGGTCGGGGTGCTCAGTGAAACCAGGCGCTCCTCCCCGACGGCTCCCCAATCGAAGAAACTTTCAGTCCCCTACTGGTCGGGGTGCTCAGTGAAACAGCCTGCCGTTTACAACCCTCATTACTCTCCGTTTCGGCTTTCAGTCCCCTACTGGTCGGGGTGCTCAGTGAAACTCTCTTTCAAAATGGCACCAAAATGGCACCTTCTTGCTTTCAGTCCCCTACTGGTCGGGGTGCTCAGTGAAACTCTTACCGGCGCTTTGGAAGAAGGCATCATCCTGAACTTTCAGTCCCCTACTGGTCGGGGTGCTCAGTGAAACCTCGACGGCCAGGTTCGTAAGTGCCCACAACAGCAGTCTTTCAGTCCCCTACTGGTCGGGGTGCTCAGTGAAACATGACTAAATATCGGGAAAAATTACTGCAAGAAATCCCTTTCAGTCCCCTACTGGTCGGGGTGCTCAGTGAAACGGAGGAGCAACGAGGCCGAGATATACAGTTATTGGAGCTTTCAGTCCCCTACTGGTCGGGGTGCTCAGTGAAACAGCATCCGCACGGTGGCGGCGCCGGATTATCTGATCTTTCAGTCCCCTACTGGTCGGGGTGCTCAGTGAAACGCGGAGGGCCTGGGATGG
>ERZ773359.2760-NODE-2760-length-21563-cov-699.143946_pt1 | contig 21563 bp, 18 predicted proteins | sample MGYA00374955_ERZ773359 | MGnify/ENA primary metagenome ERZ773359 (study PRJEB29098, sample SAMN04486028) | biogas fermenter metagenome | study: EMG produced TPA metagenomics assembly of the Biogas fermentation microbial communities from Germany - Plant 4 DNA1...
TTTTAATATAAGGGGTGTTATTTATGAAATTAAATGGGGCAGAAATAACAATAAGATTGCTGGAGCGGCAGGGTATAACGGATATTCCTGGTATTCCAGGTGGGGCGAATCTCCCTATATATGATGCTTTATATAAGAGTAGCATAAGGCATATCCTAGCAAGGCATGAGCAAGGAGCAGCCTTTATAGCTCATGGTATGGCTCGTTCCACTGGAAGAGCAGCCGTTTGCTTTGCTACCTCAGGACCAGGAGCCATAAATCTTTTAACAGCTATTGCAGATGCTAAGCTGGACTCTGTGCCAATAATTGCGATAACAGGTCAGGTTAGCTATAACCTAATTGGTACTGATGCCTTCCAAGAGGTTGACACCTATGGCTTAACCGTTCCGATTACTAAGCATAATTTCTTTGTAAGGAATATAGAGGAGCTATTCACTATAATTCCAGAGGCCTTTAGAATTGCGGAAGAGGGCAGACCGGGACCGGTGCTTATTGATATTCCTAAAAATATTCAGGTACAGGAGTATGAGTTTGATCAGTGGCCAGAGCCTTATGTAAGAGAAATACCTACTAATGAGCTAAACCATAAGGCTATTGAAGAGGCAGCTGCGATGATAAATAGTGCAAAAAAACCAGTAATTTATATGGGGGGAGGAGTTATAAGCTCTGAGGCCTATGAGAATATTTATAAATTAGCTAAAAAGAATAGTATTCCTACGGCAGCAACACTGATGGCCTTGGGAGCCTTTCCTTGTAATGATTTATTATATCTAGGGATGCTGGGAATGCATGGTGCCCAATATACCAATATGCTAATGGATGAGGCGGATTTAGTATTGGCTTTAGGGGTTAGGTTTGATGACAGAGCCACAGGAAATATAGCTAAGTTCTGTCCTAAGGCTAAAATTATCCATATAGATATAGATGCATCAGAAATAAACAAAATAAAGAATGCGGATATTTCTATTAAAGGGGACTTAAATGGAGTATTAGAGGCTCTCCTTGAGAAGGTAGAAGAATCAGATAGAAGGGATTGGATAAGGCAGATACGAGAATATAAGGAAAAGTATCCCTTTAACTTGCCGCCAAAGGATGATATATTTCATCCAGTAAACCTTATAAGATATGTGAGTAGCATTGTTGGTGAGGATGCTATTATTACTACCGATGTTGGCCAGCATCAGATGTGGACTGCTCAGGCCTATCCCTTTAAAAAGCCTAGAACTTTGCTAACATCTGGCGGTCTAGGAACAATGGGTTTTGGATTACCTGCTGCCATAGGAGCGGCTATGGAGAATCCAGATAGGCAAGTGATTTGCTTTAGCGGTGATGGATCTATTCTTATGAACATTCAAGAGCTAGCAACCTTGGCGGATTTAGGTTTAAATGTAAAGGTGCTTATTTTCAACAATGGCCATTTAGGTTTAGTTAGGCAGCAGCAGGAGTTATTTTATAATGGGCATTACATGGCCTCAAGGTTTGAAACAAGGTGTGATTATACAACAATTAGCAGTGGCTTTGGTATAAAGAGTTGCAATTTAGGAAAGGAAAAGGATCCGCTAAAGGCCTTGAAGGACATATTACTGTCTCCTGAAGCTTATGTGGTTGATATTCCAATAAGGGAAAATGAAAATGTTCTTCCAATGGTACCGCCCGGTGCCGGAAATACTACAATGATAGGTGGTGCAGGCTATGATAAATAATAATGTAGTAATAGAATTGGTGGTTAGAAATCATCCTGGTGTGATGCTTCATATAACTGGCTTGTTTGCTAGGAAGGCCTTTAACCTTGAAGGTATTCTCTGCGGTGTAATTGGAGATGGAACTACTAGCCGTATGTATTTATTAGTTAAGGATGACGACTTTCTTGATCAAATTGTAAAGCAGTTAAGAAAGCTTTATGATGTGCTAGAAGCTAATGTTCGTTCTGACTACGACTATAGCATCTTCCAAAACCCAGAGCTAGCCCTTAGAACAGATGATGATGGCCAATTAATGAACACAATTCTATAATATGGCCAATACTAACAGAAAGCTAAGATAATTAGCAAAGAAAAGGTGATAAAATAATTTAAAAAGGGATATAGGTGCAGAGCTATCATCTTAGCTCTTATACCATATCCCTTTTCCTATCATGTCAGTAAATGTAAAGAATTCTGCACCAGCAGAATTACCTTCTTTCTCTAACCTCTATGTAAGTCGTGCCCTTGTGTTGTCAATTAAGCTACCAGCGTTTGTAGTTAAATTGGCTCAAGCCAGATTGATCCACGGCACTCAGAAATATTCACTTACCGCTGCTTTCTTCCGAACCTGACGGGTTTTATGATTTTCTGATGCATGGGACCCAGCTCTCATAACCTTTTTAGCTATACTGACCTGACAGCTTAATGCCTAAACAAGGAATTCAAGCCTGCTGTAGCGGATTGCAGGTTACAGGGCACCGCTAGCTCCCCCTCTAGCACGACCTTTGTTTCTATGTGCTAATGATAACATGAATGGAGAAGGTGGACAACACCTGTTTTTGTGGTAAGAAGCTTTAATTGTGGAGGAATTGGTGCAGTATGGGAAAGAAAAATTATTGATAAATTTATCAAAAATTAACTAAAGAAGATGATTAATGTATTATAATATAGAATATGCTATGATAATTTAGTATGGTATATGAGAATAGGGGGGGAGAGGCTTGATTTTTAATTTAGGGGATATAATATCCGTTGCAGGAAATGACTACACTGTTGAAGGGATAATAGAATTTAACAACCATCAGGAATTATCCTCCTGGACGGAATATAAAATTAGAAATCGACATAATGGTCAAATAGCTTGGCTTAGTATTGATACTATTTATAGAGAGTATGCCATTTATTTTCAGAAGATTTATAATAGCCAATTTGAGCATCAGAATATTATTAATAGAGGCTATCACGAGGTTGATTCAGGAAAGGCTACTGTAAGCAGGGTGTTGGGAGACGTAGATGTTGATTGTGGCGACAGTGCTGTATATAAGGAGTATGAAGATGCCAGCGAAGAAAATATTGTATCGGTAGAAATTTGGGACGATGAAATAGAGTGCTCTATTGGATATTATTTATCAGCTAAAGAAATCATAAGAAAGAGCTATAATAACGGTGCATATTTTCAATCCTATAGTGAAAACAGGGCCTATAATCTAACTAGAATAGTATCAAAAATTTTCTCTATTGTAACATTGTTAATTATAGGAATGATATTATATTCGTTATTTGGAGGTAGTTCCAAAAGGAAGATTTCTAAATACTTAGCTAAAAGTAATAACTATACTTATGTAACCTCCATGACGGCAAACTTAAATAACAAACAAAAGGCGGATATTTATTCTAGTCCTCTTTCTATAGATACTGTTGCTAAGGACATTATAAAACATCTAGAAGGCGACGTTGCAGAAGTTCAGCAAAATAGCGAGGATTCATCTATAGGTATACTAACTAAATACGAATACTGCTTTTTATATAAAATGGAGGGGGAAGAAGACGGGGATACCATGATACTAATAGGTCAGAGAGCCTATGCTTATTCTAGTACCCATAGACCTTATAGAAGCAGTATCAGGACTAGCAAATATTATAGGAATTATTACTATACTGCTGGTTATACCACAGATAAAAATAGATTTAGCAGTAACAATGATGCTTATGTGAACTATGATGGGGATATAATATTTTTAGATTCCTCAAACCCATACAAGACCTATTCAAATAACATTAGACAGTTAAGTTTAAGCCGCCGAAGCTCATCAGGTGGTGGTACAAGCTTTGGAAAATAAAAAATAAATAGGAGTGTTGTTTTATGCCAGATATAGTTATCACAATAGTTTATGCATGCTTGGGAATAATACTTATGATGGTAGGTAATATGTTAATAGATGTAGTTATCCCTTGTGATTTCCCTGCAGAAATTAAAAAGGGAAACCTTGCAGTAGGATACATAACTGCAGGAGCCTCTATTGCCGTAGGAATTATAATTAGGAGTGCTGTGATTTCTCCAGCGTTGGAAGGAGTTTCTGAAAGCTTGATGGAGGGTGTTGGAAGCACTATCCTTTATTTCGCTATTGGTATAATATTTTGCATAATAGGCTACCTAGTAGCTAAGCTATTTAATAAAAAGTATGACTTAAATAAGGAAATTGGACAAGGAAATGCAGCGGCAGGATTAATGGTAGCAGGTATGTTTATTGGACTAGGAATAGTTATTAGCGGGGTAATCTATTAACCAATTTAATAAGATAAGGTAGGAAAAATTCTGCGAAAGGCAGAATTTTTCTTTATAACACAATAAAAATTAAACTGAAGGTGATAATATGCAACAAAAGGTCATAAATGTTAGGTTATTAATGATAACTACCTTAATTATTTCAGGATGCTCAATAATTTATGAGGTTTTAATAAGCTCTGTAAGCTCCTATTTGGTAGGAGATAGCATAAAGCAGTTTTCTATTACTATTGGCTTGTACATGAGTTCTATGGGACTAGGCTCCTATCTTTCAAAGTATATAAAGAATAAACTTTTTGATTGGTTTGTCCTAGTGGAGTTATCGGTAGGTATACTAGGAGGGATTAGTTCTTTAATTTTGTTTTTATCCCATATATACATAGAGGCCTATGCAGTGGTTATGTATAGTCAGATTATAATAATTGGAACCTTAGTAGGTCTGGAAATTCCTTTATTAACTAGACTTATTGAAAAGGATAAGCAAAACCTAAGACTGACTATTTCTAGTATTTTTACCTTCGACTATATAGGAGGTCTTATTGGTTCCATAGCCTTTCCTTTGTTGTTGTTACCTAACCTAGGGTACTTTACTACTTCTTTTATTACAGGGACATTAAATATAACAGTAGCTATCATAATAATATATACCCATAAGGATTATATTAAAAACATAAATATATTTAGATTCCTTTCAGTGTTTGCCTTAGTGATAATGATACTAGGCAGTATATTTTCAGAGAATATAGCAAAAAGTGTAGAGGATGCACTGTATAGGGATAGGGTAATCTTGTCCAAGCAGACAGCCTATCAAAAGATAGTTGTTACAAAGCATAAGGATGATTTAAGATTATTTTTAAATGGAAATATACAGTTTTCTTCCCTTGATGAGTATAGGTATCATGAAGCTTTAGTCCATGTGCCTATGGCCGCTAGTGAGTCAATTAAAAGTGTGTTAATATTAGGTGGCGGAGATGGACTAGCGGTTAGGGAAGTGCTAAAGTATGACGGTGTAGAAAACATTACTTTAGTAGATTTAGATGAAGAAATGGTACAGCTTTGCAAGACCCATAAGGATATTCGTGCTCTTAATAAGGATGCCTTAAGTAGCCCTAAATTAACAGTGGTATATGAGGATGCCTATAAATTTCTTCAAGAAAATAAAGAGCTTTTTGATTTGATATTAGTAGATTTACCAGATCCCAATGATGAAAATCTAAATAAGCTGTATACCAATATCTTTTACAGATTGTGTGGAAACAGTCTGAAGGATTCAGGTCTGATTGCGGTTCAGTCTACCAGTCCCTATTATGCTAAGGAGGCCTTTTGGTGTATAAATAAAACCTTAGAAGAAGAGGGGTTTAAGGTGTATCCTTACCATTTAGAGGTGCCCTCCTTTGGGGATTGGGGCTTTCAATTGGCTTCTAAAAAACCTGTAGATATATATAATCTAAATATAAAGGTTACAGATACACGGTTTATCAATAAGGAGGTTCTTCACAAGCTTTTTTCCTTTAGCAAGGATGAAAGGGTAGATATGGATAAAATAGAGACTAATACATTATCCAAGCCTCAGCTCTTAAACTATTATTTACAGGCAGAGGAAAACTGGAGGTAGATAGCTTTTTTCAAAGTTTCAGTAACAAATTACTTCAGGCAACATAATATAAATTAGTTATCAATCCTCCGGAGGTAAAATGGGATGGCAATTTTATCAATAGGCTCCACAGGTACTGAGGTTATGGAAATACAGGCCCTCTTAAAAAAGATTGGCTATGATCCAGGACTTATAGACGGTAGTTTTGGGCCTAACACCCAGCGGGCTGTTATGCAATTTCAAAGAAGCTTTGGTTTAAAAGCTGATGGCATAATAGGGGAAGATACTTATAGGCTACTCCAAAGATTTCTACTGGGCTATGATATTTACACTGTAAGGCCTGGTGATAGTGTTTATATCATAGCAAGGAAGTATCACACAACCATTAATAGGATTCTTGAAGCCAATCCAGGATTGGAGATTTATAATCTTAGAATAGGCCAGAGAATTACGGTGCCATATGGTATAAATGTGGTGGATACCAATATAGACTATACTTATGACATAATGGAGAGGGATTTGCAAGCCTTAAAGGTTAGGTATCCCTTTCTTGAAATAGGCATAGCAGGAAAAAGTGTTTTAGGTAGAAATCTATACTATGTTAAGCTTGGAAATGGGCCTAATGAAGTTTTTTATAATGGGGCCCATCATGGTCTAGAGTGGATAACTTCTGTAGTATTAATGAAGTTTATTGAGGACTTTTCAGAGGCTTATACTAACAATACTTATTTAGATGGTTATAAGGTGCGGGAGCTATGGGATAAAAGCACCATATATATCATGCCCATGGTAAATCCCGATGGTGTAGATTTAGTCCTTAATGGCTTATCTAGCACCAATCCCTACTACCAGGACCTTATAAGCTGGAATGGTGGTAGCACAGATTTTTCAAGGGTTTGGCAGGCTAACGCAAGAGGAGTAGACTTAAATCATAATTATGATGCTTCTTGGGAACTATCCAAGGAAGCGGAGGCTCTTTACGGAATCACAGGACCAGGACCAACACGATATTCTGGACCATATCCAGAATCGGAGCCTGAAAGCAGGGCAGTAGCTGACTTTACAAGAAGCCACAATTTTAGGCTGGTTCTAGCTTATCATAGTCAAGGAGAGGTAATATACTGGACCTATTCAGACTTAACACCAGTGGAGTCTGCTGAAATTGTAGAGCAATTTGCAAGAGTTAGTGGATATGTACCTTCACAAGCCTATGGGATAGTATCCTACGCTGGATATAAGGATTGGTTTATAAAAGAATATAGGCGACCAGGCTTTACCATAGAGGTAGGTAAAGGAACCAACCCCTTACCTATATCTCAATTTGATAAAATATATAGGGATAATATTGGACTTTTATTATTGGCAGCCATAATTTAATGGCTGTTTTTTTATTTTCACTGAATAAAATTCTAATTTCTGTGAATAATCTAGATAAAATATTTTAAAAGGGAGATTTGAAAATGGGAGATTTTTTAAGGAAAAATTCTAAGAGGGTATATAATATCTATACCGATGCTAGCTTTGATCGGAATGTAAAAAGAAGCTGCATAGCCTTTATTATAAAGGATGAGGAAAATAAAATATTAAAGCAGCAGTCGAAAAATATAAGAAGCAAGGCTATCGGTGAAAGTGAAAAAAAGGCTATATTCTATGCTATAGCCTCTGCCTATGAGTATATTAGAAAGGACAAAAATATTGAAGTGGTTATTCACTCCGATTGTCAAGGAATAGTTAATGAACTGATTCATATCCACAAAAAGCTTAAGGATAATCCTAAAGAGAGTCCTTGTAGTGAAAGAGAATTTAAGAGTACTTTGGCCAAGCTTGCTAAGATTGTAGACAACATAAGATTTCAGTGGATTCCGAGAGAGGAAAATGAGGAAGCCCATATGCTAGCTCAACAAAGCTACAGGCAGTGGCTAAAAAGTGCAAATATACATAATATAAGAGAGTTTATGGTAAAGGATTTAGATTATACCCTCGCCAAGTGGAATGATCTACTTAATCTTGAATGTCTTGGTTTGAGTGAGATTACAAAGGACATTAGAGGGATAATTAAGAAGATTGAAGTTGGAAACATCAAATCCTCTTCGCTGTAATATATAAAGCAAAAAAGGTTCTAGAAGTTAGATTTTAACCTCTAGAACCTTTGGTAGGGAATATTAATTAAGCCTTATATGCATTTATCATCCATAGAGTTTTTTCGTAGCTGCCTATAAAGCCAGCCATTAAATCTACAGTTCCTTGGTCCTTAGCTTCTTCTGCTAATTCAAGTATGCTTCTTGATTGCTCAAGCATATGATAGAAGTCTTTTCTTATTATTTCAATGGAATCATCTCCTGAAATTCCCTTGCTATCCAACTCTTCAATGGAAGCTAGCTTTACATATTCCTTTACGGAAGCTGCTGGTCTTCCACCTAAGGTTAAGATTCTTTCTGCCACTTCATCTAAGTCTTCGTTTACCTTATCATAGAATTCTTCAAACTTAGCATGTAGCTGGAAGAAAGCTGGTCCTTCAACATTCCAGTGGAGATTATGAAGCTTTACGTACAAGATATTTAAATCTGCTAAGTACTTATTAAGTCCTTCAATTACCTTTCCTAAATTGTTATTATCTAATCCTATACAATTCTTACTCATTTTTATACCTCCTGAAATTAAATTAATTTTATATTTATTTTTATTTTGTATTGATTACAATATTATAATAAATCTAAAATTGAATTTTGTCAATAGATCCTTTTTCAAAAAATAAAAAAATACACTGTTGGCACTCTAACTCACAGTGTATTTTGTGTTTATTTATCTTCTAATATACATTTCTTGCATATACCTTTAAAATGAAAATGCTGTTCCTTTATTACGAAGCCTTCTAAATCTTTAATTTTCATATTTTCAACATCTAAGTCTATATCATATACCTGCTGGCACTTTTCACATTTAAAATGGCCATGACTTTCGGGATTATAAAGATCATATCGAATTTCTGTACCTTCTATAGTTATGGCCTCAGCAATTTTTTTCTCTACAAATAGATTCAAGGTATTATATACAGTGGTTTTGGAGAGAGTAGGTATTTCCTTAACTAAGGCTTCGTATATTTGGTTAACATTAGGATGATTTTGATTTTCGTATAGGTATTCAAAAATTCTTTTTCTCTGATAAGATGGACTAATGTTGTGATTTCTTAAATATTGCTCTATATTTTCTATGGTTAACATAGGTTATACCCCCTACAAATTTGTAACTATTATAAATTTATATTTGGTTTAATTATAATATATCTACTTATGCTATGCAATAGGCCTGTAGGGCAGTATTTGAAAAAATGACTCCACATTTATAGCGTAACTTAGCTACAATGTGGAGTTAGATAGCTAAATATATTTCTTAATAACTCTTAGAGGACGCATCATATCATGATCTTCATGTTCTAGTATATGACAGTGCCATACATAATCGCCGGCGAAGTGTTTAAAGTGAACTATAATTCTGGTTACCTTTCCTGCTTCGGCTCTAACTACATCCTTCCAGCCTCGTTCGAAAGGTAAAGGTTCCTCACTGCGTCTGTTCATAAAGTATCTAATCTTGCCTGTACGCCTAAAGTAATCTACATCAAAGGGCCTACGATCTAGAATCTGGAACTGAACTAGATGCAGGTGTATGGGGTGAGCAAACTGAGTAGGATTAACTATTTCCCATATTTCTATGCTGTCATAATCAGGAGTTTCAGTAGCCGGATCATCCCAGGTTAAATTGTTTAGAAGTAGCATTGGTCTCCCGTGGCTATCTGTATCTGTATCTAAGGATACCTTTCTTATTTTCTTTGCTAAGGTAGGATTTAACTCCATATAATGATTTAATGTTTCAGGAATCTCTGTAGTATCCTCATCCTTTAAAGGAAGTACTACTCTAAATTGCATTACATTGCCAGTGTTGGGGTTCTGGTTGTCTGTCATAAGAGTAATAGATTGTCCTTCTAAACCAGAGAAGTCTATTATTAAATCTATACGCTCTGCTGGCTCTAATATAAAGGACTGTATTTCAACGGGCTCCTGTAGTAAACCACCATCAGTACCAATTTGCCAGAAGGATTGCTCGTTTGATAGCCTAAAGGTAAAGCCTACTGTATTAGAACCATTTAGGATTCTAAAGCGATATTTCCTCGGTTCTACTTCAAGGTAAGGCCAGAGCTTACCGTTTACTACTATGGTGTTTCCTATAAAGGCTGGTACTATCGAAGGATAAACTCCTTCCACTGGGGTAGCTGGCTCATCTGGGTAAAACAAGGAGCCGTCTGGGTTAAAGGACTTATCCTGAACCAATAAAGGAATATCATATTCGCCTTTTGGAATATTCAATCTTTCTTCTAGATCATCGTGTATAATATAAAAACCTGCCAGTCCAGCGTATACATTAAGTCGTGTAATACCTAAGGCATGGTCGTGATACCAAAGGGTAGTAGCCTGTTGGTCATTGAGGTACTTGTAAATTCTTCTAGAGAACTTTGGACCAGTAGTTATATAGTCCCTAGTGAACCAAGCTTCGGGATGACCATCGCTGTCTGGGGCCACCTCAGCTCCGTGAAGATGGACAACAGTTCTAACCTCTGGATTATTTATAGCACCATGAATAGTTTTATCCACCGGCAGAAAATGCTTGCTAGGGAGTTTGTTTTGCCATTTTACCAAAACAGTTTGTCCCTTATAAGCTTCAATCGTTGGGCCTGGATAGCTACCGTTATAGCCCCATATTTCAGTTAAAGGAAAGTCCCTGTGAAATCTGTGTCTTGCCCTTCTCATCTTAATATCATAATAGGCATAACCTGCACCTTTTTCATCAGGGGTTAATACTTCAGGAATAGGAAGCTTATCAACAAACTTTGGTATAGTGTCAGGGTTAGAAGGATCAACTCTCTCGGGCTTTTCTGAAAGTATTATTTCAGGAGCATCATGTTCATTATCAATTGATTCTTTAGTATATTGCTTATTGTTCAAACGTTTATTACTTTCTACCATAGTATAACCACCTTTTCAATAGTGTTATTACAAATCCTGTGGCAGATTGCCTAATTTAATATATTCAGGTATGTAATTTATGGTACATAAATACCAACTGCTTTCTAAAACAAAGGAACATAGAAAACACCTCACTATTTCGTATTAGCTATGAGATAATAAAGCAAAAAAAGCTGTTGCACAAGGAGCAGATTTGCCAATTGTGCAACAGCTTACTTTAAATTTTTCAATTGAGAACCATAGCTTATTTAGTCATAAACAAAACGCCTAAAGTGTTAGGACCACAGTGAGAGGATATAGTGGAGCCTGCTCTTGTTATGAGAATTTCCTTAAAGTCAGCCACTTCCTCAATGGTTTTTCTTACTATTTCGATTCTTTCCTCAGATATACCTGAGTGGGTTATAAATACTCGATCTAATTTTAAATCAGTACGATCCTTAAGTTTATCTAAGGTATAATGCTTTAAAACCTTATCTAATGAACCACGATATTTCTTTCCAACCTTCATTTTACCAGTAGTGTTGTCTACTTCTATGCAGGGTTTAATATTTAGTACATTTGCACCTAGGGCTGCAAGGGCTGAACATCTACCACCAGCATGAAGGAAGGTAAGCGTGTCCAACACAAAACTAGCATGTACACTAGTTCTTAAAGCCAATAATTCCTGCTGGATTTGTGCAGCAGACATACCTTGAGCTATCCTATCAGCAGCCTCTAAAACCAGTAGGCCTGTACCAGTTGACAGACTGCAGGAATCTACAGGGTAGACATTTCCCAGCTCTTGAGCTGCGATACAGCAATTTTGATAGGAGGAGGAAATGCCTGAAGCTAGGCTTATATGTATAACCTCATAACCTTCATCCACCCATTGCTTGAAATAGTTTATATATTCGTCAGGATTTATAGCTGCAGTTTTAGGTAAAATCTTTTTAGTTCTATAAGCTTCATAAATATCGTCTGCGGTAATATCTACGCCATCTTGATATTGCTTTCCGTCTAGTATTATGTGAAGAGGGTAAAAGTTTACATTGTACCGTTCCTTTAAAACATCTCCTAGGTCGCAGGTGATGTCTGCGCTAAGAATAATTTTACTCATTCTATTCACTCCAGTCTGATAATTTTAAATCTACACTAAAAAATAGTATCAAATTTCACCTACTAATTTATATGTTTAAACATATGACAAGTTGTCATTATTTTATATTATAGCATATTCTATGTCAAGTTACTGAAGGAAGTAAAAGATTTAGTTGAAAAAGACAAATGTTTAAATTAATATTGCAAATAATGTTCGTATTGTGTATAATATAATTAACTGAATAAAAGTAATCATGCGACTGGCGAATAATGGAATTAACCATAGGGAGCATGATTATGTGGAAGATATCGATCGCCTGGGTAAAACATTCATAGTTTTTCTCAGGCGTTTTTTGTTTAAATTTTATATTTTTAAGGAGGATAAAAATGAAGAATTCAGAAGTAGTACTCAAGTATGGATGCAATCCCCATCAAAAGCCTGCGAAAATTTATGTGCAGAATAAGGAGCTGCCTTTTAGAATTTTAAACGGTAATCCTGGCTATATAAATTTTATGGATGCCTTTAACTCCTGGCAGCTGGTAAAGGAACTAAAAGAGGCTACTGGATTGCCAGCAGCAGCTTCCTTTAAGCATGTAAGCCCTGCAGGTGCTGCTTTAGGCTTGCCCTTAAGTGATGACTTAAAGAAGGCCTACTTTGTGGAGGATATAGAGCTATCACCAGTGGCAGCAGCTTATGCTAGAGCTAGAGGTGCAGACAGAATGTCTTCCTTCGGAGATTGGGCAGCCCTAAGTGATATTGTGGATGAGCCTACAGCTAAAATACTGAGCAAATCTGTTTCTGATGGAATTATTGCCCCTGGATATACTCCAGAAGCTTTAGAAATTCTAAAGAATAAGAAAAAGGGTAATTATTGCATTATAGAAATGGATTGGGACTACGAGCCTGAAGATATTGAAATAAGAAACATATACGGTATTACCTTTGAGCAGATGAGAAATAAGGAAAAGGTACGAGAAGAGCTCCTTTATAAAAACATAGTTACTAACAATAAGGAAATTCCTGAGGAAGCTAAGAGAGACATGCTTCTTGCCATGATTACCTTAAAGTACACCCAGTCAAACTCTGTTTGCTTTGCTTTAGGTGGTCAAGTTATCGGTGTTGGAGCAGGTCAGCAGTCAAGAATACACTGCACTAGATTAGCAGCCTCCAAGGCAGATATTTGGTTCTTAAGACAGCATCCAGCAGTGCAAAGACTTCCTTTCAAGGAGGGAATCTCACAGCCTGATAAGGATAACCTAATCGATCAATACCTAAGAGATGATATTACTCCTATGGAAATGAAGGAATGGGCTAGGGTGCTAGAGGAGGTACCAGAAAGGCTTACTAAGGAGGAAAAGGAATCTTGGCTTTCTAACTTAAAAGGTGTAACTCTAGGCTCCGATGCCTTCTTCCCCTTTAGAGATAATATTGATAGAGCGGCTCAAAGCGGCGTGAAATATATAGTTCAACCAGGTGGCTCTATTAGGGATGATATTGTTATAGAAGCTTGTAATGAATATGACATGGTTATGACCTGCACTAGCTTAAGACTATTCCACCATTAATATTTAGATTTGGAGCTGTTACACAAGTAATGATTTATTACTTGTGCAGCAGCTCCTTTTTGTTGCCTGTTGTTTGATTGAGATGGTATAATTTGTATATCCTAATAATAGTCTTTATGTAAAATAAAGGGTATAAGGTGGTTTAGATATGTCTAATTATAAAGGTGGCTGGTTCCGAAGAATTTTTTCCTTTAATAAGTCAAAGGATAAGTGCTTGGATAGAAAGGAAGAACAAAAGCAGGCAGAGCTAAAGCATGAGTTGGCTGAAAAAGCAATTATAAACAAGAGATTGTGGAAGAAAAACTATAAGCCTCAAAGGCAAATAGTGCTTTGGGGCTGGGATGAAAATAATAATCCTAGCTTTCTAGTTTTATATGGAGTACATGAATTTAACTGCTCCCATATGGAAGGGGTTAATATACTTGAAAAAGAGGTAAAGTACACAAGCTATGCAATTTGGAAAGGAAAGGAGGGGCATTTGCCTTCTTTTCCAGCGGTAAAAATCGTTGATAGATATGATTATGTTAGCAGACGGTGGGTTGGGCCAAGGATGTATTATAAAAAAGGTTTAAAATATCTATGGAGTTGGCGACCTAATGAGGAGTATTTAGTTAAGAGCTACTATGAGCTTCCAGCTGAGCAGCATATTAGCTTTGATTTTTTTAAGTCTTGGGAACAGAGCGATTATGTAAGAGAAATAAGAAGTAAAAATATTAGTTTCCAAGGATTCAGGCAGCTAATAGCCCTAGTGAGATTATAGGGTTGGGAGGAGAATATGAGGACCTTTACCCATTGCTGGTAAGTAGCATATGCCATCCTAATATATACATGAGAAAAAAGCAGTTAGGAGACATATTGGATAAAAATTTACCAAAGGACTTCTATGTAAGGCTCTTGCAGATAGGTAGCCCTGAGTATATATCTGGCTTGTTTTTGGAGCTTGCAAAAAGAAAGTGGGATTTGCTACGGGAAGAAGCAAAAGATATTTTAGAGGGAGATATAAAATGGGCTGATGAAAATTATGCATCAGGGTTTAGAAGGTGTATAAAAATTTACCTAACTGCCATAGATGAAGATTTAAGCACTGAAAGAATTCAATGGATTCGTAACAACTTACATAAGGTAGATTTGCATTTAACTAAAGTTAAGGGAAAGGATTTGCCTAAGGATAAGCCCTTAAAGGGATCTGCCTATAGAAAATATGCCTACCAAGGACTTTTTCAAGATTACTATTATTCTTATGACTATACTACAAGAAGTAGGTCTTATAAGGAGGCACCTCAACGATATGAAACTAGTGTATATAGTGATGGCATAAGATTAAATATTATAGAATTAAAAAGTACCTTACAAGAAGCGGAGATTTATGGCTTAGCAGATGTTGTGGGAAGGCTTGCCTATTACTTAGATGCTCCTAGAATAACCTTCTATCTGAAGGGAAGTAATAAGAGGGAGGCTTTAAGATATTTTAGAAGATATATTAAAAGGGTAATCAGAGATTATGCCGAAACTGAGCCGGATAAATTTATGGAAGCTATGAAGCACTTTCTGCTTAGCTATACTGAACAGGACTCTATCTGTAAGTATGATGATATTTTTAGATACAATGAACTTTTAGGCTACTACTTATACTTTGATTTCTATGAGAATCCTACAAAGTATTATATGGAGTTGGGATATATGTATAATCCTTCAACTATGGACCTTTTTTTAGAGTTAAAAGGTCGCTTTGAATACAGGAAAGATATTTGGGATAATAACCTGGATCTTGTGCTAGAAATAGCTTTGAAATCCTCTGTAAAGCAAATTATAAAGGCTTGCTATTATATTTTAAAGGATTCTCCCAAGGGTAAGGATTTTATAGATAGCTTAGATTATCATAAATTGATTGCCTTAGCCCATTCAAAGTATGAGCCTATGGAAAAAATGTTTAAGGGAATCCTTAATGAAAGGCTTAATAAGAGTGAGTCCTTTAATCCTAATCTAATGATAGCTTTAATTGCTTCCCCAAATGAAGAAATGCATAACTATGCTAAGGATTATTTTGCTAGAGTAAAGGGCCGTTTTTCTCCTGCTGATACTGCAGATTTATTGTTCTTAGATAATCTAGAGCAATGGGAAGAACTTTTTAGAAACAGCATACAATCCTTTGAAGCTAGTGAATTTGTAGAGTTTATTAAGGAGGTTATTAATAGGGCGGACAAGCTTTTAAAACTAAATCAGGAGTTACCAGAAAATATAAGAGATATACTTAGCTTATCATTAACTAAGGTGGAGGACCTTTCTGAAGAAAGTAAAGCTCATCTATTTGAAAGTGTTTTAGTCACTCTTACTAGGAGAATTAGAATGCCTCAATGGTTGGGAGAACTTGTTGAAGAGGTGCTATTCTCCTTGCCTTATGAGAGCTTAGAAGCTATTTTAGCTAAGCTTGAAATAGAAGCTGAAAAGGGATGGAACCATGCTAGGAATAAAAGAATACTAGCTCTTTTAGAAGGAATAAAGAATAAGTCCCTTCCTGGGGATATGGAAATATTGGATGCTTTATCTGCCGGTGGCTCCAAGATGATTAAGAAGCTGCTGGAGCTTATGGAGAGAAATATCGAAAGCTTAAGGGAAAGACCTACAACCTTGCTCCTTATGATGGAAGCAGATGTGCATGTACTAAATAAAATGGCAGAGGAGATTTTTGAAAGCTTACCTGTAAATGAGCAAAGAAAGCTTCATGCTATGGTCCTGGATTCTCCTGTAAGAAAGGTATATTCCTTTGGTCTTAAACAGTTAGATTTAATATATGGAGAAAGGATTCCAGAGCAGTTTATAATCCAAATGCTAGAGCATTCTGCCCCTGAGGTTAAGGCCTATATTTCAGATAAAATAGATAGGGTTTTAGGAAGCTTTGAAGAGGAAAATGAAAGGCTCTTTATGTATTATGTAAGGACCTTGCTCCTAATGCCTAATAGGATTTCAAGTAGCAAGGATAGGGTATATGAGCTTATACCGATGTTTGTCCTGAAATATAGAAGAAATTTAGATAGTATAAGGCAATTGCTTTTGGAAGTTGGAGGCTCTAATAGCATTAAGGATTCGGAAAGGGCCCTTGTAACTTTAGCTAGAATAGAGCAGGAGGTGATGTTACATGAAGGTTAGCTATCAGTATGCTGGCCCTTCAAGCTGTAGGCAGCTAGGTGAGGAGGCAGTGCTAGGATTTAGCCCTGATTTATCCAGAGATGAAAGGGTATCCTTTAGGGCTAGGATGAAAAACCCTCTTGTTTTTAGAGATGCTATGCTGATGCTCCGTCAAATTGTTATGTCTGATATGGGCAAAAAGAAGAAGGAGAGAGTAGAGTTTTTTGCTTGGCTGGAGTCAGAAATTGAAAGGCGTATTTTGGAGCATGAAAAATATATGCCTACAATTAGGGAAAGCCTTGAAGAGGATATGGATAAGCTGCTGAAAGATAAATTAAAAATTGAGGAAGAAATAAGGAATTTAAGCAAGCTTAGAAATGAAGTAAGAAAGGAAATAGACAACCATAGTGCCTGGAGAGACTACTACCAATTAGAAAGAGAGTTCTGGAAGTTTATAAAGGATAGGGATATGGCTCTATGGCTTGTACTAGACCCTGTAATTACGGTCCATCCAGATCAGGTATCCTTTGAAGCCTTCTCCATAGATGAATCCACCTATGGCTGCCTTTCTATAGATATGGAGGAGTTTGAAATGTTGCAGCCTCCAGCTTTAGGCACCACAAATATAGATTTCTCTACAGGTTTAGCCAAGGAGTTAGAAAGACTTAGGACCTATAACAAGCTGGAATTATCCATAAATCCTGATGGCTTTCAAGTAGATAGTGGTGTAATGCCTGAGCATATAGAAAAGAAAATAGACTTGCCAGAAAGCTGGATAAAGGGCTTTAATCAGGTTTCATGTGCAGCCAGCCTAGGAGGTATAGAAATAGAGCTATCTTCTGTGGATATGTATGATATATGCTGCTTTTTAAGAAGACATAAGGCACATAAGAGTCCTAGATATATGAAATGGATCTTGGAGCCTGGACAGCCAGTAAAGATACTTTTTGAGCCCTTTGGTAAGGAGCTAGTTCTTAGTGCAGTGTATGAAGGAGAGAGAAAGAAGGAAGAAAGAATATGGGGAAGGAAACGTTGGCTTGTGATGGAAAGGTTACTTCCTCTTGCCAAGTCCTTCAAGGTGCGACTACTAGGCTTTGGCATGCCTCAGTTCATTGTGGCAGATATGGGTACAATGAAGATGACTATCGGCTTTTCCTCCTGGTCTGCTAATGATTGGGTAAAGGGCACAGCCTTTAATGTAATGGAGGCTATATAGGGGATGGCAATTATGAAAAGGTATATTCCTTGCTAAAGGAGAAGAGATTTTTAGCTATAGATGATATAGCAGAAAGTTTAAAGGAAGATACAAAGGATAGCAATAAAGCTGGAATAGGTATGTTGTTTAGACGGGGAGAAGGCTACTTTGACCCAGTGCAAAATAAGGTTCGTTTTAGACAGCTTTGCAATACTCCCCTTCCTAAGGAATTATACGAAACTACAAAACTAGAGTTAGAAGTTCAAAAGCACTTGCAGGAAAGCTTGGATAGCTTAAGGCTTACGAGTTCTGAGAATAAGGAGTTTGTGGCTAATATGTCCTTTAAAATGCCTAATAGTAAATTTAGAAAATGGAGATATCACGGAACGGATGATTACACTAGAGAATTTGACTATACAGATACAGAAATAAGAATTGATGAAGATGGCCAAATATCCAAAGTTACTTGCACTTGTAAGGAGTTTAAAAAAGGCCCAAGGAACATTTCTGCCCCCTGTGGCCACATTTTAGCCTTGTATATCATGTCCTCCAAATTTAGCAAATTAAATTTGGATAAGGGCAAGGAATATAAAATAAAGGATATAATGGAGATATTATTATGATAGAGAACAGACATCAATCAACAGCAAACTATAGAAAAAGCATTGAGATAATGGGAAAAAGGGAATTTACCCTGCTTAAGATGCAGGAATATGGATTTTGGCCAAAGAACTTACCGACCCCTTATGAAAGACAAGCTAATGAATCTGAGGAAGAGTTTGAAGCTAGGCAGAAGCTCACGAAAAAGTACGAGAAGCTTGGGGAAGACATAGCTAAGCTTTATGAGGAAAAGGAAAAAATAGAGGAAAAGCTACGACAGTTGAAAAAAGAATATAATGACACCTGGGACTTAGATAAAATACGTAAAGATGTGGCTAGAAAAATTATGGAGGAATCTAAGGCCCGACGTGCAGAGAGAAAAAGGCAGCGGGAGTTAGAGAAAAAGCAACGTTCAGAAGCATGGAATAAGAGAAAGCAGGAGGAGATTGTTTTTATTGGTAAAGGCTACTCACAGCTCTTGCAGCAAAGAGAAAGCGATGATGATAAGTTAAGCAAGCTAACCTTGCCAATAGTAAAAACTGATAGAGAATTAGCAGAACTTTTAGGTATTGAATATGCACAGCTACGGTTCATTACCTACCATAGGGACGTGGTTACAGAGGATCATTATCATAGATATGCTGTTCCTAAAAGAAAGGGAGGCTACAGAAATATTGCCGCTCCTAAGCCTATACTTAGAAAGGCTCAGAGAAAAATATTAGATGAAATTTTATGTAAGATTCCTGTATCAGACTGTGCCCATGGTTTTATTAAGGGGAAATCTGTGGTTTCCTCTGCTAGCGAACATATAGGAAGCCCAGCTCTAGTAATAAATATGGATTTAGAGGATTTCTTCCCTACCATAACCTTTGAAAGGGTAAGAGGTATGTTCAAAAGCTTTGGCTATTCTGGTTATATTGCTTCTTTACTGGCAATGATTTGTACATACTGTGAGCGGATGCCCATGGAGGTTAAGGGAGAGAAAAGGTATGTAAGAACCTCGCCGAGAATTTTACCACAAGGCTCTCCAGCAAGCTCCATGATATCTAATATTTTATGTATAAAGCTGGACAAGAGATTAAGTGGTCTAGCTAAAAAAAATAATTTTACTTATACCAGATATGCAGATGATATGAGCTTTAGCCTAAAGGGGGAAGAAAAGATAAAGCTGGGTAGCTTCTGTGGTTTGGTATCAAAAATAGCTTCAGAAGAGGGGGTTAAAATAAATAAAAGCAAAACCCGATTTTTAAGAGCAAATAATCGTCAAAGTATAACAGGTATAGTAGTAAACAATGAGAAACTTGCAGTGCCTAAAAAGTGGGTAAAAGTATTAAGAGCCGCCATCCACAATGCCAAAAAGGAAAAAGAAAAGGGAGAACTTGCACCTCAAACCATAAGAAAAATATCTGGCATGGCAGCTTGGCTAAAGAGTGTAAACGAAGAGAAGTATAAAAAAATAATATCGGAAGCCAATGAGCTTATAAACAGATGTCAGAAATCAGATGTCTAGCATCTAATATAAAGCTATTAATACCTAGGGTAAATCAATTTTTGATAAAAGATTCTTGAAATTATTACCATGTATTAGTATAATATTTGGTAGTTATAAAAAGATAACAGTTCCCTTGGCCTTATTGCTGCGGTGCTTCGCCGTGGTGGACATATGCTAAGCATACATCACCAGCTTGTGCGCAATTCACTTCGCACCACTATTGTGCACATTGAGAATGGATCCTTCGGCTATGTGACAATAGTGTTGCTACGCTGAAGTGTCACAAGCAGATAGAAGTTTGTTAGCAAGGGAACTGTTTTTTTATTACTTTAATTTTATGGAGAATGGCTCTGTTTTTTTAGTCATATCTATATATCTAATTATTTTGAGCTTTAATTTGTCTTCATTAAATTTACTTATATCAATGTCAATAAACTCATAAGGCACATTACTTTCTGTTAGGTGCTCGCTAAAAGGAAAAGTTTTTTTGATATTATAATCGCCAACATGCTGGTCATCTGATGCTTCCAATATTACATTACGCATATTATTGGCTTTTAAAGTTAGTATATTATTTTCAAGCTTAACTAGTTCGAAGTCTAGGCCATTTGCTTCGATGGTCTTGTTTTTTAAGTCTATCTCAATAGTATTTTGCTTAGTATCTAGGTAATAAAATCCATCACATTTGAAGGTTAAGTCTTTAATCTTATCCTTTAGCTCTCCTTGGAAAAATACAGACTTTGATTTAGATGGCTCATAGGTTTCAGAAAAATACATATAAGATTGATTATATACATTCCCGTTACTGTCTTCTAATCGTGGATTTTCAAATCCCATAAATTCATATCGGTCACTAGATAAATCAAACTCTAAAGTTGTTGTAGTAGTTGTACTAGTTAACTTATGGAAGATTATTTCTCCGATATCTGTGCTTATAGACCTATTCTTTATATCAATAACTTTTATCTCTGGATTCAGTAATTTAGAATCTAGATTAATTGGAACTTCAAACTCTGCCAAAAGCTCTTCTTGCTTATCCAGGGGCATTCCGTTATATACTTTACACAATAGCTTTATATTATTGGAAACAGTCTCTTCTTTAGATAAAGAAACCTCTAATATAGCACCATCATTATTATCATTTAAGGTATATGCATAACCAGCTGATATAGGTTCATTTGTAGCATTATCTATTAAAGTGAATTCGCTATAGGTTGTAGTAATATCTTTATTCAAATCATAGAAAATCCACATATGATTTCTATCACCAATAATGGAGCTTATAGATATCTTAACTCCATTCTTCTCCTCTTCATAATACAACTCTTTATATATTCCTTTATCTACAGCATTTTTATAGCCTTTGTCTATTGTGACAAAGGAAACAATACCATTCAAACCTGGCACAGAGTAAAGAGCCCTAGCTATAGTAGGTGAAACATTAATCATAGTTATGAAGGCTAATAAAAAGCTGGCTGCTACAGAAGAAAACTTAATTAATCTAGATTTCCTTTTTTTGTTTTTTGCTAGCTTAAGACTTTGACGTACCTTGAAATCTAAGGAGTCTGGTATTTTTATGTCATTATAGTTTTTAAATTCTTTTTCAAAGAATTGCTCTTTCATAATTATCCTCCTTAAAATTAATTC
>ERZ773359.2762-NODE-2762-length-21562-cov-10.451667_pt1 | contig 21562 bp, 8 predicted proteins | sample MGYA00374955_ERZ773359 | MGnify/ENA primary metagenome ERZ773359 (study PRJEB29098, sample SAMN04486028) | biogas fermenter metagenome | study: EMG produced TPA metagenomics assembly of the Biogas fermentation microbial communities from Germany - Plant 4 DNA1...
TTATGTACCCAACTATAGTTTATATGATTTGGAAGGGGATGTAAATAAAATTGATGTAGGATGGAAGTATTTGTAGTAAAGATTGGTATAAAAGAGTATACAGAAGTGGAATATTATTGGAAACTTAACTAGGATATACAATCTATAAAAGTGAAATCCAATAGTAGGTTTACATACCATTGTATAATTGGATATCTATCAATAAAATAACCCTTGAATAGATAAAATTAAATCTGTTCAAGGGTTATTTGTTATACAGATGACTTTTTTGGAAAAACAAATGTGGATAGATAATAAGTATATATGTTTTAGACATCGATATTATAAAAGATTATAGCAATTTGTTACAAGAATACTTTTTGATAAGCAGGATTTTTAAAGAAATATGTAGAAATAATATAGAAGAGCTTCGAATCCTATACTATAACAAGTCAAGCCTCGTATTCTTATCCCTTTTAGGTAATCTAAATTTCAAAACTCTAGTAAATCAATAACAATAAGTTTCAAATCCTTATAGGTATCCTAACTTTTCAAATAATGTTTAATACAAATTAATGATAAATAAAAAATAAAAAAAAATCAACAAAAATCTATTGACAAATATTCCAGAAAATTCTATATTATAGATAAGGTACCTTTATTAAATTAATAATAATAATAAAAGGAGGTGAGATCATGATAAACGCTGTTAGGAAAGTTGGCATTCCACTAGCAAAATTAAGTATTGAAGAACAATCAGAAATATTAGTTGAAGCAATAGATAACGGGGAGGAAGACAGGATTGTAATATTGGATCTGGATATAAATAACAATTCCATTAATATTAACATTAAGCCTATACAAGATAGTACCATGAAAGATTACTTTTACATTGGAACTGCTGATGGACCAGCATCTCCCCAATGGATGCTAACAGGAAATAAACCAGATTATATTATTTCTCAATCTATACCATCTTTAATTAAGGTAATTGAGGAAGGAAATACAAAAGAACTTTTAAAACAAGCTTTAGATATGTTTTATTTTGACTATGGACAGCAGGGTGGCAGCCAGGAACGCTATAGGCGTATTTTAAATGTAGAAAAGTTCTTGAAACTAGGCAAAATGAAAAAATATTATGATGATTCAGATAAAAATATTAAAAAAACAGTATCAAATGTGGCAAAGGCATTATCCAATTATATATCAACAGAATATGAGGTTAAGGCAAAAAACTTAAAATTGTGGGCCTTAACAATTAATGGTCAAATTATTCAACAAAAACAAGAATATAAAAGGTTGGCTTGGCATCTTAAGGAAGCCCATTTTGAAAAGGCTAAGGAGGGGACATGCTCAGTTTGTGGTACAAAAACTAAAGTTTCGTCTGATACAGGTAAATTAAAATTGACCTACTATATAACCCAAAAGAAAAACTTTGCCAGCGATTTAAGAGATTTTGATAAAAATTTAAGACTATGCAGGCAGTGCCACAAGGAGCTGATATTGGGGGAAATTTATACTATTAGAAAACTAAGAGCTTATATAGGGAAATTAAACTTTCTTCTAATTCCAGAACCCTTATTTGGTGAAGGTTTATATGCTGAAACAGAAAGTTTTGAAAATGCATATAAAAATGCAAATTCTATAATACGCTTTGGAGATGCTACAAATATTGAAAGGGAAGCTATCATTAGACTGAGGAAGGAAAGTTACACCAATCAGTTTATATTCCATTTTCTATTTTATATGAGGCAGCAGCAAGAATTTAGGGTGCTTCAGCTTATAAAAGATGTGACCCCAAGTAGAATATACCAAATAAATTCAGCCATATTTGAGCAGAATGATTTTGGCAGAAAATGGTTTAACTGGCCAGATAGTAACGATAGGTGGCTGATTACATTGGAGCAAATATTTTACCTTTTCCCCATTCATCAAGATGAAAGATTTGTGACAGAACACAAAAGGCTATTAACCTTATATGATGCTATATTGACTAGAAAAAAGATAGACAGGAAGATTGTAATAGAAAAGTTAAATCAACTGGCTAAGACCTATTATTATGAAAAAACTGATTCTTATCAGCTTTCTAAACCAGCAAACAAAGACATTACAATGATATATGGCATTTTAAAAGGTATGCTTCTTTTACGCTATTTACAACAACTATCTGTAATTCCAGGAGGTGATGGTATGGATACCAGTAATTTGACTGTAAGTGGTAACTTTAAAAAGTTTATAGAAGAGCTGGGATATAATGAACAGCAAACATCCCTGGTACTACTTGGCAAATTAATATATGAAGTAGGAAGAGCACAAGAGAGAAATAAGCTTACTTCCAAACCTATTTTAGAAAAAATAAACTACCAAGGAATGAGCATAAGTAAAATACAAAAATTAAGCAATGAAGTATTTGAGAAGTTAAAGCAATATAAATTAATAACAGACGGAGGTAGCAAATATTTTATACAAAATATATATAGTGACCATAAATTACTGCTTGATAAAAATATAAAGAACTGGAAATTAAGCAATCAGGAAAATGTCTTTTATCTATTGTCAGGCTATGCTATTGGAAGCAGGCCAATAGATAAAAAAGAGGATAAGGGGGAGGAGTTAAATGTTAAATAACAGTGATATATTATTTATTTATGATGCTAAACTGACCAACCCTAATGGAGATGCAGATGATGAGAACAAGCCTCGTATGGATTATGAGACATCTACTAATCTAGTAAGTGATGTTCGATTAAAAAGATATGCAAGGGATTATCTTGTGGAAAAGGGTTATGAAGTATTTGTTGCTCAGCCAGAAGGTAAGGCGGTCACAGCTACTCAAAGAATAGAGGGTGTTTTAAAAAAATTTGATGGCAAGGTAAATATAAATAAATTAACAGATGATCAAATTGAATGGCTTCTTGATCAGCTTATAGATGTAAGGCTATTTGGTGCTACTATGCCAATAAAAAGTGCCGACAGTAAGGGAAGTTCAATAACATTTACAGGGCCTGTTCAATTCTCCTGGGGCTATTCTTTAAATCCTGTTACCTTAGTTGAGTCCAATACTATCACTTCAAGATTTAGTTCAGAAGCAGACAAGGCTACAACCATGGGAAAAGATTATAGGCTATATTATTCATTAATAGCTTTTTCTGGAGTAGTTAGTGGCAATAGGGCTAAACATACAAAAATGAATGAAAATGATTTGAATCTATTAGAAGAAGCACTCATTAAAGCAATTCCACTGATGGCAACAAGAAGTAAGATTGGACAATATCCAAGATTGTACTTAAGGGTAGAATACAATTCAGATGAATTCTTAATAGGAGATCTAAGGGATTATATACCAAGGATTGAAGATGTAAATGTGCGTAATATTACTGACTATACATTAGATCTAGAGGAATTGAAAACAGTATTAGAAAAACACATAGATAAGATAAATAGCATAAGTTATTGGCATCATGATCAATTGAAGATAAAAACTGATTTAGGAAGTGGAGTTTTAGAAAAAATTATGGGAGATAAACTATCTTCTAAGTTAAAGAAGTTGCCTCTATAGGAGGTGCTGATTTTGGGCAAATCAAATATACTTATATGTGACTTAGAGGGAACATTTGCACATTTTAGGAAGTACTATACTAACTCATCTTCCCTTTCATATGCCTTTCCTCCGCCAACAGCAATTGCTGGATTAATTGCTGGCATTTTAGGATTGGAAAGGGATAGCTATTATGACGTGTTTTCTAGCAAGAATTTTTATAGTGCTGTGGAGATTATGGTACCAGTTCGAAAACTAATTCAAACAGTAAATTATATCTATGTAATATCTCTAAGTGATGTAAATAAGGTTAAGGGTTCTACCCAAGTTCCATTTGAAATAGTTGTAAGTAAATACTCCAATAAGGGAAAGTATAGCAAGTTAAAATACAGGTTGTACCTTACCCACAAAGACAAGGAAATATATGAGGAAATAAAAACCAGACTGATTAACAAAAAATTTGTATATCCACCTTACCTTGGAGTAACTGAATGTTTAGGGGAATTAAAATTTGTAGATGAGATAAGTGGAGATGATGTAAAAGCTATACCTTCTGGAGAAAAGGTTAAGGTAGATACAGTGTGTAGTATTGATAGTATAAAGAAGAATTCTCTTGAGATAAAGTTAGATTCGGAGCTGAGATATGTAAAGGAGATAATGCCAGTTGAGTTCGATAGTCAAAGATATTTAACAATGTCTAAATCCTACTTGTATGAACAGGAGGGAAAGGGAATTTATGCAGCTTTTAATGTGCCAGTATTAAGTATCCAAATGAAAGACCAAACAAAGAACATAGTATGGCTTCAGGAGGTATCATCAGATGACTATTTATTCCCATGTTAAAAAGGATGATTTTGATAATATAATTTACAAAAAAGATCTTCGGCAGCATTTGAGGGAAGTAGCGGAAGGGGTTGACTTTTGTCCTCCCCTTCCAAATGAAAATGATGATTTTTGGCTTAGGAATACCAGCAGGATAATTGGATATTGTCATGATTTTGGAAAATATACATCATATTTTCAAGAATATTTGTTGAAAGATAAAAGGCGTCCTCCGTTTCATTATCATTCCTATATCTCATCCCTTTGGACCTATTATATATTGGAAAAGGAAAAAGCAAATATATTAAATGATTGTGCCTTAACATCTGACTGGGCTAAATACAGTTCCCTTTTAGGCCATCTTGCTGTGTTTTTCCATCATGATGAATTAGGTTCACTAGATGTTATTATAAGTGAAGATGTATTTGATGATTTTTTAAAGATCACTTTTAGTACCACTGATTGGCTGGATAAAATAAGAATGGTTGAAGTACAATTAAAAGATATACTAGCTATCAAGGATGAAATTAATGTTTTTTATACAGAAATACTGGGCTATAAGGTGGACGTAAAAGATTTTTGTAGTGACATTGAAAATATCATAGCAAGCTTAAGCAGATTGAAGGATGAATTTATTAATGAAGAAAGCAATATAAGATTAAAATGCTGCCTTTTTTTACAGCTATTATTTTCCCTATTAGTAGATGCAGACAAGCGTAGTGCAGCAAATATAAATTTTATTGAAAGAAAAGAGATACCAGAAGATATTGTAGAAAAGTATGTACATGCTAACTTTGTAGATGAACCTAAAACTTTTCTTGATTATATAAGAAAGGATTTTTTTAAAATTGCAAATGAAAAAATAGATGATTTTGATATAAACCAAAAAATATATACCATAACTTCTCCAACTGGCTCTGGTAAGACTTTAACCTCTTTATCAGTTGCTTTAAAAATGCGGCAAAGGATAAAAAGACATAAAAATTACCTTCCAAAGATTATATATAGCTTACCATTTACAAGTATAATAGATCAAAATTATAAAGTATACGAAGACGTGCTCATGCAACTGGAAGAATTCAAAAAATCTCAAAGTGCTTATTTATTAAAACATCACCATTTAGCGGAAATTAAATACAGGGATGAGGGTATAGATAAACCTATTGATGAGTCTGTGCTTTTAACAGAGAGTTGGGAGTCAGAAATTATTGTAACAACTTTTTATCAATTATTACATACAATTATAGGATTTAAAAATCAGTACTTAAAGAAATACCATCAAATTGTAGGCAGTATTATTATACTTGATGAAGTACAAAACGTTCCAGGTGAATACTGGCCTTTAATAGAAGAAATTTTTACTAGAATTAGTGAGTTTTTTGGCTGCTATATTATCTTATTGACTGCTACCAAACCACTGATTTTCACAAAAAATCAGGCAGAAGAATGGATGCCAAAGAAAAAAATCAAAGAATACTATACGAATTTAAATAGGACAAAAATTGTAAGACATTATCCTGATAATGAAGATGGTATATATTTTTCCATAGATGAGTGGATTACACTTTTTAGGTCCATTTATGATGAAAGAAAGTCTTACATGCTACTTTTTAATACCATAGATGCTTCTATACAAATATACAATAAATTATTGGAAGATGAAAGATTTCATGATGTTAAAAAGTTTTATCTGTCAACTAATATAACCCCTTTTGAGAGGTTAGATCGTATAGGTAAAATAGAAAAATTATTAAAGAAGCGGAAGCCTGTTATTTTGGTTACTACCCAAGTAGTAGAAGCAGGGGTAGATTTGGATTTTGACGAAATTTTTAGAGATCTAGCACCTATAGATAGTATTGTACAAGCAGCAGGTAGAGGTAATAGAAAAGGTGAAAAAGAAATAGCCACTGTACATATAACTCCCATAATTAGAGGGAAAACAAGCGATTGTACATTAGTATATGGTAATATACATACCAATATTGCGAAGGAAATGGTAAAAGGAACTATAGAAGAAAAGGATTATTATAATTGGATTGATGATTATTTTGAAGAAAAATATAAGGCTATTAATAAAGATATATCTAAGAAATTATTAGAGGCCTTTAAAAAATTAAAGTTTCATAGTGAAAATAAAGAAAATAACCAGGTATATATATCTGATTTTCGCTTAATTAGACAAAGACCCGATATGTGTGATGTATTTATAGAGCTTGATATAAAAGATGAACAGGGTATGACAGCTTCAGATTATTGGAAGATCTATATAGAAAAGGTTATCAAGGAAAAAGATTTTATTAAAAGAAGAGAAGCCTTTAATAAAATTAGAAGGAATTTTTTATTCTATATCATTTCAGTACCTATTAGAAGGGCCATTAGTTTAAATCCAAATCCAGAAGGCAAAATTGTGAAACCAGAACAATCCCTAGAATATTATTATTTGAAAGACAGTACAGGATTCATTAGAAAAATAGAAGATGCAGATACCTGGTTAATTTAGATATGGAGGAATGCTATGTATCTAAAAATAACATTATCACCAATAGACGAAAAAGGAATAAAGCTTCCTTTACAGTACAATTATTATGTTCAAAGTATGATTTATAAGTTATTGGAAGAGAAAATGGCAAATTTCTTACATGAAAAGGGTTTTGAATTAGGAAAGAGGCAGTTTAAAATGTTTTGTTTTTCACAGCTGATAGGAAAATATAAAATACTAAAGGAAACTAAAGAAATTGTATTTAATGATAAAATTGACCTATATATAACATCTCCAATGATAGAATTTTTGACACAATTAAGCAATTCTCTTATTTTAAATGATTATGTCGTATTAAGTAATGAAAAGCTTATTGTGAAAAGTGTAGAAATTAAAAGTAAATCGGTAATAGGTAATAAAGCAAAGGTACGTGTATTATCACCGATAACAGTTTATAGCACATTGTATAGAGCTGAAGGAGGAAAATATACTTGTTATTATGCCCCAAGGGATAAGGAGTTTGCTAAGCTTATTACAGAAAATTTAATAAAGAAATATAAAGCATATTATAAAAAGGATCCAGCAAGCAAAGCATTTAACATTAAACCAATGGGTAAAAATCGACTGCATGTTTTAACTTATAAAGGAACCTTAATAAAAGGCTATTCAGGAAGATTTGTTTTGGAGGGAGACCAAAACTTAATTGAGCTTGCTCTATCTTCAGGTTTAGGCAGTAAAAATTCTCAAGGGTTTGGTTATATAAAGTTAATAGATTAATATGTTTATGCTTATATGGTGGTGAAATGAATGGAAGATATCAGGGTCACTGGTACAATGATTTGGTACTACTATATGTGTAAGCGGGAGGTTTGGTTACTAGCACATGGAATAGAAGCTGACCAAGAAAATCTATTTATCGATATTGGAAGATTTCTTCAGGATACTACATATAAAAGAGAAAAGAAGGAAATATCCTTAGGAAATATCAAGATAGACATTATAAAGAGAAAAGATGGACAAGTAGTTATAGGAGAAGTAAAAAAGAGCTCTAGGTTTAAAGAAAGTGCAAGAATGCAGCTAGCATATTATCTATACGAACTTGAGAAAAGGGGGATTATGGCATCTGGCTACCTGATGTTTCCTAAAGAAAGAAGGAGAGAAGAAATATTGCTAACAGATTCCTTAAAAAAAGAGCTAGATCAAGCATTAGAAGATATAAAAAGAATTATTAGTAGTGACAAGCCAGAATCTGTTAAGAAAAGAAACTATTGTAAAAATTGTGGGTATAATGAGTTTTGTTGGGCTTAAAGGAGGATAAAATGAAAAAGAACATATATATCTTTACGGATGGTATCTTAAAAAGAAAAGATAATACTGTGGCCTTTGAGAGTGAATTAGGAAGGAAAATATTGCCTATTGAAGATATTAGTGAAATTTATATCTTTGGCCAAGTAGATTTAAATAAAGCTTTTTTAAACTTTATGTCCCAGAAAAAAACTATACTACACTTTTTTAATTATTATGGATACTATACTGGTTCTTTCTATCCGAGGGAACATTTAAATTCTGGCTATATGATACTAAAGCAAGCTGAACATTACTTGGATGAGAAAAAGAGATTGGATATTGCTTTGAGAATTGCAGAAGGTGGAAGCAGAAATATATTGAGTATAATTAAGTATTATATAACCAGGGATAAGGAATTAGATCAAATACATGATAGTATTAATATATTAATAGATAAGTTAAAAGCTTGTAAGACTACAAATGAGATAATGGCAATTGAAGGAAACATACGTGATATATATTATAAAGCTTTTGACATTATAATTGATAATAAGGATTTCAGGTTTGTTCAAAGAACTAAAAGGCCTCCTAAAAATCATTTAAATGCACTCATTAGTTTTGGAAATTCAATGTTATATACTTCAGTTTTGGCTGAAATTTACAAGACACACCTTGATCCACGTATAGGCTTTTTACATACAACAAATTTTAGAAGATTCACTTTGAATTTAGATATTGCTGAAATATTTAAACCTATAATTGTAGATAGGATTATATTCACATTGCTGAACAAAAAAATTATACAAAAAGATGACTTCGAAAAGGATTTGGAGGGAATCGTTATAAAAGAAAATGCTAAGAAGCGATTTATAGAAGAATTTGACAAAAGATTAACTACAACAATAATGCATAGAAAATTAGGAAAGCATGTATCTTACAGGAGATTAATTAGAATGGAGTTATATAAGCTAGAAAAACATTTAATAGGTGAAGAGGAGTATGTGCCTTTCATATCTTTATGGTGAGGGATATATATGTTTGTAATATTGGTTTATGATGTTGGGCAGAAGCGTGTGGCTAAAGCATTAAAAACTTGCAGAAAATATTTATATTGGGTTCAAAATTCAGTATTTGAAGGAGATATTACTGAAGCAAATTTAACAAAGCTTAAAATAGAACTACTTAATGTAATAGATACAGAAAAAGATTCTGTGGTTATATATAAATTTAGGAGTACTAAATACTCAGCTATTGAGACATTAGGAATTAAAAAAGGTGGAGAAGAGAATATATTATAATATAATATTTATATATTTTATAAAATTGCAATCTGTCCACTAGAAAGATGAAGACATATAATAATTTTGAATGATTATTATGATTTTGTTGCAATATTGTGAAAATAAGTTGAAAAATAAGCTGTTTTATGTAACAATATACATAAGTAAAAATGTCGTCGACCTCCAGTAGTGCAAAAACCCCTGGAGATCGACGACAAATCTAGTAAGACCAAATGTCTAATTTTAGTTGTTTATATTATTTTTAAAGTTTAATGTTAAAAACCTTCAAAATAAGCAATGGCTATTTATGGCCATTTGAATGGGAACTTAGATTACCTATAAGGAATTGAAACCTTGTAAATGGTTGACTCCCAAACAGTACTATTGCAGAACTTAGATTACCTATAAGGAATTGAAACTCTGGAAAATAGTATGTAATGTTCACTACTGCTTTTTGAACTTAGATTACCTATAAGGAATTGAAACTTTGATAAACAGCTATTCCAAAAGTATAAAATCCTAAGAACTTAGATTACCTATAAGGAATTGAAACTTATACAGGAATATCAAAGTTGGATAGAGCAACAGCAGAACTTAGATTACCTATAAGGAATTGAAACTCATAGAAAAGCAGAGAAATGGCCCAATTGGAACATTGAACTTAGATTACCTATAAGGAATTGAAACTCATCACATCTGGCTGATATCCCTTCTCATATAAGAACTTAGATTACCTATAAGGAATTGAAACAGGTGTTGGCAATATGTTCCATACTATATAAACCCCAGAACTTAGATTACCTATAAGGAATTGAAACTGTGGTCAATACAATAAACACAAGTTACAGGCATTAGAGAACTTAGATTACCTATAAGGAATTGAAACACTCCTGCCTTTTCTCCTTCGACAACTGCTTATCTGAACTTAGATTACCTATAAGGAATTGAAACATAAAAGAATTATTAGGGGAGTAATAGATGGCGGTTGGAACTTAGATTACCTATAAGGAATTGAAACTCTTTCAAAGAAAGCTAGAATTTCACCCATTCCCAGGGAACTTAGATTACCTATAAGGAATTGAAACGTAGATGAAAGGGAAATCATTGAGGTAGGTACACAAAGAACTTAGATTACCTATAAGGAATTGAAACAAAGAAGGTGGAGGAATTGGCAGATTTGTGGTCACTGGGAACTTAGATTACCTATAAGGAATTGAAACCTGGTACTTTGAACTTCCTGCCAAAGGCTTCTACAATGAACTTAGATTACCTATAAGGAATTGAAACACCGTTCTAATCTCATTATTCGTTCTCTTTTTTCTGCGAACTTAGATTACCTATAAGGAATTGAAACTTCTCCAAAAGAGTTAATGTTGACATTAATGAAGTAAGAACTTAGATTACCTATAAGGAATTGAAACTCACTCTGTCATAGATATAAAGCTTTAAAAATGTTCCGAACTTAGATTACCTATAAGGAATTGAAACTTGCTCCTTCTAAAATTACTAATAAATCATTCACTAAGAACTTAGATTACCTATAAGGAATTGAAACTCCTCTAGATGTCGGATTTAAGCGAAAGCTTGAGTTTCGAACTTAGATTACCTATAAGGAATTGAAACGGGCATCCAGTGGACTATTTTTTTAAATTAAATGTCCGAGAACTTAGATTACCTATAAGGAATTGAAACATAGTAAATAGAGTTGTACCAAATATTACAGGATATTGAACTTAGATTACCTATAAGGAATTGAAACTTGCTATATACCAAAGTATGTCCCCTAGTTCATCTACAAGAACTTAGATTACCTATAAGGAATTGAAACTATATTAATCAAGAAGAATGGACAACACTTTGGAAACGAACTTAGATTACCTATAAGGAATTGAAACTCTAATAAAACTGGTTCTATGACCGTTGATGATATGGAACTTAGATTACCTATAAGGAATTGAAACTCTAATCCTAATCTTCTATAAGATTCAGCCAATTCAGAACTTAGATTACCTATAAGGAATTGAAACGTTCATCTAGTGTTAGGAATATATGTCCCTCTGCATGAACTTAGATTACCTATAAGGAATTGAAACTTCCTACAATATTAGTTTTTCCTTTAAATATTACTAGGAACTTAGATTACCTATAAGGAATTGAAACCTTCTTCTGCTTGGTTGCTTAACTTAAATATCTCTTCGAACTTAGATTACCTATAAGGAATTGAAACACGAAAAAGAGCTATTACTAAATGTAATAGCCCTCCCCGAACTTAGATTACCTATAAGGAATTGAAACTTTTATTTCCTTGGTTGCTCTTATTATACAATGAGGAGAACTTAGATTACCTATAAGGAATTGAAACCTATCCATTAGTATTTTCCCCCTTTATTTTCCTAATAGGAACTTAGATTACCTATAAGGAATTGAAACCAGGGTAGTAGACTTTACCATGCTTGTCTTTTGCAAGAACTTAGATTACCTATAAGGAATTGAAACAGATGATGTCTAATTTACAAGAAATCATAGAAAAGTGAACTTAGATTACCTATAAGGAATTGAAACTGGCTTTGAGTGAATATATTAAGCAGGATAAAACAAGAACTTAGATTACCTATAAGGAATTGAAACACCAATACATTCAGGACTGGTACTTGGCCATATTCAGGAACTTAGATTACCTATAAGGAATTGAAACGAATAAAATACTCCATTCCATATAGGACTGTCTTTTTTGAACTTAGATTACCTATAAGGAATTGAAACCAATACGATGAGGTACGCCTTCGATTTTCTAGAAGAAGGAACTTAGATTACCTATAAGGAATTGAAACTTTACCTCATCGAATACATCTTCTACGATGTATTCGAGAACTTAGATTACCTATAAGGAATTGAAACTCAATTGAAAAATAAGGAGGTAATAAAATGAAAATGGGAACTTAGATTACCTATAAGGAATTGAAACCCAAAGGTTATAAATTGGGAAAGAATACCGAAAGTGAGAACTTAGATTACCTATAAGGAATTGAAACAATATAGAAGGGATTGAGGTTGGAGAAATAGAGCTTAGAACTTAGATTACCTATAAGGAATTGAAACGAAAAGCTGAAAGGACTATAGAGGTATTGGGCGGTGAGAACTTAGATTACCTATAAGGAATTGAAACAAAGAGATGCCTGATGCTGAAAGGAGAGAGTTGATTAGAACTTAGATTACCTATAAGGAATTGAAACCTGCTCTATTAAACTCATTTTCGTGCATGAAGCTCTGAACTTAGATTACCTATAAGGAATTGAAACCTTCTTCCCATATTCCAATAGACTTGAAGAACTCTTCTGAACTTAGATTACCTATAAGGAATTGAAACTAAATATTGCCTTCGTCATCCAGCATGTAGTCGCCTCTGAACTTAGATTACCTATAAGGAATTGAAACAAATATACTTTTTTGATTAACATTTATAGAACCTCCTGAACTTAGATTACCTATAAGGAATTGAAACGCAAAAGATTTAGCACCAATAATAAATAAAATTATAGGAACTTAGATTACCTATAAGGAATTGAAACGATCTGCTACATACGCTTTAGATATGTCGGCAACTCCGAACTTAGATTACCTATAAGGAATTGAAACTAATGCTCTTACTTCAAGCTTTGGCTGGTGCCTTCACGAACTTAGATTACCTATAAGGAATTGAAACTCTAAAGAGCCTGGTGCCATATGTGGCACCAGACGTGGAACTTAGATTACCTATAAGGAATTGAAACAATGCTTACAATTCCATACGAAAAAAGATAGAGAATGGAACTTAGATTACCTATAAGGAATTGAAACTAATCTTGATAAAACATTTATCTTTCCTCCTTCTAAGAACTTAGATTACCTATAAGGAATTGAAACGAGCCTCAAAGGTTTCAAATTGATAGGTAATTGAACGAACTTAGATTACCTATAAGGAATTGAAACACTTGTTAGCCTCCATGTTTCCGGCTATTTTTCCAAAGAACTTAGATTACCTATAAGGAATTGAAACTGCAACATGAAGTGCCTGTTGCACTTCATGGTACACAAGAACTTAGATTACCTATAAGGAATTGAAACCAGTCCAATTGCCGTTGTCAGAAATATATTCCCATTCGAACTTAGATTACCTATAAGGAATTGAAACATAGTACGGGGACGGGGGAGACAAAAATAATGTTGCCTGAACTTAGATTACCTATAAGGAATTGAAACGAAGACGTATGCCCTGAGAGGGTTGAAAGGAGGATAAGAACTTAGATTACCTATAAGGAATTGAAACTGGAACAAGGAACGGGGAAAACTTTAACAGCATTATTGAACTTAGATTACCTATAAGGAATTGAAACTAGATTTGAGAGGACCACAAGGACCGGCTGGAGATATGAACTTAGATTACCTATAAGGAATTGAAACTAGTATAATGACTATTATGGAATTAGACAAGGATGCACGAACTTAGATTACCTATAAGGAATTGAAACAAGAAATGACACCACAAGAGAAATTAGCAAGGAGAAGAACTTAGATTACCTATAAGGAATTGAAACTCCTTATTTGCTGTTCTCAATGCTAATTTTTGATATTCGAACTTAGATTACCTATAAGGAATTGAAACGTATTTGGTGCAATTGTTTCCAAGTGAGAGCTATGCCGAACTTAGATTACCTATAAGGAATTGAAACTCTATTTTATGTTGTACCTTAGCCTTGTATTTTTCATGAACTTAGATTACCTATAAGGAATTGAAACAATATTCCAAATATTCTTGCCATGTATCATATTGTCCGAACTTAGATTACCTATAAGGAATTGAAACGTTCCAGAATATGAAACTATAAAAGATTTTAACGATGATTATGAACTTAGATTACCTATAAGGAATTGAAACTGATACCTTAGAAGAGGCCGCTCTCTCCATGAAAGAAGGAACTTAGATTACCTATAAGGAATTGAAACTTTTTTTGAGCAATGTATAGAGCCTGCCTAACTTCGAACTTAGATTACCTATAAGGAATTGAAACGAGAAAATCAGGAAAAAATTTAATATAGCTCTAACATGAACTTAGATTACCTATAAGGAATTGAAACGAAGACGTGTGCCTAGATAGAGTTGAAAGGAGGATAAAGAACTTAGATTACCTATAAGGAATTGAAACATCATCTCAAGGTAGATGACTTCATTGATACCACAAAGAACTTAGATTACCTATAAGGAATTGAAACTTGTCTAGAAAGAGGCGACTATATGATTGACAGCGAGAACTTAGATTACCTATAAGGAATTGAAACATCAATTTTCAAAACCCGCTGTAATGCAGTAAAATCAGAACTTAGATTACCTATAAGGAATTGAAACAAGCAAAAAAAAACAATTCCCCCTGCTGCTGCCTGAGAGAACTTAGATTACCTATAAGGAATTGAAACCGAAGGATTGAAGGCACTATTTGGATATTTAAATGAAGAACTTAGATTACCTATAAGGAATTGAAACAAACGTCTTGTAAGAGCTCTTAATTTAATAAGTAATACGAACTTAGATTACCTATAAGGAATTGAAACCCCGTCCGCTGGTGGTGGAAGGAGTAAAGGGAGAGTGTGAACTTAGATTACCTATAAGGAATTGAAACTAAAGATAATGGTGATGTAGACTACTACTACATTTTGGGAACTTAGATTACCTATAAGGAATTGAAACGTTTTTCTATTATGCGGGGGTAATCCCTATTGAAGGGAACTTAGATTACCTATAAGGAATTGAAACTCAAATAAGATTCAATAAAAAAGGTGAGTATAATATGCGAACTTAGATTACCTATAAGGAATTGAAACTATAATATTCAAGGTCCTCTAAACTCTCTATATCATAGGAACTTAGATTACCTATAAGGAATTGAAACATACATCTTCAATATCAAACTTTGGACTGTTTCCAAGAACTTAGATTACCTATAAGGAATTGAAACGTCCGATGATGCCTATATCTATATCTATCTATATATACGAACTTAGATTACCTATAAGGAATTGAAACTCGATTGTGTTCGCCAGCGGGATTTTAAAATAAGAGTGAACTTAGATTACCTATAAGGAATTGAAACTAGCTCTGGATAATGACGAAGCGGGAGAAAAGGCTTAGAACTTAGATTACCTATAAGGAATTGAAACGAAGCTGTAGAGAGTACCGCCCCCGCCATCTCCAGAGAACTTAGATTACCTATAAGGAATTGAAACTCTGTATCTCCAGCTTTAACAGAGCTAACTATAAAGAGAACTTAGATTACCTATAAGGAATTGAAACAGGATTTTTTCTTGCTCACTCAATAAAGAGTGGGTTTCAGAACTTAGATTACCTATAAGGAATTGAAACAGACCCAGGGAGTGAGATAGATGCAATATTATTCCAAGAACTTAGATTACCTATAAGGAATTGAAACACATTTCCTTCATTTTATCATATACTGCATCGGGTATGAACTTAGATTACCTATAAGGAATTGAAACAGGAGTATCCTGGAAGATACTCATTTCCTATATGAAGGAACTTAGATTACCTATAAGGAATTGAAACGCATGAATCCAAGTACCGATAAATACGAATGTCCAAAGAACTTAGATTACCTATAAGGAATTGAAACAAAGAAATAGCAGTATCATTGTATAGTGTAGTTAGGGAACTTAGATTACCTATAAGGAATTGAAACATAGGCGAAGGCCTGGACCTTCTACCATGGCCGTCAGAACTTAGATTACCTATAAGGAATTGAAACTAGATACTTTAAGAATGCTCCTATGATCATATCAAGTGAACTTAGATTACCTATAAGGAATTGAAACTCTGTTCATACTCCTCCGGTGTTATCTCGCCATAAGGGAACTTAGATTACCTATAAGGAATTGAAACGGAGAAGAAGCAAAAACAACATGAGAAGGAAGCTGAGAACTTAGATTACCTATAAGGAATTGAAACGGTGGTTCATCAGATCCATGTTGTGCTGTGTACCAAGAACTTAGATTACCTATAAGGAATTGAAACCATAATCTGCTATTTCTCCAACTTTCGTTGTTACACGAACTTAGATTACCTATAAGGAATTGAAACTGGCGAGTTATGATGCTGAAATAGTAGCAAATAATAAAGAACTTAGATTACCTATAAGGAATTGAAACCTACATTCTCGCCTATAATTTTATACTTTTTCTTAATCTGAACTTAGATTACCTATAAGGAATTGAAACTAAGCACTGCCACGATACAGGTAAAAACCTGTGGAGCGAACTTAGATTACCTATAAGGAATTGAAACGAACATACTATATTAATGAGGATAATGACCTACTGGGAGAACTTAGATTACCTATAAGGAATTGAAACATTTATGTGAAACGTTACCTTGATGCCCAAGATGACTGTGAACTTAGATTACCTATAAGGAATTGAAACACAGGAACGCAGAAGGAAACCGCCCAACTATGGCAGAGAACTTAGATTACCTATAAGGAATTGAAACTATCATATAGAAAGGAGAATGAAAATGAATGCAATTGAGAACTTAGATTACCTATAAGGAATTGAAACGGTGTAAATGGAAAACATATACCAGTAATATCTTTGAGAACTTAGATTACCTATAAGGAATTGAAACAAGCTAATGACATTAGAATTTAAAATACCGATTATCGGAACTTAGATTACCTATAAGGAATTGAAACACGGAAAGATTGCAAAGGATAAATCCAGCTTTATACGAGAACTTAGATTACCTATAAGGAATTGAAACTTCCCAAGACTATCGGCAGAAGATATAAAGACAAAGAATGAACTTAGATTACCTATAAGGAATTGAAACTATTGGTCATATAACTCATTCATTAGATAATGTAAAGAACTTAGATTACCTATAAGGAATTGAAACTGGCCAAGATTGGGACTTAGGTGATATGGTCACTGTTCAAGAACTTAGATTACCTATAAGGAATTGAAACTCCAAACGGCTACGGAAAAGGGGATAGCAAGACGAGAGAACTTAGATTACCTATAAGGAATTGAAACTTTTCTATGTTTGTTACCTCTACATTTATTGGTGTGCGAACTTAGATTACCTATAAGGAATTGAAACTAGGTGATACTATCCCTAAGCCTTCCAGTGTCAATGAGAACTTAGATTACCTATAAGGAATTGAAACTAGTATACAGGAGCTAGAAGAAAGGTTTTGCCGGGAAGAACTTAGATTACCTATAAGGAATTGAAACTTGCATATTCTATTCCTTGTAATATTCCATATCTTGCGAACTTAGATTACCTATAAGGAATTGAAACTTTAAAATTATTAATCATTTTTAAACCGTACCTAATGGAACTTAGATTACCTATAAGGAATTGAAACTTTGCTGGGAAATTTTGTCCTCCTCATTTTCTGTTCCGAACTTAGATTACCTATAAGGAATTGAAACTAGCACTACTAATGTCAACGGAAGCTGGCAGAGTATCGGAACTTAGATTACCTATAAGGAATTGAAACACTTTTAAACCCACTCCATGGTAATAGTCAATTAGTATGAACTTAGATTACCTATAAGGAATTGAAACTGAGTAGGTGAAATTATGAGTGTAGAATTTGATTTCAGGAACTTAGATTACCTATAAGGAATTGAAACTACCATTTGAATTTATTACAGTTTTTGTAGTGACTATAGAACTTAGATTACCTATAAGGAATTGAAACTCTGAATTGGTAAGCTGACTGTTGGCTTTTCATTCGGAACTTAGATTACCTATAAGGAATTGAAACGGTATCTATAAGACATAACCCTTCCGATTGTGAAAGGAACTTAGATTACCTATAAGGAATTGAAACCAATTATTGATGCAATATTTGGTACAGATTGGACTTCTGAACTTAGATTACCTATAAGGAATTGAAACAGGAATACATAAAGACAGGTACAGCAAGGGTGTAGGGAACTTAGATTACCTATAAGGAATTGAAACATTGGAATGAAGGTACGTGGGAATTTTGGATTAGAACGAACTTAGATTACCTATAAGGAATTGAAACTAACGTCCACTTCTAATTTTTCCATCAAGGCTATTTGGAACTTAGATTACCTATAAGGAATTGAAACTGAAGACTCAGTATGGAAGTGGTTTTTAGAGGTGAAAGAACTTAGATTACCTATAAGGAATTGAAACGAGGGTTAGTAAGAAGGGGGGAATTGTCCCCCGCCTTGAACTTAGATTACCTATAAGGAATTGAAACGTTTCGGAGGGATTGGAGGGTTTCCCCGACCTTTCCCGAACTTAGATTACCTATAAGGAATTGAAACTAATTCAAAATTTTTAAAAAGACTAGTGCAGGGCTAGGAACTTAGATTACCTATAAGGAATTGAAACGTATATCTCTAATATCCTCCCAAGTGAGACCATATGAACTTAGATTACCTATAAGGAATTGAAACCTACTCTAGCATGAGAGAACTACCCTCGCATGCCATTCATGAACTTAGATTACCTATAAGGAATTGAAACTCGTGATTTTCATTTTCATACCACATTATAGTTTTTAGAACTTAGATTACCTATAAGGAATTGAAACTGATGATTTCAAACCGTCCAAAACTATTCCCAATACACGAACTTAGATTACCTATAAGGAATTGAAACTAATATAAAATCATTCACTTTACACCTTTTTTAGGTGAACTTAGATTACCTATAAGGAATTGAAACTGATGATTTCAAACCGTCCAAAACTATTCCCAATACACGAACTTAGATTACCTATAAGGAATTGAAACTAATATAAAATCATTCACTTTACACCTTTTTTAGGTGAACTTAGATTACCTATAAGGAATTGAAACTAGGTGATATTGCCCAAATGTTCATTTTCGTAAGTGGCGAACTTAGATTACCTATAAGGAATTGAAACTAACTCATAAATAGAGTTTGTTCCTGCCTAGGTGTGAACTTAGATTACCTATAAGGAATTGAAACAAGATGACAGGCTAAAAGGTAGGAAAAGTTATTTTTCAAGGAACTTAGATTACCTATAAGGAATTGAAACGAATTATTAGATGCGTACCGTCTCAAAAATCACTGGAGAACTTAGATTACCTATAAGGAATTGAAACTTCCTTTCTTCTATTTCTTTTTTCATAAATGACCTTAGAACTTAGATTACCTATAAGGAATTGAAACTAATATAAATCTAGGAGGGATACAATGAGTGTTTTTGGAACTTAGATTACCTATAAGGAATTGAAACTTTCTTCTACTAATTCCACATATTCTAAACCTTCTTCGAACTTAGATTACCTATAAGGAATTGAAACTCGCCATTTTTGTCTGTTATTATCACTGCATATCCTGGAACTTAGATTACCTATAAGGAATTGAAACTTATTTCCCCTTTCTATTTTTCTTATTTTCTATCCTTGAACTTAGATTACCTATAAGGAATTGAAACTTTTTCATTTCTTCTTCTAAAATTTCCATTCTTTCAAGAACTTAGATTACCTATAAGGAATTGAAACTTTGCCTTTGAAGCCCTATCTGCTAATTCTACAAATAGAACTTAGATTACCTATAAGGAATTGAAACGAAATTTGGTTGGTGGCAATAGGAGTATATTTAGTAATGAACTTAGATTACCTATAAGGAATTGAAACTATAATGCATTTTTTTTAATGTCAATAGCGTAATGCAAGAACTTAGATTACCTATAAGGAATTGAAACTCATAGTCTTTCTGAATGTTACTTGTACTGTTGTGCTAGAACTTAGATTACCTATAAGGAATTGAAACTTATTCCAGCTGAAGAGATCATACCGATTTATGATACGAACTTAGATTACCTATAAGGAATTGAAACGTATTTTGGCCGTAAACTACAAAGACCACACAAGGCCGGAACTTAGATTACCTATAAGGAATTGAAACGAATTATCCAAACGCTCTGGGGTTTCATACGGTTATATGAACTTAGATTACCTATAAGGAATTGAAACCTGCAGCTGGAGCATTAGCTGATGAAGTAGCTTTATTCGAACTTAGATTACCTATAAGGAATTGAAACTGTGCTTCTAATACCTTCTTTGCAATTTCTTCATCTAAGAACTTAGATTACCTATAAGGAATTGAAACGAAGGTACTATTGCAGAATTAATGACAATACTTGCTAGAACTTAGATTACCTATAAGGAATTGAAACTAAAAACATAAAAAATATAAAGACAGGTACAGCAGGGAACTTAGATTACCTATAAGGAATTGAAACTAAGATACTTTTGTTGCTTCTATCATTCTATAGCTCTGAGAACTTAGATTACCTATAAGGAATTGAAACAACTGGGTGATACCAATAGATGAGATAATAGTAATAACGAACTTAGATTACCTATAAGGAATTGAAACGTAACACAATTTGATAGAATGATAGACAGGCAAATAAGGAACTTAGATTACCTATAAGGAATTGAAACGGGCTAAAAGCACCAGCAGTAGCACCAGCAGCACCAGCGAACTTAGATTACCTATAAGGAATTGAAACAAAGAAATTATTACAATTTTGCACAATTTCCCTATGGGAACTTAGATTACCTATAAGGAATTGAAACCCTTGCGCTGCATCTATAATAGTTATATCCGTTTGCTGAACTTAGATTACCTATAAGGAATTGAAACAAGCAATAACAAGGCAGGTTCAAATTGAGCAGGATGAAGGAACTTAGATTACCTATAAGGAATTGAAACGCTGAATATGATAATCTCCTTATACGTCGTACTCCTCAGAACTTAGATTACCTATAAGGAATTGAAACTCAACCATCGAAGAAGGCGCTAATAAATACATTCATCCGAACTTAGATTACCTATAAGGAATTGAAACTGTGCCCCCAACGCACGTAATGCAATACACTACACGCAAGAACTTAGATTACCTATAAGGAATTGAAACTGCGGGAGAGATAGTCAAGCTTATCCAGCAAACAGCCGAACTTAGATTACCTATAAGGAATTGAAACCCACAACCGGTATCAAGCCGGTGAGTCATACCATGGGTGAACTTAGATTACCTATAAGGAATTGAAACTAAATTATAAAAAGACCAGCTAATAAAAGTCAATAGTTTTTAAAAAATAATTTTGAAA
>ERZ773359.2764-NODE-2764-length-21537-cov-17.408388_pt1 | contig 21537 bp, 16 predicted proteins | sample MGYA00374955_ERZ773359 | MGnify/ENA primary metagenome ERZ773359 (study PRJEB29098, sample SAMN04486028) | biogas fermenter metagenome | study: EMG produced TPA metagenomics assembly of the Biogas fermentation microbial communities from Germany - Plant 4 DNA1...
CAGCTCCAGCAAGCTAAGCTCGCATTGCCTCTTCCGCCGCCTGGGGCTGCCCCTGCCCCGGCCCTACCCTGAAGCCGCCTTCCCCCTGCTGGCGAAGCCGGCCTCCGGGAGCGGCAGCCGGGGGGTGACCGTTCTGCACACGCCGCAGCAGCTTTCCGCCTTCCGGGAAGGCATTGGCCGGGATGGCGAATGGATCATCGAGGAGTACGTGGCGGGTCCCGGCTACTCCATCGAGGTGCTCGGCTGCGGCGGCGCCTGCATGGCGCTGGAGATCACGGAGATCCAGGTGGACGAGGCCTGCGACTGCAAGCGCGTCGTCTACCCGGCGGCGCTCCCCGAAGCGCCCGCCCGGCAGATGGCCCAATTTGCCGAGGAAATCGCTGCCGCCCTGGAACTGCAGGGGCTGATGGACCTGGAGGCCATCTACACCGCCGGCGGCTGGAGGCTGCTGGAGATCGATGCCCGGCTGCCCAGCCAAACCCCTGTCACCGTCTACCATGCCACCGGCTTTAACATGCTGGAGGCCCTTTACCAGATCTTTTCAGAAGGCCGCCTGCCTCCCCCGCCGCGGGCGGCGCGTCGCCGGGCGGTGATCTACGAGCAGATCCGGGTGCAAGACGGCTGCCTGGAAGTCATGGGCGAGCGGATCATCTCCGGGGCGGGCCCGCTGCGCTACAGCGAGAACTGCTTCGGGGCCGATGCCGCGCTAAGCAGCTTCCGGGAGGGCGCTTTGGCCTGGACGGCGATCTTGATTTTTTGCGGCGCCACCCTGGAAGAGGCCTGGTCGCGGCGGCGAGCGGCGATAGAGACCATGGGGAAGGAATTTGGTTTAAAGATCACTCCCGAAGCTGAGAGGGGGAGGTGATTTAACGGCCTTTCGTGCAGCGGTGAAAGCTGCCCCCATCGGGATGGAGGCAACAATACTGAAAAGGGGGTATAACCTTGGGTAGCGGCATAGGCAGCGAGACCATCCATCTTGTTGATTGGATCCTGGTTGCAGCCTACTTTGTGGGGATGTTCTTTATCGGGATGTGGGCGTACCGCAAGGTGAAGGAGTTTGAAGATTTCCTGGTAGCCGGAAGAGCCTTGACCCTGCCCATCCTGGTGGGCACATTGATGGCTTCCTATTACTGCGGGATGTACTTTTTTGCCGATGCCGGGTTCATGTATTCGGAGGGAACGTCTGCGGATATCTTCTATTATCCTCCTTACTATCTCCTGATGATCTTGATGAGCTTCTTCCTCATGACCCGGCTGCGGGTGCTGGGCGATATCTCCCTGCCCGACATCCTGGAGCGCTTTTACGGCAAAATAACGCGCTTCTTTGGGGCCATCGGCAGCTTCTTCTACTGCGTCCCGGTGATGCAGCTGATGGCCTGCGGCGTCGTCTTCAACGTGCTGCTGGGCTGGCCGGCCTGGCTGGGGGCCCTGGTGGGAGGAGCCTTTGCCGTTCTCTACACCCTCCTGGGCGGCTTGTGGGCGGTGGCGGTGACCGACATGATCCAGTTTGCCATGATGTTTTCCGGCGTCATTTTATCCGTGCCCATCGCCTTGATGGCCCATGGCGGCTGGAGCAACATCCTGGCCCTTAACCCCGAGTGGCACCTTGATCCCCTGGGGAGCTACACCTCCTGGATCATTCTCGGCGTTTATGCTGCCTCCAGCTTGACGCTCCTGGTGGAGCCGGCCTTTTACCAGCGCTTCTTCGCCGCCAGGGATCATAAGACCGCCCTGCGTGCCTTTATCGTCATGGTCTGCTTCTGGCTCTTCGTTGACCGTATTCTCGTCTCGGTGGGGCTCATTGCCTGGGCCAGCTATCCCGGCTTCGCCCTCCCCATCGATGAAGCCGTCTTCACCACCATCCTGCACTACCTGCCCTACGGCATTTCCGGCTTTTTCGTGGCCGGCGTCTTTGCCGGGATCATGTCCACCATCGATTCCTACACCCTCATCGGCGCGGCAAACATCTCCTACGACATCATCAAGAAAATTTTCAAGCCGGACCTTTCGGAGGAGAGAACGCTCTGGCTCACCAGGGTGATGGTGGTGGCCACATTTATTCTCTCCTTTGGGCTCATGTTTATCTTTCCCCGCATCATGATGGTCTGGCTGCTGCAGGCGGCCATCCTCACCTCTGTCGCCGTCATCCCCATCCTGGGCGCATTCTTCTGGCCCTTCCGCAAATCGGCTTTTGGGGGCACCCTTTCGGCCCTGGTGGGATTCGCGGCAACTATAGTCTACATCGCGGCGGTGATGGTTTTCGGCACGCCTGTCCCCGGCTGGGACACGATCATCTGGGAAGTGAACATTTTTGGAGTCACCGTTCATCTCTGGGCCGAGATGGTGGTCTACGTCTCCATCGTTGTGGCCCTGCTGGCCTACATAGTGGGGAATTTCTTTGGGACGCCGCTGGATCCGCAGCTTTACCGTGAGAGGAGGGCGCTGAGCTGATGTATCCCCAGGTGTTTGACTACAAGGATTACTTTACCATTGCCGGGGCGGTGTTTACCCTTCTGCTCATTGGCTTCTTCCTGGTCTGGTTTTTTTGGGACCTGAAGACCAAGTTCAACCTCAAGGAGGGGCAGCAGGGCAACATGCAGGCCCCGGAGGAGGAGGGGGAGGACGAGGCCCGCTGGCTGGACAAGAACCTTTTGATCCTGGTGCTAATTGGCACCACGCTGGTCTACGGGCTTTACTTCGTGCTCTACTATGCCTGCCGCGTCTTCCACGCCTCCTGGATTGCCGGGCTTTACTGGGCCTTGTGCGGTTTGTTCCTTCTCATTCTGCTCGCTTACATCTGCCTGTCGGAGTGGTATCACGAGGAGAAGACGTACGGCGAGGTCAGCTTTTTCCAGAAGCTTACCGGCCGCGCCCTGGCGAAGAGGTCCAGAAACGGCGGCGGGAAGGGGGTGTCGGCATGAGGCGGCTCCTGCCGGTGGTACTGGGTGCGGTGCTGCTGCTGGCCGGTGCTGCCGTGGCGGCGGCGCCGTCGCAGCGCCAGGTGACCTTTAGTTTTACCGAGCTGTGGCTGGAGGAGGATTCTGTTTACGAGGAGGAGGGGGTTCTCTACGCCGACGGCTGGATGGTGGTGGAGGCGGAGCATCTGCCCGAGCTGACCCTCTCGAGCCTGCCTCTTCTGGGGAGCGGGGCTGCGGGGAGGCTGCTCATTGAGGGCTTAAGCCTGAGCTACCTTGATGCGGAGCGCCTGGCCGAGCTTGACCCCGAGGGGGAGTACGGCTTTGACGAGAGCTGCATGGAGTTGGCGGTGCGGCTCTACCTGGACCGTGCCGCGGTGGAGAGCGTCTTGGGGCTTGAGCTGTCCAACCTGGAGAGCGAGTGGGCGGCGAAGTCGGAGGAGATTGTGGCCTACTGGATAGACGCTGTCTACGAGGCCTACTATGCCTGCGGGGCCGATTTGGCCTACGGCGACGATCTTTACCTCAGCCCGGAGGACGGCGGCCTTGTGGAGGTGGCGCTTGAGCCTGTGGAGGACGGCGGGGCGGTGCTGGAGATCCTGGCTGTCTCCTGGGGGCTGGAAGCTCTTGTGGGTAGGCTTTTTGAACAGTGGACCGGCGTGGGCTACTGGTTTTACGATCTCAACCTCTCCGGCGAGATTGGCGCGGAAGAGAGCAGCCTCTATTTTGAGACCGCGGTGAGCTACCTGCTGTATGAGTATTACTATCCCTACCCGGACAACTACACCTGCTGGGTCTGGGAGGGCTACTCCCTTTTGCCGCCGCTTCCGGAGTCCCTGGCGCTGCTGGGGCTGGAGGAGGGCTATCTTGATTACGCTGCAGAATACGAAGGGATTCCCCGCGCCTGGCGCCTTAAAGAGGGGGAGCAAATACTCTTCCACATGCCTGAGGGCTGGCATCCCAAGGCCTGGTGGGAGCCGTACGGGCCTCCGCAGTCTGCCGATGGGGGCTACGACCTGGCTGCTCCCGGGGTGAGCTACCGCTGGGAGGAGAACCTGCTTATCTTTCCCGGTCCCATGGACATGGAGAAGTGGGCGCAGCGCTACAGTGCGCTTTACTGGGAGGAGGCCGGCGGATTGCCCAGCGGGCTGCCCTACGTGGAGCTCAGCGCGGGGGCGCATTACTTTGTTTCCGGGAAGGGCTTGATTACCGGCATTGTAATCTTCCTCTTTCTCCTGGCGGCATGGGGGCTGGTTCACGGCTCCGTGGCCCTGGCCCGCCTCCCGCGGCGCGCCGACCTGTAGCGGGAAGGCGCCCGGAAGCCCTGCTACGGGCGCGGGCGAGAAGATTTAAAAGGTGGTAATATTTAAATGTAGATGCTTTTTGGCACGGCCCCATTTTAAATAAAGTTCACTAAGGCGGTGAAGCGATGGGTTCGGGAAAGCTGCAGCAGATGCAGGATAGGATCCTGGAAAAGAGGATGGAGAAGATAAAGAAGCTATACCCCGACATGGCCATAGCCCAGGTCACTCCCTCCAACCTGCCCCTTCTGCCCAGGAAGATGGGCGGGGAGGGGAAGCGCTTTACCATCAGGGGAAAGATTACCTACATGGAAAAGGTGGAGGACCGCCTCTTCTGCACCATCAGCGACGGGAGCGGGCTTTTTGCAGTAGAGATGGAAAACATGATGCTCAACCTGGAAATAGCGCAGGGGCAGCTCTACAGTATCGTCTGCCGGGTGAAGATCTCCCCCGACGGGAGCATGTACGGCGAGGCCAGGGGCCTCACCCTGCTCGACAGCGCCGATCCCCGCCTCCAAAAATTGCAGGCCCTCCCCACGAAGAAGCCGCCGGAGAAGGAAGCGGGGCGGGCTTGCCGCAATTACTGGGAGAAAACGCTTCCCGTGACCAGGGCCAGGCTGAAAATGAGCTACCGCTATGTCTTGCTCATTCCATTGCTTTACCTTCTCTTCGAGCCGCACCTTTTTAAACGGCTGTCGCTGGGCGCCTTTGGCCCCATGCTGGGCTTGATCCTGTTCATGCTCGTATTTTTAACCGGGCGGCAGAAGATTGTGGAATACAGCAGTTAACCGGCCCAAAGGATTTTCCGGCATTTTGCTGAAGTATAGCGGTGGCGGGCTGACCTGGGGGCGTTTTGCTTCCCGGAAGAGGCTGCTGCCGTTATGACCGAGCCGGGGAAACGGAGGATGTTCATGAACTTGCTGCTCACATTTTTGGCGGACGACGAGATCGAGCGCATCCACGAAGCCAGCCTGCAGGTTCTGGAAAATACCGGCATCAAGGTGGGCAGTGAAAAGATCTGCCGGCTGCTGCAGCGGCACGGCGCCAAGGTCAACGGCGACAATGTGAAGCTGCCCCGGGAGATGGTGGAGGAAGCGCTCCGGAAGGTGTGCCGGCAGGTGCTCCTGGCAGGCCGGGAGGCCGCATTTGATCTCGTCGTCCCGGCGGCCAAGCCGCCTTATAACACCACCAGCGGCTACGCTCCTTTTGTCAAGGACCTGGAGACAGGGCGGACGCGCAACTCCACCGGCAGCGATCTGCGGGATTTTGCCGTGGTCAGCGACTTCCTCGAGGTGGTTGATTTCTTCTGGCCCATTGTCCTGCCCACCGATGAGCCGCCGCCCATGGAGGAGCTCTGCGCCCTGGACATATCGCTGCGCTATATCCGGAAGCACATCCAGTGCTCCTGCGCCACGGAGAAGACGGCGCGGTGGCAGGTGCGCCTGGCCGCCGCCGTCGCCGGCGGCGAAGACAGGTTGAGGAAAAGGCCCATTTTTTCGGCCCTGGTTTCACCCATCTCGCCGCTGACTTTCGAGAAGAACGCCGTGGAGGCCATGGTGGCGCTGGCCGAGGCGGGCATCCCCGTGGTCCCCATGACCATGTCCCTCTCGGGGACGACGGCCCCGGCCACCCTGGCCGGCACCTTGACCATGGCCAACGCCGAGGAGCTGGCCACACTGGTGATTTTGAAATGCGCCAACCCCGATGCGCCCATGATCTATTCTACCGACGCCGCTCCCGCCGACTTAAAGACGGGGGTGGTGAACTACTTTGCACCCGAGTACCTGCTACTGGGCGCGGCCTGCGCGCAGATGGCCCGCCGCTACAGCATGCCCAGCATGGTGGCGCACGGCTCCTCTGAAGAGCTGCCTTACGACCTGCCCTCCTTTGAGCGCAACGTGCTCAAGGTGGCCGTAAGCCAGATGACGCGAACCGATCTCGCCTCCTGGCTGGGCTCGTTGGAAAGCGCCCTCAACGCCTCCCTGGTCAACCTGGTGGGGGATGCGGAGGCCTGCGTGCACGCCTCCGCCTACCTGCGCCGCTTCGAGGTGAATGCGGAGACCCTGGCCCTGGGGCCCATCCACGAGGTGGGCCCCGCCGGCCACTTTCTGGCTCACAAGCATACGGTGCAGCACTTCCGCAAGGAGCTCTGGATCAAGAGCCTGCAGGACCGCTTTATCCTCGATCCCGGCGATGGTTCCTTCGTCGAGCGGTCCAAGCAGAAGGTGAAGGAAATTTTGGCCCGCCACGAGGTGCCTCCCCTGGAGGGGGATCTCCTGAAGGAGATGGAGGCGATCATGCGGCGGGCGCGGCGCGATATCCTGGGAGAATAGCAGCCGGCCAGGCCATTGTCGGTTTTGAGCCATATCCAGCAATAGGGGGGGGAAGAGGCTGTTGTCTGTGCTGGCAGGATTGAAATCTATCCAGCCTCTCGTGGAAGAGATTGCAGCAGCGCTGGCGTCGCATTTCGGGGCGGCGGTGCAGATCGTGGATCACACCGGCCGGGTCATCGGTGAGAGCGGTGCCGGGCCGGCGGAGGAAGGGGGGGAGCTGCAGCGGGCGGCAATCCGGTTGAACGACACCTTCCTCGGCGAGGTGAGGGTGGCTGCCTGCGGCGGGTCGGAGGCGGAGCAGTACCTGCGCCATGTCTCATCGATGCTGGCGGCACAGGTGGCCGCTATGCAGGCGCAGCAACAAGTCCGCCAGCTGAGGGCCGTCCTCGAGGCCATTGACGAAGGCGCCCTCATCGTCAACGGCGGCGGCAGCGTGGAATATGCCAATGCCACAGCGGCCAGGCTGCTGGGCCTGGAGCCGCGGGAGCTCCTGGACAAGCCCATGGCCCGCATCTGGCCCGACCTGAAAGTGCTGAAGAGCTTTCCCCGGGAGCGGGAATCCCTCTCCGGGGAGGAGCTCTACCGCCGGGGGGACCGCTGGGTTCATTTCATCGTCACCATGCGCCCGCTCGACGGGACGGGCGGGGGCCGGATTATCACCTTCTGGGACCCCACCGAGGCGCGCTACTTAACTGGTCCCGCCGAGAATACGGTGCTCCGCTTCACCTTTGCCGATATCATCGGGCGCAGCGAGGTCATCCAGCAGGTTAAGGAGAGGGCCATGCGCGCGGCGGCGGGCAACTCCACCGTGCTGATAACCGGGGAAAGCGGCACCGGCAAGGGGGTCTTTGCCCGCGCCATCCACTCAGCCAGCCCGCGGGCGCGGGGGCCCTTTGTCAGCGTCAATTGCGGGGCCATCCCCGAGAACCTGCTGGAAAGCGAGCTTTTCGGCTACGAGGGGGGCGCCTTTACGGGGGCCTCCAGGAAGGGAAAGGCCGGCAAATTTGAGCTGGCGGACAAGGGCACCATCTTTTTGGATGAAATAGGCGAAATGCCGCTCCACCTGCAGGTGAAGCTGCTGCACGTCCTGCAGAACCGGGAGATTGAGCGCGTCGGCGGGACGAGGAAAGTGCCCGTGGATATCAGGATCATCGCCGCCTCCAACCGCGACCTTGACAAGATGATGCAGGAGAGAAAATTCAGGAAGGATCTCTATTTCCGCCTCGGGGTGATACCCCTGCACATACCGCCGCTGCGGGAGCGGAAGGAGGACATCCCCCTCTTCATCGAGCACTGCCTGAACAGGTACGCCCAGAAGCTTAACCGAGAGCCCTGCATCCTCTCCCCCGCGGTGAAGGAACTTTTCCTTAAGTACCACTGGCCAGGCAATGTGCGCGAGCTGGAGAATGCCATAGAATACGCCATGAACATGTGCAGCGGGAATGTCATCGAGGTGGAGCACCTGCCGCCACGCATCTACCGGGAAGCCGAAGCGGAGATCGGCGGCAGCGAATCTACGCTGAAGCTGCTGCTGCAGGATTACGAGCGGCGCATTTTTGAACAGTACCTGCGGCGTTTTGGCCATTCTTCCCAGGCCAAGAACGATATTGCCAAGGCGCTGGGCATCAGCCGGGCCACCCTCTACCGCAAGCTGGCGGAGCTGGGCTTGAGCAGGCCGCCGGAAGACGCCGCGTCTCAGAGCTAAGACGGGCGCCTTTATTTCTCATTCTTAAGACAGGAGCCCACCATAAGGGCTTCTTTTTTTTCTTGCGCTCCCGGCCGCTTTTTTATCTCAATCTTAAGAAAGGCCTGCCCCTTCCCACCCTTTACCCCTTTGTCCGGCGGTAGAAAAGGCCGTTTTTCAGGGCACGCGCAGGTGCCCTCTTTTTTTAAATTGGCACACTATTTGCATATCTCAAAGATGAATTGATCCTGCCGCCCCTGCCCGGCAGCCCTGGCGGGAGGGCGAAACCACTTGCTGTAAGGAGGATGCTTTTTGGACACAGGTATAGGTGTAGCTCAGCTGTCCTGGTTCGACTGGGTTTTAGTGGCGCTCTATTTTGTGGCCATCATTTCCATCGGGCTCTGGTTCTACCGGCGGGTAAAAGAGTTTGACGATTTTCTTGTCGCCGGCCGTTCGCTCACTCTTCCCATCCTGGTAGGCACGCTCATCTCGTCATATTACTGCGGCATGTACTTCTTTGCCGATGCGGGCTTCATGTATGCCGAGGGCATCATTGCCGACTTTGCCTACTATCCGCCCTACTATTACCTTGTCTTCGTGCTCGCTTTCTTCCTTGTCTCTCGCCTGCGCATACTCGGCGAGATGTCGCTGCCTGACGTCCTGGATCGCTTTTACGGGAAGCTGACGCGCGTCTGCGGAGCCCTGGGCAGCTTTCTCTACTGCGTCCCGGTGATGCAGTTGATGGCCATCGGCCTGCTCCTAAACGTGCTCTTGGGCTGGCCGCTCTGGCTGGGCGCCCTGGTGGGAGGGCTGCTGGCCATTGTCAATACCCTTCTCGGCGGCCTCTGGGCGCTGGCCTTCACCGACATGCTCCAGTTCACGCTCATGTTTTTCGGGGTCACCATCTGCCTGCCCATCGCCTTGAAGGCATTTGGCGGCTGGAGCAATGTCCTGGCTCTCAACCCCGAGTGGCATCTTGATCCCACCGGCGGCTACCTCTCCTGGGCCATTCTCGGCGTCTACGCCGTCTCGGCCATCACCATCCTGGTGGAGCCGGTATTCTACCAGCGCTTCTTCGCCGCCAGGGACCACAAGACGGCGGTACGGGCATTCATGGCCATGATTGTCATGTGGATGTTCATCGATCGGGTGATCGTGGCCATGGGCCTGATCACCTGGGCCAAGTATCCCGGCTTCATGATCACCCAGGACCAGGTGGTCTTTACCACCATCCTGGAGTACCTGCCCTACGGCCTCTCCGGCCTCTTTGTCATTGGGGTGATCGCTGCCATTGTGGGTACCATTGACGCCTACACCCTGGTGGGAGCGGCGAACATCTCCTACGACATCATCAACCGCGTCTTCCGCCCGCAGATGTCGGAGAAGAAGACCATGACCCTGACGCGGGTGATGATCCTGGTTACCTTTGTCCTTTCCTATGCCATGATGTTCATCTTTCCCCGCATCATGCTCGTCTGGCTGCTGCAGTCGGCGGTCCTCATCGCCGTGGCCGTCATCCCCATCCTGGGTGCATTCCTGTGGCCCTTCCGCAAATCGGCTCTCGGGGGAACCCTCTCGGCCACGGTGGGGCTAATCGTCACCCTGGCGGTCATCATTGCCGTCTTCGTCTTCGGCACCGAGCTTCCCGGCTGGGATACCATCATCTGGGAGATAAACATATTCGGGGTTACCATCCACTTCTGGGCCGAGATGGTCATGTATGTCTCCATCTTCGCTTCCCTGCTGGCCTACATAGTGGGGAATTTCTTTGGGACGCCGCTGGATCCGCAGCTTTACCGTGAGAGGAGGGCGCTGAGCTGATGTATCCCCAGGTGTTTGACTACAAGGATTACTTTACCATTGCCGGGGCGGTGTTTACCCTTCTGCTCATTGGCTTCTTCCTGGTCTGGTTTTTTTGGGACCTGAAGACCAAGTTCAACCTCAAGGAGGGGCAGCAGGGCAACATGCAGGCCCCGGAGGAGGAGGGGGAGGACGAGGCCCGCTGGCTGGACAAGAACCTTTTGATCCTGGTGCTAATTGGCACCACGCTGGTCTACGGGCTTTACTTCGTGCTCTACTATGCCTGCCGCGTCTTCCACGCCTCCTGGATTGCCGGGCTTTACTGGGCCTTGTGCGGTTTGTTCCTTCTCATTCTGCTCGCTTACATCTGCCTGTCGGAGTGGTATCACGAGGAGAAGACGTACGGCGAGGTCAGCTTTTTCCAGAAGCTTACCGGCCGCGCCCTGGCGAAGAGGTCCAGAAACGGCGGCGGGAAGGGGGTGTCGGCATGAGGCGGCTCCTGCCGGTGGTACTGGGTGCGGTGCTGCTGCTGGCCGGTGCTGCCGTGGCGGCGGCGCCGTCGCAGCGCCAGGTGACCTTTAGTTTTACCGAGCTGTGGCTGGAGGAGGATTCTGTTTACGAGGAGGAGGGGGTTCTCTACGCCGACGGCTGGATGGTGGTGGAGGCGGAGCATCTGCCCGAGCTGACCCTCTCGAGCCTGCCTCTTCTGGGGAGCGGGGCTGCGGGGAGGCTGCTCATTGAGGGCTTAAGCCTGAGCTACCTTGATGCGGAGCGCCTGGCCGAGCTTGACCCCGAGGGGGAGTACGGCTTTGACGAGAGCTGCATGGAGTTGGCGGTGCGGCTCTACCTGGACCGTGCCGCGGTGGAGAGCGTCTTGGGGCTTGAGCTGTCCAACCTGGAGAGCGAGTGGGCGGCGAAGTCGGAGGAGATTGTGGCCTACTGGATAGACGCTGTCTACGAGGCCTACTATGCCTGCGGGGCCGATTTGGCCTACGGCGACGATCTTTACCTCAGCCCGGAGGACGGCGGCCTTGTGGAGGTGGCGCTTGAGCCTGTGGAGGACGGCGGGGCGGTGCTGGAGATCCTGGCTGTCTCCTGGGGGCTGGAAGCTCTTGTGGGTAGGCTTTTTGAACAGTGGACCGGCGTGGGCTACTGGTTTTACGATCTCAACCTCTCCGGCGAGATTGGCGCGGAAGAGAGCAGCCTCTATTTTGAGACCGCGGTGAGCTACCTGCTGTATGAGTATTACTATCCCTACCCGGACAACTACACCTGCTGGGTCTGGGAGGGCTACTCCCTTTTGCCGCCGCTTCCGGAGTCCCTGGCGCTGCTGGGGCTGGAGGAGGGCTATCTTGATTACGCTGCAGAATACGAAGGGATTCCCCGCGCCTGGCGCCTTAAAGAGGGGGAGCAAATACTCTTCCACATGCCTGAGGGCTGGCATCCCAAGGCCTGGTGGGAGCCGTACGGGCCTCCGCAGTCTGCCGATGGGGGCTACGACCTGGCTGCTCCCGGGGTGAGCTACCGCTGGGAGGAGAACCTGCTTATCTTTCCCGGTCCCATGGACATGGAGAAGTGGGCGCAGCGCTACAGTGCGCTTTACTGGGAGGAGGCCGGCGGATTGCCCAGCGGGCTGCCCTACGTGGAGCTCAGCGCGGGGGCGCATTACTTTGTTTCCGGGAAGGGCTTGATTACCGGCATTGTAATCTTCCTCTTTCTCCTGGCGGCATGGGGGCTGGTTCACGGCTCCGTGGCCCTGGCCCGCCTCCCGCGGCGCGCCGACCTGTAAGTCTGGCCGCCGGCGCGGGTAAGGCGCCGGCCTAAGAGAAGGAGAAGCTTTAGCGTCATAAAGCTTGGGCATGTGCAGCCTCCTGGAACCCCACCCCCCACTGGGGGGTGGGGGATGCCGGGAGAAGGAAAGGAGGTGTGGCAGGGTCTTGAAAAAGTACTATGTGCGCATGGGCGACGGCTACCTGGATCAGATGACCCGGGAGGAGATAAAAGCGGAGCTGGAGGCGGGCACGGCCGACGCCTCCGACAAGGGGAAGATCCCCCCGCTGGGGGAGGAGGAAATACTGCAGCTGCTGGAGATCATGACCGCGGAGGCCAAGTTTGTCAGCGTGGAAAGAGGGAATGAGATCATCCTCACCACCGACGGGGTGGTGGTCACCAGCGACGACGAGCCCTCGGCGGGCATACCCGTATGCCGCTCCACCGGGGTGGAGATCTGGGAGCGCATCGTCTGCGCTGACACCGCCGAGCTGGGCAACTGGGATTACAGCTACAAGGCGGTGAAGGCGGTGGTCCATTCGGAGCAGCAGGTGATGCAGCGCATCCTTTACAACACCGTGCTTCCCGTCTTCTACGGGGCCATGCCCAACCTGGGGCTCTACACCCAGCCTGACGGCCCCGTGCCCAACCCGGCGGAGCTTCTCCCGCAGGGCAAGATCAGCGAAGCGCGGGCTTGCCAAGAGGAGGCCATGGAATACGCCACCAGGGACATGGTTTACGTGGCCGGTCTCCTCTACGAGGCGGGAGCCGATGGCATAAACTTTGATACCACCGGCGCCGCCGGCGACGCCGACTTCCTGGCCACCCTGCGCGCGGTGGAGATCCTGAAGGAGAAGTACCCCGATGTGCCCATCATGGTGGGGATGGCCGGCGAGGTCCTCCTGGGGATGCACGGCGAGCTTTACTACAAGGGGGTGCGCCTGGCGGGACTGCAGCCGCACGAGCAGGCGGCGGTGGTACAGAGCGCCGGCGCCACCATTTTCGGCCCGGCGATCAACACCCGGACGAACCAGTCCTTTCCCTGGAACCTGGCCCGAGCCCTCACCTATGCCAAGGCCTGCGTCGAGGCCGTGGACATCCCCGTTCACGCCAACGTGGGCATGGGCGTAGGCGGGGTGCCCATGAGCGAGATCCCCGCGCCCGACGCCGTATCCCGCGTCTCCAAGGCCATGGCGGAGATCGGCCGCCTGGACGGCCTCTAGGTGGGGGTGGGCGATCCCTTCGGCATGGCTATCACCCACGCCCACGCCTCGGGCATGGGCGGTGTCCGCACCGCCGGAGATCTGGTGGCGCGGGTGCAGATGTCCCGGGGCCTGAAGACGGAGGCGGCCAAGAAATACGTGGCCGAGAAGCTGGGCGTTGACGTCATCGACCTCGTTAACGAGGAGGTCATGACCGAAGTGCGGCGGGAGCTCGACCTGGGCCTGGTCTACGCCCTGCCTGGCTGTGCGCGGGGCCTGGAGGCGAAGCGCAACATCGCCCGGACGCTGGAGATACCGGTGAACTGTCTCCGGCGGCTGGGCCGGGGAGAATAGGCGGCCTGGTCCGGCGAGGGCGGTGAAAGCCCTGCCGCTGCCGCCGGGGCCGCGGCGGCCCTGGCCGCCGTCAACAAAACAGGAAAGGAGTGTGGGAGAAGTGAACGTGGTGAAGGGATTGGGGCTGAAGTTCCTCTCCACCCAGGACCTGGAAGCCATCCACGAGGCCACCCTGCGGGTGCTGGAGGAGCACGGGCTGAAGGTGTTCGGAGACGAGGCCCTGGAGATCTACTCCGCCGCGGGCTGCGACGTGGACAAGGCGAACAACATGGTCAAAATCCCCCGCCGCCTCGTTGAAGATGCCATTGCGGCGGCCCCTTCCCGCATCCTTATGGCGGGGCGGGATCCCAAGTACGACGTCGTGCTCGAGGGCACGCGGGTTACCTTTACCAACTTCGGGACCGGCATCATGATGATGGACCCCGAAACGGGTGAGCTGCGCAAGTCGACGAAGGAGGACCTGGGCAACGTGGCCCGCATCTGCGACGCCCTGGACGAGGTGGACATGTTTACCATCGCCGTCTCGGCCCAGGACGTGCCGGAGGAGACGCGGGAGCTGCACGAGGCTGAAGCGGTCTTCCACAACACCTCCAAGCATTTCGGGCACGACACCTCGGGAGCCTGGGGCACGCGCTACTTCATTGAGATGGCCGCCACCGTGGCCGGGGGCATGGACAAGCTGCGGGAGCGCCCCATCGTCTCCCTGGGGACCTGCCCCAACAGCCCCCTGGAGCTGCACGATTTCAGCACGGAGATCATCATTGAGTGCGCCCGGGCGGGCCTGCCCTGCGACATTCTCTCCATGGCCATGGCCGGGGGCACCTCCCCGGTGACCCTGGCCGGCACCCTGGTGGTGACCAACGCCGAGATCCTGGGCGGCATCGTCCTGGCCCAGTTGGTGCGGAAGGGGACGCCGGTGATTTACGGCAGCTCCACCACCATCCTGGACCTGCTTTATACTACCACCCCGGTGGGGGCGCCGGAGCACGGCATGATCGGCGCCGCGGTGGGGCAGCTGGGGCACTATTACCAGATCCCCACCGACGTGGGGGGAACCTAGGGCGACAGCAAGCTGCCCGATGCCCAGGCGGGCCACGAGAAGACCATTACCGCCATTTTGCCCGCCCTGGCCGGCAGCAACATCATCTACGGCATGGGCATGCTGGAACTGGGGATCACCTTCAGCTACGAACAGCTGCTCATCGATGCCGAGATTGTGCGGATGATTAAGCGGACGCTCCAGGGCATGGCCGTAAACGACGATACGCTGGCGGTTGAGGTAATCAAAGCGGTAGGTGCCGGCGGGAATTACCTCAGCCAGAAGCATACGCGTCGCTTCATGAACCAGGAGCAGTCCCGGTCGAAACTCATTGACCGGCGCATGCGGGACCGCTGGATGGCCCGGGGAGGCAAGGACATGGCCCAGCGAGCGCGCGAGGAGGCGCTGAAGCTGCTCCAGAGCCACAAGCCCACCCCGCTGGATCCGGCGGTGAGCAAACAGCTGCGCCAGATCATTGAAAAAGCGGAAGCAGAGCTTGCCGAAAGCGGAGGACAAAAAAGATGAAAGCGCTGTTCAGCTTTCTTACCGACGATGAAGCTACCCAAATCCACGAGGCCAGCCTGGCCGTGCTGGAGAAGACGGGAATTAAAGTGGAAAGCGAAAAGGTGCGCCGGCTGCTGGTGCGGCACGGAGCTCGGGAGGAGGGGAGCATCGTCAGGCTGCCCCGGGAGCTGGTTGGCGATGCCATCAAGCAAATCCGGCGGCAGGTTTACCTGGCGGCACGCGACCCCGCCTGCAGCTTGACCATTCCCGCGGGGCGCACCCTGAATGCTACCAGCGGCTACGCCCCCTTTGTCCACGACCTGGAGACGGACGAGCGGCGGAGCTCCACGGGGCGGGACCTGCGGGACATCGCCGTGGTCGCCGACTACCTCGAGGCGGTGGATTTTTTCTGGCCCCTGGTTATGCCCACGGACGAGCCCCCGCCGCTGGAGGAGCTTTGCGCCCTGGACATAGCGCTGCGCCATACGCGGAAGCACGTCCAGTGCTCCTGCTCCGCCGAGAAAACGGCGCATTGGCAGGTCCGGCTGGCGGCGGTCGTGGCGGGAGGGGAGGCGAAGCTACGCCAAGAGCCCATTTTTTCGGCCGTGGCTTCGCCGGTATCGCCGCTGACCTTTGAAAAAGACACCGTGGAAGCCATGGTGGTCCTGGCCGAAGCGGGCATCCCCGTGGTGCCCATGAACATGGCCCTGGGGGGGACCACGGCCCCGGGGACGCTGGCCGGGATCCTGGTCATGGCCAACGCCGAGGAGCTGGCCACGCTGGTGATTTTGAAATGCGCCAACCCCGACGCGCCCATGGTTTACGCCTCCGATTCCGGGCCGGCGGATATGCGCAGCGGCGAGGTCAACTACGCCGCCCCCGAGTACCCCCTGGTGGGAGCGGCCATGGCCCAGATGGCGCGCTTTTACGGCATCCCCAGCATGGTGGCGCATGGTTCTTCGGAAGAAGTGCCAGCCGATCTCACCGGCTTTGAACGCAACGTGCTGCGGGTGCTCATCAGCCAGGCCACCTGGACCGATCTCTCTTCCTGGCTTGGTTCGCGGGACAGCGCCATCAGCGGCTCCCTGGTCAACCTGGTCATGGACGCGGAGGTGTACGCCCACGCTTCCGCCTACCTGCGCCAGTTTTCCGTGGATGCCGCCACCCTGGCCCTTGACGTCATCGACGAGATCGGCCCGGCCGGCCATTTCCTGTCGCACAAGCACACCGTGCGCCATTTCCGGAAGGAGCTCTGGACCAGGCGGCTGCGGGACAGTTTTGTCCTGGAGCCGGGTGAGAGCGGCTATGCCGAGAGGGCCAGGGAGAAGGCCCGCTCCATTCTCGCCACGCACAGCGTCCCGCCCCTCGACGAGGGGCTGCTTAAGGAGATGGAAGCGCTCATGCAGAAGGCGCGCCGCGATATTCTGGGTCAAGGCTAGGATGGCTCCAGGCAAAAAGACCGATTCATATTTTCCAAGGGAGGGTTTGGCTATGTTTGAAGAGATCAAGGCGGCCATTCTTGACGGCGATGCGGAGAAGACGATGGCCCTGGTTAAAAAGGCGCTGGAGGAGGGGATGGACCCGCTGGAGGTGCTCAACAAGGGCTGCATCCCCGGCATCGAGAAGGCAGGGGCCCTTTTTGAGGCCGAGGAATTCTTCCTGCCCGAGCTCATCACGGCCGGCGAGGCCACCAAGGCGGCCATGGAGCTGCTCCTGCCCGAGCTGAGAAAGAAAGAGGACGCCTGGCAGAGCGCCGGCAAATTCGTTATCGGCACCGTGGAAGGCGACATGCACGACATCGGCAAGAGCATTGTCGCCTCCATGCTCTCCGCGGCGGGCTTTGAGGTCTTCGACCTGGGCATCGACGTCTCCGCGGAGCGCTTCGTGGAAGAGGTGAAGGCGAAGCAGCCGCACATTGTGGGCTTGAGCGCCCTGCTTACGAGCACCATGCCCAAGCAGCAGGAGGTCATCGAGGCCCTCAAGGAGGCGGGGCTGCGCGACAAGGTCAAGGTTCTTGTCGGCGGGGCCCCGGTAAGCAGCGAGTGGGCGGAGAAGATCGGTGCGGACGGCTACGCCGAGGACGCCGTGGCCGCGGTGAAGCTGGCCAAGAAGATCATGCAGTAAGGGTTTTCTTCGCGCGCCCGGCGGGCGCCGGCGAAGCGGCGGCGGGCCCCTCTCCCCCTCCATGCAGGGACAGCGGGGTCCCGGGGGCGGGCGGGGGCCCGCCCTTTTGGCCGGCGCCGGGGGCGGCTGGAAGAAAGGAGGCAGGAAAGATGCTGAAGATTAACGTGCTGTCTGAAGAGGACAAGGCCCTCATACACGACAAGACCCTGCAGTTGCTGCAAAAAACGGGGATTAAGATTAACAGCCGGCGCATTCTCGAACTCATGGCCCAGCACGGCTGCGAGGTGGATGCGCAGCAGGGGACGATTAAATTTCCCCCCGACCTGGTGCTGAAAGCCCTGGAGGCGGCGCCGCGGAAATTTGTTCTCGGCGGCCTCGATCCGGTGCGGGACCTGCGCATGGGGGAAGGATTTTCCTATCTTTCCACGGACGGGCAGGGCTGCTACGTCTGCGACCTGGAGACGGGCCGGCGCCGGGAATCGACGATGCAGGATTTTGCCGACAGCGTGGTGCTCTGCGACAACCTGGACTATATCAGCCTTTACTGGCCCATCATCAGCGCCCTGGACGCGCCTTCGGAGGTGCGCACTCTCAGGGAGCTGGCCACGGCCTACCGCTACACGGGCAAGCACGTGCAGACCGACGTCTTCACCCCGCAGCAGGTCCCCTTCTTCATCGAACTGCTTGAGGTGGTGCTGGGGGACCGGAAGAAAATCAGTGAGAGGAACATCTTTTCCGTGGTCTGCTGCCCGGTGTCGCCGCTGGGCTACGACCCCGAGATGATGGAGGCGGCGCTGGAGCTGACGGAGTTCCATGTGCCCATCAACATCCTGCCCATGCCCATTGCCGGGGCCACCGCTCCGGTGAGCTTGCTGGGATCGGTCCTGCTCAACAACATCGAGGTGCTCGCCGCCCTGGCCATCTTCCAGAGCTACCGGCCGGGCACGCCGCTTATCTACGGCTCCTCGTCGGGAATTCTCGACATGCGCACGGGGCTTTTTGCCGTGGGCTCCCCGGAGGAGGGGCTGCAGAACGCCGCCTGCGCGGAGATGGCCCGCTTTTACGGCCTGCCCAGCTTTGCCAGCGGCCTGGCCAGCGACGCCAAGGAACCGGGGATCCAGGCGACGCTGGAGAAGGTGGCATCGGGAATCATCCCCTGGCTGGGCGGGACGGACATCCTGGGAGGGGCGGGCCTGGTGGAGACCTGCCAGTGCCTCTACTTCGAGCAGCTCATCATCGACGAGGAGCTCTTCGGCTACATCAACCGCATTAGGGAGGGCATCCGCGGCGGCGAGGCCTATCTCCTCGACGAGGTTATTGCCGAGATCGGCGCGGGGGGACACTACCTCTCTCACAAGAGCACGAAGCGGCTCCTGCGCGAGGGCGAACACTACATCCCCAAGCTGGTCAACCGGGAATCCTACGATGTGTGGTTGAGCTCGCCGAAGAAAGACCTGCGCCTCTATGCCCGGGAGAAGGCGCGGCAGATAATCCGCGGGCCCAGGAAGGAGTATCTCGGGCCGGAGCAGCAGGCTGAAATGGAGAAAGTGATGCAGGGGGCGGAGAAGGCACTCTGCAAGTGATGAGCTGCAAGCTTGGGGAGGTGATGGGCTGTGCTCATTGTGGGCGAATTGATCAACAGCAGCCGGGAGGCGGTTCGCCGGGCCATTGAGGGGCGGGACAGCGCCGCCATCCAGCGGCTGGCCTTAAGCCAGGCCGCGGCGGGTGCGGACTACATTGATATCAATTGCGGGACCCGCATTGAAGATGAAGAGGAGACGATGCAGTGGCTGGTGCAGTGCATCCAGGAGGTCTGCGATGCGCCGCTCTGCATCGACAGCCCGGCTCCCGGCGCCCTTGCGGCGGGGCTGGAGGCGGCGCAGCGCCGCGACAAGCCGCTCATGATCAACTCCATCACCGCAGAGCAAATGCGCTACGCGGCGGTGCTGCCGCTGGTGCGGAAGTACAAGGCCAAGGTGATCGCCCTGCTCATGGATGACCGCGGCATGCCGGAGACGGCTGCCGATCGCATCAGGATTGCCGACAGGCTCATCGGCGACCTTATCGCGGACGGCATCGCCCCCGGCGATATCTACATCGATCCCCTGGTCAAACCCATCAGCACGGGAAGCAGCTTCGGCCGCGAGGTGCTGGAAGCGGTCCGCTATATCAGCGAGCGCTACCCGGAGGTGCACAAGATTTGCGGGCTGAGCAATATCAGCTTTGGCCTGCCCAACCGGAAGATCCTTAATCGCATTTTCATGATCCAGGCCATGGCCGCGGGGATGGATGCCTACATTCTCGATCCCACTGATCGCGCCATGATGGGCCTCTTCTACGGCTCCAGGGCCCTGCTTGGATACGATCCGTACTGCGCTGGTTATCTCAAGGCGCACCGCTCGGGACTTTATGACTGAACTGCTCCTGCGCTAAACCGGCCCGCAAAGGGGCCGGTTTTTTTATGCGGGCTGGAGCTACTGCCGCGGCGGCAGGATGGCGAGGGCCCTGCGGCCCGGAGCCTGCCGGGGATGGCAGGTAAAACAGGCCGGCCAATGTTTCCCTGCCGGATGAAGGAATATTGATAAATTTGACGAAATATGGTAGTAATGTAAGCGAAATTGTTCCTTTTCGTGCCAATTTAAGGAAAACCTGTACAAAGGCTAAAATAAGGGGGTTTGCATTTAGATGGAAACCCGGCCCTGGCTAAAGAATTACCCTGAACTGATGGATTTTGATTATCCCAGGTTGTCCCTCTATCACTACTTGAAGCGGACTGCAGACCAGTACCCCGAGCAGACGGCCCTGATCTTCAACCAGGAGCGGATCAGCTACCGGGAAATGATGGCCGGCATTGATGGCATGGCCGCCGTTTTTGCGGAAATGGGCCTGAAGAAGGGAGACCGTGTCGCCATTGCCATCCCCAACAACCCGGCCTATGTCTACAGCTACTTCGGGGCCTTGCGCCAGGGCCTGGTGGTGGTGCAGATCAATCCCCTGTTGACGCCGAAAGAGTTAAGTTTTATCGTCAGGGACACCAAGGCAAAGGTCCTTGTGATTGCCGATATCATGTTCTACATGGTGGAGGAGGCCATGCTGGGGGATGCCTTTCAGAAGATCATTATTGCTCCCCTGAGCGGCGAAAAAATTGAGGCCGATGTATTATACCTGGACGAATTGCTGCAGCAGGCTCGGCCGGAGCCACCCGCTGTGCCCATCGATCCCGAAGAAGACCTGGCTGTGCTGCAGTATACCAGCGGCACCACGGGCTTCCCCAAGGGGGCCATGCTGACCCATGCCAACCTCGTTTCCAATGCCGAGATGATGCTGCAAGTCCTGCAGGAGTGGAAGAAGCGTCTTGGTGACAAGGAAGTTTTATTCCTGGCCCCGATGCCTTTCTTTGACACGTACGGATTAACCTGCTGCCTGAACGCGGGGTTAAACATTCCGGCGGGGCAGATCCTGGTGCCCTTTATCGATGTGGACATGATCCTTGACCTGATCAATCAATATAAGCCGGCCGTTCTCCCGGGGGTGCCCGAACTTTTCCTGGAGATGCTCAACCATCCCGAAATAGAAAAGTACGACCTCGGTTCACTGGATGTCTGCATTAGCGGCGATTCGCCCATGCCCGTGGAGGCCCTGGAGCTCTTTGAGGAGAAGACCGGCTGCAGCATCCTGGAGGGCTACGGGCTGGCCGAAGCCTCGCCCATCAGCCACTGCAACCCCCTCCTGGGGGTGCGCAAGCCGGGCAGCGTGGGCCTCCCCTGTCCCGGCGCCGACTGCAAGATTGTGGACCTGGACACCGGGGAACAGGAGCTTCCTCCCGGGGAGGCGGGCGAGCTGATTATAAAGGGGCCCCACGTGATGAAGGGCTACTGGAATCTCCCCAACAAAACCGTCCGTGCCATGCGCAACGGCTGGCTCTACACGGGGGATATCGCCCGCATGGATGAAGACGGCTACTTCTACATCATCGATCGCAAGTTTAACATGATCAACTACGCCGGCTACAAGATCTTCCCGCGCGAGGTGGAGGCGGCCATTCAGGAACATCCCGGCGTGGCCGAGGCGGTCTGCATCGGCGTCCCTGAGAAGCATTTTGGCGAAGTGATCAAGGCCTACGTGGTGCTTAAGGATAAAGTTGCGGTGACGCCGGAGGAAATAATCGACTTCTGCCGTTCCAAGCTGGTGAAATACAAGGTGCCCCGGCAGGTGGAGATCCGCAGCGAGCTGCCCAAGTCCGTTTTCGGCAAGGTCTTGCGCCACAACCTCATCATGGAGGAGCAGCGCCGCCTCCTGCTAGGCGAGTAAACCCCCGCGCGTGTCCCATGCATCACCAACATCTTTTAGGGGTGACAGTGTTTCAGATAAATCGTAGCGGTGGGCTTCACACCCGCCCGCTGTTGTTCCATGGACCGCCCCTCCATCTTCTAGCGGCGATAGGGTCTCCGCAAAATTTGTAGACATAATGGTAGTGCTGGCCTCGCTTTGCAATGACGTGGGTTATAATG
>ERZ773359.2767-NODE-2767-length-21516-cov-8.178510_pt1 | contig 21516 bp, 17 predicted proteins | sample MGYA00374955_ERZ773359 | MGnify/ENA primary metagenome ERZ773359 (study PRJEB29098, sample SAMN04486028) | biogas fermenter metagenome | study: EMG produced TPA metagenomics assembly of the Biogas fermentation microbial communities from Germany - Plant 4 DNA1...
TCTATCTCCGGCTCATTTTCTATCTCCGCCTCTTTCTCTATCTCCGGCTCTTTCTCTTCCCTTACCTCGTCCCCAATTTGGGCTGGTTCCTCAAACTCGGTCTCGTAGTCAACCGCCGGTACGGCTTCCACTTCCGATTCGACCGTCCTCCCGGGTTTATCCTCGATTTCCGGTTCAGTTTCGGTTTTTGGTTCCGGTTCTTCTTCCGCCACGACCTCTTTTTTGCCAACGTCCGGCTCAGGCTCGGATAAAAACTCTAATCCATCTCCATGTATCATCCTTAATCCATCAGTTATGTTTTGGGTGCTTATGTAAATATCCTTACCGGCATATCCTATCAAAGGATATGCAATCCTCATTCCTTCCTTACCTGTCCTAAAGGTTATGACAAGGGCATGAAAGTTTTCCAGGGTATATCCGGAACCCTTAATATCATCGGCATCAAAGGAAACTATGTGCTCGCATCTACCCTGCTCATCCGTATATAGACTAGCCAATTTGCAAGGCCTGATAGAATCATCGACAGATATCAGGTATGCCTCATAGACACCGTCCAGACTGCTGCTGGGCTTTATATCCTGCATGTAGATATAGGCCCTGCCAACTCCCCTCCTGATCTCAAATTTACAATAACCCGTGGGAGCCTTGTTGGGAACAAATTCATACCCCCTGCTCTTGGGTTTTAAAATAATGAAGGAACGATGGTAATTAGATTTTCTGGCCAACTTTCCTTCCCCCCCCTTTTATTGTTTGTACTAGTATATGAATTGGGGGATAAAAAAAGAAACCCTATTTTCTATATTGGGCTTCTTTTTCGGATATTGTTATCATGTTGTTGGATATCCTGGCAAACTCCTCTATAGTCAGGGTCTCTCCCCGCCTTTGGGGGTCAATCCCGGATATATTGAGGATATTCAGCATCATCTCCCTGTCCCATTCCTTTAGTTCTCCAGTGGTGAGGTTGTTTAAAAGAATTTTTCTCCTCTTTGCAAAGGCTCCCCTCACTACGCGAAAAAACAATTCCCTGTCATAGACTTCAACCTCCGGCCTGTCCCGCTTTTCCAGGATAACTACCGTTGAGTCTACCTTGGGCCGGGGTATAAACACACTGGCCGGTACACTACATAGTATCCCCGGCTTCGTATAATATTGGACCGCTACCGACAAGGAGCCATATTCCTTATCCCCGGGCCCGGCAGCCATCCTTTGGGCCACTTCCCGCTGGATCATAACCGTTATGGAGCTAAAGGGCAGCCCCTCCTCCAAAAATCGCATTATTATCGGGGTAGTTATATAGTAGGGCAAATTGGCTACCACTTTAAATTCATGGCTTCCAAACTCCCTTTCTGTCAGCTCCTTTAAATCCAACTTCAGTATATCGCCATGAATCAAGGTTAAATTGGATGGGGTCCCCAGGGTTTCTTCCAGGATAGGGAAAAGACCCTTGTCTATTTCAATGGCAACTACCTTTTTGGCCCTGGCCACCAGCTCCTTGGTGAGGGTACCTATTCCGGGACCAACTTCCAATACCAGATCCTCTCCCGTAACCCCTGCTCCGTCAATAATTTTTTCTATTATATTCCTATCCGCTAAAAAGTTTTGCCCCAGGCTCTTGCTAAACCTAAAGTTATGCCTTTCCAAGATATCCCTTATAACCTTGGGGGATGTAAGCTGACTCATATGCTCCCTCCTAGAAAAGGCAGGATATTAAATCCTGCCTTTACCCTTACTGGTAGATATGTCTAACCATTTTTATGACTAGGGTATTGTCACCTTTACATTTTTTACCCTGCCAAACCTTGCTGCCACTGATTCATCGTCGGTATCTATAAATACGTCGATGATCTTTCCCTTGATAGCCCCACCCGTGTCCTCGGCCGTATAATAGCCGCTCAAATGGGCCCATTTACCGGGGAACTCCACATATACTTTAGTCCCCAGAGGTATCAGCCTTCTATCGACCGCTATCATACCTTCCTTGGGCCATTTCCCGGTCCTGGTCTTATTACCGGTTCGAATATAGGCCGTTGCCTGGAAGGTATAGGTGCCTGGGCTGAGATAAGTCGTCTTGCTTCCCGTTTTTTTCTTTGAGGTACTGGTATTAGTGGTTTTACTCTTTGTTGTTTTTTTCTCTTCAGATTTTTTCTTAACGGTTTTTCCCTTAGTTGTTTTGCTTGTAGTTACTTTCTCCCTTTTACTGCTACCTCTGGATACCGGTGGAGCTACATAGGTACCCTTATCTATAATCCTGTCTACCGGTTCCACCGATACCCTTTCCTCTACAACCTCCCTGCTGACCTCAACGCCGTCGTAATAGGCTATGAGTATTTCCCTTTCCTTTACTCCTTCCTTCCCTTCCTGTACCAGCTTTTGTTTTCCCTTTTCCAGCTTTTTGTTTTCCTTGGTAACTACCTTGTAAGGTATGGTTTCTTTTTCTATCAGGATCTCTTCTTTCACCCTGGTGACCTTGATATGGTCCCCGGGTAAGACCTGCTGATTCAGGGGGTAGTTAATCAAATCCTTTTCCTTCAGAACTATGTAGGCTTCCTTCAATGCGTCTTCTACAGTTCCTTGAATCAGATATACGGTTTTAAACTTGCCGTCTGCTTCCACTGTAACCTTAAAGGCGCGCCGTATATTGATTTCCGTATCTTCCTCTATGGGTTCTTCCAGGCCTGGGGTTATTTCGTCACCCGGGCCTAAGTTTATTTCATATCTATCCAAAAGCTCCTTTACTGTTTTATCTATAGTTTGAACTTGTACGATATACCCATTATCGTTTATGGTGACTTCATTATAGGCCTCCTGAACGTAATGGGCAAATCCTGTCGTCGTACCGCCGACAAGTGCCAGAACAATGCAAACATAACATAACAGTTTGCGAATGTTCTGTTGTTGTGGTTCCATTATTTTTCCTCCTTTAAAAAACTTAATCAAGGGAGTTGATGGGGTAATTGTAATACTATTTTAATATGTTGTCAAGTTTTTGTAATAATTAAGCTTGTACCAAAATTACCTTACCCAAAGTTTTGGTATTTTATACCTCCTAGAGGTTGGAGTGAAAAAGCGCCCTCTACGATTTGGGAAATTATTGTGGTATAATTCATACCGGAAGTTAATTTGAAGGGGGAATCTCTGGAACTATGGATATCTTTAATAATATCGGTCGACTATTAAAGAAGTACCTACCAATAATTTTGATCATGGGCTTACTGGCGGGATGTGGGCAACCCAATCCCATGGAAACTGCAAAATCCTATACCGATGCATGGACCAAGCTGGATTTTGAGGGGATGTATGAAACCCTGTCCCAAGAAAGCCAGGAATCCATAGCCAAGGATAATTTTGTAGAAAGATATGAAACCATATTTTCTGCCATCGAACTTAACAGTATCGACTTAACCCTACAGGAGATCTTAATTGAAGGGGATGAGGCCTATCTTCCCATCGATGTGGTCTTTAATACAGGTACAGTTGACTCCTTTGAAACCCGGTACACACTCCCATTAGTTCTGGAGGATAAACAGTGGAGGATAGTTTGGACACCCTCTCTCATCTTCCCAGACATGGATCAGGAGGATCAGGTAAGAATAACCAGCCAGCATGCCCTTCGCGGGGATATCCTGGATCGGGAGGATAACCCCATAGCAATTGAGGGTGAGGCCTATACGGTTGGGGGTGTTCCCGGTAAAATTCCGGATCGGAAGGAATTTGCCAAAGCTCTGGCGCCCTTACTGGAATTAAGCGAAGAAAAGATATTGGATGAGCTCTCAAAGGATTGGGTAAGGGATGATACCCTGGTACCCCTGAGGAATTTTCCCTTGAGCATCAGCGCAGAGTTCAAGGACAAGATTTTATCGGTAAAGGGAGTTATGCTGGTCACAAACCTTGTGACGGATTCACGACGCTATCTGAACAACGAACTGTATTCCCATATAGTAGGTTATGTGCAGAGGGTAAGTGCAGAGGATCTGGAGGAGAAGGAAGGTTACCGGGATAGGGACCTTATCGGCAGGCAGGGAATTGAAGCCTCCATGGAGGAACATCTCCACGGGATTTCCGGCTACAGCCTATATATAAGGGATGCAGACGGCAATAAAAAATCCACCATCGCTGAGATACCCGCCAAGCATGGGAATACCATCCGTTTGACCTTGGATCCGGATCTTCAGGCAACAGCCCACAAAGCCCTACAGGGCCATGTAGGATCTGTAACCGTGCTAAACGGGAAGACCGGCGAGGTACTGGCCATGGTCAGCTATCCGGATTACAATCCTAACATATTCCCCAACGGCGTCCTTCCCTCTTCATGGAAAGCGCTGACAGAGCATCCGGATAAACCCTTTATCAACCGCTCTACCTATGCCCTCTATCCTCCGGGCTCCACCATAAAACCCTTTAGCGCTGTAATGGCTCTGGAAGAAGGGGTAGTAAATCCCAATACCGTAGTGGAAGAGGCCCAAAAGCGTTCCTGGACTCCCAAGCTCGAGGATTGGAATGCGCCGCCCATCGTTCGGACGAATCATCCGGAAGGCCCTGTAAACCTGGATAAGGCCCTGGTATGGTCCGACAATATCTTCTTTGCCTGGGCTGCCTTAAAGTCCTCCTATGATACCATGGAATCCTATGCCAACAGGTTTGGATTAGGACAGCCCTTGCCTTTTGATGTTCCCGTTTCACGGTCCATCTTAAAAAGACAGGAAACAACCTGGTCCAAGCATCTGCTGGCCAGCTCCGCCATCGGACAGGGCGAGGTCCTGGTAACGCCACTGCAGATGGCGGCTATGTACACGGCCTTTATAAACCAAGGTGACATGGTGCTACCAAAGATTATAAAGGATATAAGGTCTCAGGAAGGAGAGATCCTTGAAGAATTTGAAAGGGAGGTTTGGATTCCTTCCGCCATCCCCCAAAAATGGGTGGATACCATCTTGCCCTCCCTTATAGGGGTAGTGGAAGACGAAGGTGGAACAGGACGTAGACTGGCCATAGACGGCCTTACCATAGCCGCTAAAACGGGTACAGCCCAAAAGGATAACAAGGACGACGAAGAGAAAGAGGAAATAGCCTGGCTGGCAGCCTTTACCCCGGACTCCCAGGATCCCCTGGTTGTTGTGGTCGCCCTTGAAGTACCGGCTGGAGAAGGCAGGGAAAAATTCGATATAGTAAAAGAAATTTTTATGAAGTATTATGGGATATCACCCGAAGATGAGGAATACTAAAAAAGCCTGTCTTATAAACAGGCTTTTTTAGTATTCTTTTGATCTTGAGCTGCTTTATTTTCTTAGTTAATGGGCTCTTGATCGCCTATTACCATCGTAAGAGCAACTGTTTGTATTACTAATTCAACACACATAATCACCTGCTATGCTAGTTCTGCCTACGCCTCCGTTTTAAACAATGAAGTGGCATTTTCAAAGGTTATTCTCCTCACCTCATCCGGTGAAATGCCCCTGATCATTGCGATTTTTTCAGCTACCAATCCTACCAGGCCCGGGTCATTTCGTTTACCCCGATGGGGTACCGGGGTCAAATAGGGGCTGTCGGTTTCGATCAATAACCTGTCCAGTGGTATGTTTTCTGCAATCTCTATGGGTCGCTTGGCATTTTTAAAGGTTACAGGCCCTCCCAGGGATATATTAAGACCCAAGTCCAGGAAGAGTTTGGCCATGTCCCAGCTTCCGGAATAGCAGTGCATTACTCCCCCAACCAACATGTCTTTATTGGATCTAAGAATATCCAGCACATCCTTATGGGATTCCCGGTTGTGGACTATAATGGGCAAACCAACTTCTGAGGCCAGCCCTATCTGTTCTGTGAATATTTTTTTCTGAACTTCCCTGGGGGAAAAGTCATAGTAATAATCCAGTCCTATCTCCCCTATGGCCACAACCTTTTTATGAGCCGCCATGGAACGCAATGACTCCAAATAATCTTCACCTGCGCTGCCGGCTTCATGGGGATGGATACCTACCCCTGCGTAGACAATATCGTATCTTTCCGACAGCTCTATGCATCTTTCGGAGGACTCTACATCAATCCCGGGACAGATGACCCGAAAGACCCCCCTGTCCGGGAGGCCTCGGATCAGTTCGCCTCTATCCTTATCAAATCTTTTATCGTCCAAATGGGCATGGGTATCAAATAGCATATTATCACCTCAGGTTACGGAAGACCCGGATTCTATCTGCCTGTCTGTTGTAACCAGGGACAGTTTACCATCCTTGTCGGATGCTGCCAGGATCATACCCTGGGATAGGTTGCCACGGAGTTTCACGGGCTTTAGGTTTGCTACCAATATGAGGTCCTTGCCCACCAATTCCTCTGCCGAATAGTGTTCTGCTATACCCGATACTACCTGCCTGGTTTCCTCTCCCACCTGCAATTGGAGTTTTAACAGTCTATCGGACTTCTCTACCTTTTCAGCTGCAATGACTCTGGCAACCCTAAGGTCCAGCTTTGCGAAATCGTCTATAGTAATCTCAGACACTTCCTCTGCTTCCTCCTTCTTTTCCTCATCCGTCTTTTGGCCCTTATCATCCTTTTGATCTTCCTCCTTAGACTGTGTCGGCAGATTCTTTTCCAATTCCTCCAATTCCTTCTTAACGTCCAGCCTGGGGAAGATGGGTTCTCCCTTGGATACTCTGGTGCCTGCAAGAATTTTACCAAAGTCAGACAGGCTCTCCCAGGTCTTCAGGATTTCGTCATCCTCAATGCCCAGCTGTCTTCTGATTTCTTTCGGTGTTCCGGGCATAAAGGGGCTTATCAATATCGATATGATTCTCAAGGACTCAGCCAAATTGTATAGTACCGTACCGAGCCTTGGTTTTTGTTCCTCAGATTTAGCCAGAACCCAGGGCATGGTCTCGTCGATGTACTTATTGGTCCTGCTTATCAGCCTCCAGATCTCGGCCAGGGCGTTACTGAACAACAGTTCATCCATGAGCTTCTCTACCTTCCTGGGAGTTTCCAGGGCCAAATGGATCAGGTCTCTGTCCACGTCCTCCAATTCCCCCTGAGAAGGGATAATTCCGTCAAAGTATCTGTCTATCATGGCCACAGTACGACTTAAAAGGTTTCCCAGGTCGTTGGCCAGATCTGAATTTATTCTATTCACCAGAGCCTCATTGGAAAAGACCCCGTCGGACCCAAAGGGAACTTCCCTTAGCAGGAAATAGCGGAGGGCATCCAGGCCGTATCGCTTCTCCAGGATTACAGGATCAACGACATTACCCTTGGATTTTGACATCTTGCCTCCTTCCAGTATCAACCAGCCATGGCCGAAAACCTGCTTGGGCAGTTCCTCTCCCAGGGCCATGAGCATGATGGGCCAGATGATGGTATGGAACCTGACGATCTCCTTACCTACCAGGTGAACATCGGCAGGCCAGTATTTTCTAAACTTTTCGTCATCATCGGTTAAATAGCCCAGGGCTGTTATATAGTTGGAAAGGGCATCGATCCATACGTATATAACGTGGCCTTCGTCGAAGGTGACGGGTATCCCCCATTTGAAGGAGGTTCTGGATACGCACAGGTCCTCCAGCCCCGGACGCAGGAAGTTGTTGAGCATCTCATTCTTTCTGGAATTGGGCTGAATGAACTCGTCATGCTCTTCGATGTATTTTATGAGCCTGTCCTGGTACTTGGACATCCTAAAGAAGTAGCTTTCTTCCTTTACCAGTTCCACTTCCCTGTGGCAGTCGGGACATTTGCCGTCCACCAATTGGATCTCGGTCCAGAATGATTCGCAAGGTGTGCAATACCAGCCCTCATATTCGCTCTTGTAGATGTCCCCCTGGTCATAGAGCTTTTTAAAGATCTTCTGAACGATTTCCTGATGCTCAGGATCCGTGGTCCTGATAAAATGATCGTAGGATATATCCAGTGTCTTCCATAGCTCCTTAATACCAGCCACAATCCGGTCTACGTACTCCTTGGGGGTAACCCCGTTTTCTTTGGCAATCCGCTCGATCTTTTGCCCGTGCTCATCGGTACCCGTTAAAAACATCACGTCATAGCCCGTCAATCGCTTGAAGCGGGCCATGGCATCGGCTGCCACCGTGGTATAGGAGTGCCCTATATGCAGCTTATCGCTGGGATAATAGATAGGGGTAGTGATATAAAAGGTTTTTTTGTCCTTCATATTTGTGGTCATCCTTTCTTATACAAATTATAATTCTGTCCTATAGTTGTCACATCCATAGCATATCCCTCAAAATCCCGTGTACATACGACTAACTTCGCTTAATTAAAGGGTCTTGCCATATCAGTAATATGTGACAGTATTACGTTATCCAATACAAAAACCCCTCGTTCCATATAGGGACGAGGGGCATTCCTTCGCGGTACCACCCTAATTCGCCTTTACAAAAAGGCCTCATTAAGCGACCATCATCGCCTGATTCAATAACGAAATCATTCGTAGCTGCCTACTCATACTTCAGCACCTCCGCTCCGGGGCCATCTTCGAACAAATTCCTCGCTACCGGCTTTCACCTACCCGGCTCTCTTTAAGCGATTCCCTTGATCTACTCTTCCCTTCACAGCGTTTAAAATATTGTCATATAAAACCGGGTTTGTCGTCTTTATAATAATATAGTCAAAATCACCGCTGATGTCAACAATATTACGGTATTCAACTTTACTTTTTTATAACCGATCCTGTAATTTAACCTGTGGCACCGGTTGACCCAGCCCTGCATACAAGCCAGATATTGAAATGCATACAAGTGGTCGGTTAAAGGTTTTAGATCATTTACTCCAGTACCACCAGTTCAAATTCATCGATACGGTCAATTGTAAACTGAGCATGTCCGTCAACAAACTCAAAGGGTATTTCCTTTTTACCTGCCAGAAGCCTTACCCTCTCTATATGGATATCAACGGGCATCTTGACCTTAACCTGTTCTATGGGAAAAATATCAGTGCAGTATCCGGGATTAAAGTTGCACCCGCTTAGGTTCACCAAATGTAATAGGAGGCGGGCCTCCTGCTTGTATGGATGGACGATAATCAGGCCCTTGGATTCTACTTTCAGGGTAAGGCTGTCGCCTGCCGCCCAGCATACAGCATTTGCAAGGAGCCTTCCGTGATCCGGCAGCCTTTCACGTCCATGGCACCTGTCTATATCCGCAGGGAAGTATACAACCCGGGAGCCGCTGGCCAGTTCCCCTGCCAAGATGGTTGATAAATCATCCCGTATTTCCCTGATCCAGCTGAATTCCGGCGGGAAAATCGGAAAAGGCATTATATAACCGCTGATGGGCTTAAGGGGACCATGACTTTCCACTATATGCAACCCTCCCCCAAAGCCAATAATCTCGGTCTCTTCAAAACCCTCAAAGATCTCATGCCGCTTTTCGGGAAGATGGATATAGGTATGGGCATGGGGATACTCCCAGTCGGAAGGCTGACTGCGAAACGCCCCCTCAGTCTTGCCGGTAAACTCTATGCCCAGCATTTCCCACAACTTGGAGGCCTTTACCGGGAGACCGTCCCTGTCCAAGGTACCGGTTATTCCGGTTATCACTATATTGCCCCCGCCTTCGATAAATGTACAGATATCATCTATCTGACTGTCGCTGAGTATGGCTACATCCGGTAAAACCAAGGTTTTTATCCGGTGAGAATACTTCCCGATATCCGCTGCGTTTATGGGGATAAAGGGTATCCGCCATTGTACCAGGGCAGATATATAGCCGCTCCAAGGCAGGGAAACCCGTTCATATACATCATCCCTGCCATAGAAGTCCGCATTGGTTTGGTTCCATACGATTCCTACGTTTGCAAGGGAAGTACGATTGTAGAGATATTCTTCGTTGTCCGCATGCCAGTTATAATAGGGTATGGGGTGCTCAAATTGTCGCCTGTCATATTCTGCACCGCTTACATGGTGAAACCACGGGGAAATACCACCGGCACCGCCGGAGATCATCCACAGGTTAGGCTCGTTGGGCGGAGTAGCGCTTAATCGGAAGGTTCTGTCACCGCGAACATAATAGGCTGTGGATTGCGGTACAACAGTCTCCTCATTGCTGGCAAATCTAAGGAGCAGGCCGTTTACGTAGCTCTGTTCAAACCCGTTTAAGGGATCCCGGGATTGATGGTCGGTAAATATTATTTTTGACCTTTTACAAAGCTCCTTTATATCCACAAACCTTCTGCCCGGATTGGTGGGATCTGCATGGATCATACCACAATAAAAGCAGTCCTCGCCCCCTACCCTATTGGTAATTTCATTGAGAAAATCCCAGTTCTCCGTCCGTCGTTTATAATTCCAGCGTACCCATTCCCGATAAACCGGATCATCCCAGTTTACCTCTTCCGGGAGCCCGCATCCCGTAGCCTCCAAAAACATTTCCCTGCAATTATCACAATAGCAGATATTATCCTTGCCCAGGCCACTCCAACTGTTCTCTGCAAAGCTGGCCGGCCTGTACTTTTCAATAATCTCGGTGATAATGGCGGGAAGGTATTCCCGAAAATATCCGCTATTGACACATGCTACATATCGGCCCTGGCGAATTACGGGATTGTTGTCCTTGTCACGACAGAACCAATTGGGGTGGGCCTCATAAAATTCCTTTGTAGCCCTGTTGGTGTCCATACGGGCTATGACTACCAGGCCCAGGCTCTGGGCTGCATCCATAAACTCCTTGAAATAATCCCTGTCACCGAGCCCTGCTGCCAGATATTGTTCCATAAAACCGGTCTTGTAATAGGTTACTATGCCGCCACAGTTGACAATAACCCCCTGGACCCGGGTTCTACGCCACTGCTCCACCCAAAAATCTATATTATTCCGCTTAGGGTCGTCCTCCGTCAGGTTGGTTTGGCCCCACCTTCTTACTCTCTCATACCATGGACGGGAATCAATACTCATATACCTATACAACCTCCCATTTAACTTCTATTTAGAAAAGGGGGAACGCCTTATTCGGCATTCCCCACTGTTTAAGCTTAAGAGTCTAGCCATTATATACTTCCAGTGCTGCCTCAACAGCCGCGCCGACATCCACCCTGTGTCCCTGTACGGCCATGGCATCCGCCAAGGCGGCCAATAGCAGTATTACGTTGTTTCTTCTGGAGGATTCACCCATAAACCCTATCCTCCATGCCTTACCCTTAAAGTCTCCCAGGCCTCCGCCTATCTCTATGCCGTACTTATCCAGGAGGTAGTTCCTGGCCTTGAGGTCGTCCACATTTTCAGGTATCCTTACGGCGTTGAGGGTTGGCAGCCGATAACCGATGGGGGCAATCATGGAAAGGCCCATGGCCTCTATCCCTTTTACAAAGGCATCGGAGTTTTGTTGATGCCTCTTAAACCTGGCCTCCAAGCCTTCTTCCAGTACTATCTGCAGGGCTTCTCTCAGGCCATAGATCATGTTTATCGGGGCGGTATGATGGTATACCCGCTCCTGACCCCAATAATTCTGTATCATGCTGAGATCCAGGTACCAGCTTTGCACCTTGGTCTTTCTTTCGGCTATGACCTTTTCCGCCTTACTGCTTATAGTTACCGGTGACAGGCCCGGAGGGCAGCTGAGAGCCTTCTGGGTCCCACTATAGCAGGCATCTATCCCCCAATCGTCCACCTTAAGCTCTACTCCGCCCAGGGAGGTTACCGCATCCACAACGAACAAGGCATCGTATTCCTTTGCGATTTCGGAAAGCTCGGGAAGCGGCTGTAAAACACCCGTTGAGGTTTCAGCATGGACCACCGCAATGAGCTTAATGTCCCCAACCTCTTTTGCCGTCTTTCTTACATCAGCTGGATCTATGGGCTGCCCAAAGGGTACCTCAACGCTATATACATTGGCTCCACATCTTTCCGCCACATCCCGCATCCTCTGCCCGAACACTCCCTTTACACAGACGATTACATTGTCTCCAGGCTCAATGAGATTGACCATTACGGTCTCCATTCCTGCACTCCCGGTTCCCGACATGGGCAGGGTAAGCCTGTTTTTCGTCTGAAACACCTTTCTGAGCAGCTCCATGGTATCGTTCATGATATCAAGGAACTGATGATCCAGATGCCCCAGTAAGTTTGCAGACATGGCCCTTAATACCCTGGGTGACGTTTCCACCGGTCCGGGCCCTAACAGAAGCCTGTATCCGGGGTTTAATTGGCTAAATTCTCTTTCCATGAAAAATCCCTCCAAATTATTGTTGCGTTCTGTTTCATAAGACAAGGCTGATGCATTGCATCAGTTCATTATATCCTAGCCCATAGATATATTGGGTTATTGATAAGTAAATGACTTCAATGCTTGAGCTAAACAATCAGTATCGCCTCAAAACAATCCAGCTTATCCAACTTAACCGTTAAATAACCATCCTCCCAGGAATAATCCAAAATTTTACCCTTGTTCAGGCTGGTTACCGAATCCGGTTTTTGTGAAATGGGTATCCTGCATTCAATTCCATATATAGGGGTAGGTTTGAAAAAACTGTTCCCATAATGACCGTTGTTGTTGATCAAATGGAAGATCCGCTTCTTGCCGTCCCCGTTCCTTAAAAGGGTTGCCTCCACGGTGGGGGGAATATTCCCTTCTATGGATTTAAGGCCCATAATCCTTTCATAGACATCGGCTAAGAACCAGAATGTATTCATGTATCCCTGGCGGTGGAAATATCGGCCGGGCAGCCAGGGTATATGGATTGCCCTTCCCTTGCCATAGGCATTTACCGCAACAGCAGGGCGGTCTACACTTTCATAGAGGGGGTAACAGCGCTCCGGCGGTCCGTATGGCTGCGGTGGGAGCAATCTCATGTGTTTTTCCACATCCTTATCATATTCCACATAGAAATAGTCCCCATCGATGCTTACAAGATCGCATTGGTGCTCCTTAAACTTTGGAAACGCCTCATCTTCCCCGACTATAAAGTAGGCTCCGCGAGCATTTCTGGCTACAACCCCGGACTTTATACCCAGGCAATCCAGAGCTGCCCTGTCGCGGGCTTCATACTTCCTATCGAAAAATGAGGTCTTACCGGTGGCCAGAAGAGTATTTCCTGCAGCAACAAAATCGTCCAGGATCTTTGCCGTTTCATCATCTATACGATCAAGGTTGGGCAGAATCACATTCTTGTACTTCGACAGGCCCAGGTCTTTAACCTGGGTAATGAACATCACGTCAAAAAGCTTGTGGGTCTCTGTAAGGACACGATATAGCCCGAAAAATTCCGCCATATCCCCAGAGCCGCCACCTCCCCAGTGGGGTTCCGTCAGGACAACGGTATCACAGTCCCCATGCAGGTTCTTATAGTGCTCTTCGTTCTCTTTATGAAAGTTAAAGGCCCGGCGTATTCCCTCATAACCGGATTTGTCGCTATGATTATCCAGCCTGCCTATCAAATAGTAGTCTACGGCTCCGCCGTTGGCAAGATTTTGGTATAGCCGCAACTCCTGCTGATATGGGGATACGGAAACATGTCTTACCGGAAAATCTATAAAATCCACAGTGGTGTTGGTGGAAATAAAGCCGGGAAATGTACCCCGAACCCACTTGGTATTTTCCGAACCGCTATATTGCCAATGGGGCAAGGGTCGATCCAGGGCGGTATTGGATTCCTGACGAATAAACCCGCTCTTTTCCGTGTATGTATCATGGTTGATTAAGATATCAGGTTTTATGGATTTGATAAACTTGAATAGTCTTTTATTGAATTCCTCCATGGTCTCCTGCTTAAACAAGAGGTACTTTTTGTACACAGGATCGTTCATATCCTCTTCCTTGGGAAGGGGCAAGCCGTACATCTCTTTGAACTTCCTTTGGCAGCCCTGGCATTGGCAGATACCATAGTAGTTTTTGCTATAATCATAGGAAACATAGCCACCCATGTTGAAGAAAATGCCGTCCACATCCAATTCTTCCAAGGTCTCCCGGATGATTTCCAGAGCATATTTTTGTTGGTAATCGCTGTTTATGCATACATGGACATCCCCGCCATAATCTACGATATTGCCATTCTTATCCACAAAGGCCCACTCCGGATACATCTCGTAGATCTGCCTCCTGACCTTGGAAAAATCGGTTCGGGCTATAACCTTTATGCCAGCCTTATGGCACTCTTCAATTATGTCCTTAAGGCTGTCCCCCGTCAGGTATGGACTCTGATAATGAAAAGGCAATTTGGTCTTGTAGCTTGCAATGATACCGGATGTATTTATCATAGCTACGGTGGCGTTGAAGGATTTCAGATCGGCAACGTATTGTTTTGCGTCTATATCCGCCATATCAATTTCCCTCAGATTGGTTTGAACAAGCCGCCAGTTATAGTCCTCCCACCATTTACCCTTACTAGACATAAAAAATCCCCTCCCTGGTAATTTCAAAATTTTTGATAATTGCTGAACACTCGCGTCTTAAGTCATGAGAGGCTCAAGAAAATGGGTAGCAATTACTTTGCACCTTATGCCTGTCAATTATATGCCGGTTATGGCTATAGGAATCTGCCCCCGCAAATCCATCCTCCCTGGTAACAATACCGATAGATTAAGATGCATACATATAACTGACTAATAGTTTGCGTAGCAACAATCATAGTGGGCTATTGATAAGCGAATGACTTCATTGATTTGGTTAAGAAAACTTGGCTTATGGAATACAGAAAAGCCGTAGCTTAAGGCAGGACGCCTTAAGCAGCTTCCTTCCGGCAGGAAGCCGGATTGGAAGCGGTAGGCTTTTCAAATGAAATAAGCCTTAGTTTTCTCCAAATCGATGTTGGAAGCAGGAATCAATAGCCATTATCAAACACTCATAATATGTATTGTACAGGATATCCCATCAGGTTTCAATTTTATGACGAAAATTTGCTCCGGTTCAATGACTAAATCCCCATAAATAATAAAAGCTGCTAAGTAAGCAGCTTCCTTCATTACAGACCTATATTTAAGCTCTAACGACCCCATCGGAATATATGGGTACGATAGGCGCAGTATCCAGTTTTAAGCAGTCATCAAGGTCCCCTTGGAGGCCTAGATCCTTAAGTATTGAATAGTGCAAGGTTTCAGACAGTGCCCCATGCAGATCATCTTTAGAGTTCAGATACATGCGTTTGGCAACCATTCCTAAATCGTCCAGCTGCAGGGATACGCCTTTATCTTCCAAGCCTTTTATAAGGGCTCCTGCCACCAGTATATCGTCCGCCGAGAACTTACCCATAGTACCGGCACATATTATCGATATATCACTGCCCGCGGCAGCAATATATTCATAGACGGCAGAAATATTGATAAAGGATGCCAGTACCACTTCTTTGGCATCCAACGCCCTGGTAATAGCTTTAGTACCATTGGTGGTAGTAATAAGCACAGTTTTGTTCTCTACCCGTTCCCTACTGTATTCACGGGGAGAATTGGACAGATGAAAGCCTTCTATCTTCACAGCATTTCTTTCTCCACCCAGGATAAAGGTATCCTTTTCGTAGTTCTTGGAGATATTTACTGCATCCTCTATGTCAGCGGTAGGTATAATCTCTTTACAACCGTTGTACAGGGCGGTAATAATCGTGCTGGTGGCCCTAAGTACGTCTATAACTACCACAATTTTATCTTTAATATCCCTATCTTCAACATAATCGCTTGTCGGATAAACGGTAATCTTCATAAAGTCCTCCTCATTAAGTCCCTGCTTGCTATCCTATGTATACAGTTATATCTTAACACAAGCCGCCTGATAAGTCGACAAATTCCTTACAAAATGATTTTAATTTCCCCTTCCAAACACAATGGTACAAATTATAACAGAGGCCAGTAACCCGGCCAGATCCGCTAACAGTGAGCCCCATAGCGTATAACGCATCTTCCTTATGCCTACCGCTCCAAAATAGATGGACAGGGTATAGAATATGGTTTCGGTGGACCCCATCACGGTAGATGCCAGCCTCCCTATAAAGGAGTCAGGACCATGGGTCCTATAGAGTTCTCCCAAAACCCCCATCGAGGCTATACCGGATATAGGCCTCATAAAGGCCAAGGGCAGAACCTCTCCCGGTATCCCTATAAGACCGGTAATAGGAGATATTAGCTTCACCAGAATATCCATGGCCCCAGAGGATCGGAAGATTCCTATGGCAACGAACATGGCCACCATATAAGGAAATATCCGTATCACCGTGGATAAACCCTCCTTTGCTCCCTCTATAAAGGTGTCGTACACGTTTACCTTTTTTATGTGTCCATAGCCCAATACAAAAAGGATAAACCCGGGAATGGCAATGACGGACACGATTTTTATAAACTCTATCATATGATAGGCCTCCATCCAATGCATTAGTTATTTTATTTGTCCCTATAATACCTCTTCAGTATTTTTGCAGCCACAATCCCCGTCAGGGTTGAACAGGTGGTGGCAATAAGGCTGGTACCAATGATTTCGGCAGGATTATTTGAACCTGCCGCGCTTCGCAGGGCAATAACCGTGGCTGGGATAAGCTGAACAGATGAGGTGTTAATAATAAGAAACATGCACATATCATGGGTTGCCATATCCTTATGCCTGTTGATGCTCTGAAGCTCGTGCATGGCCTTTATTCCTAAGGGAGTAGCGGCATTTCCAAGACCCAGCATATTGGCGATGATATTCATGGTCATGGCCCCCATAGCCCTGTGTCCGGGAGGTACACCAGGAAACAATGCAGACATTATTCTTCTCATCCTTTTAGAGATAATCTCCACCAGCCCCGACTTTTCTGCAACCTTCATAAGCCCCAACCAGAGGGCATATACCCCCGCCAATCCAATACATAACTCCACTGCATCTTTAGCCCCCTCCAGAGCCGCTTGGGTGCTGTGATCCAGATTGCCAAACACTAAAGAAGACATAAAGCCCAAAAAAATCAATAGCATCCATACGATATTAACCAATTATGGCCCCCCATTTCTGTTACAATATTCCTATTATTTAAATTTATGACTGGATAACATGGGTAGAACAAAAATTCTAAAAAATGGTTGGAAAAGGGGTTGACTTTAAATGGTATTATTGGTAATATATTTACGGGTATTTGTCGAATATTGTATGTAGAGGAGGGAAAAGCTGATGAAATCCACAGGAATTGTCAGAAAAGTAGATGAGCTAGGAAGAATTGTCATACCCATCGAGCTGAGAAGGACTCTAAATATCGCAGAAAAAGATGCCTTGGAAATCTATGTAGATGGTGAGCATATAATACTCAAGAAGTACCAGCCGGCATGTATTTTCTGTGATGATGCAAGGGATGTCTTTGATTATAAAGGCAAAAACGTTTGCAAAAGCTGTTTAGCTGAATTAATCAATAGATAATTGTTTTACTGCGCCAACGCGCTTTAAAGCAAATTCCCTGATTATGACTAACATATCTAAGTATTGAAGTTGCTCCGGCAATTGTCTTAGATATTTATTGATGTAAAAGGCGATGTATTAAATTCGCCTTTTTCTTTTTTTACCCAAATCCAACCGGCTATTCCTCAACCCTTAAAGGCAGATGTATGGAATGGGGGTATACCTCACTTTTCGGGAGATTACGGTCTTCCGCCACCTTTTTTATTGCCTCCTTCTTACTCAAACCCAGCTTCATATATTCCATTATATGATGGCTTATGGGGATATCATCAAAGTCATTATCCTCGCCCGGACTTTCACTTCCCTCCAGCACCAGTACAAATTCACCCCTGGGTTTATTGGCGGTAAAGTATTCTATGGCCTCTTCCAGGGTAAACCGCAAAACCTCTTCGTGGATTTTGGTTAGCTCCCTGATAACAGCAATACTCCTGTTCCCCAACGCCTTGTACAATTTCTTCAGGGTAGCGGTTAGACGGTGAGGGGCCTCATATAAAACTATGGTACGCTCTTCCGACTTGAGCAGGGCAAGGACCCTTTCCATCTCCCTTTTTTCCCTGGGTAAAAAACCTTCGAAGACAAATCTGCCGCTAGGTAATCCTGACAGCACCAAGGCAGACAGACCGGCTGTGGCTCCAGGCAATACAGTAACGGGAATATCCCATTGGTAGGCCAGTCTTACCAGATCCTCTCCGGGATCCGAGATACCGGGCATTCCTGCATCGGATACCAATGCGATATCATTACCATCCTCCAATAGGGTAAGTATCTCCTCCACCCTCTTCTTATCGCTGAATTTGTGATAGCTGATCAGGGGCTTGGAGATATTGAGATGGTTCAACAACTTTAATGTATGACGGGTGTCCTCAGCCACTATATAATCGACTTCCTCCAAGGTTCTAATAACCCTTAAGGTAATATCCTCCAGGTTGCCAATGGGTGTGGCGCATAGATATAGAGTTCCTTTGCCCATTCTCTTCTCAATCCTTCCAATTCCCAGATTATCAGTAGTACTATAGAAATAAATTAACGCGTTGTGCTAGTCAATCATATACCGGTAATGGCTATTGGGTCCCGTAATATATTCTCTGAAGCTCGGGGGTAAATTCTCCACTAGGTTCGTATACTACCAAGGGAGGCATCCATGTAAGATGTTGTTTTCCTCCCAGGACTGCCTCTATGAGCAGCATATTGGGTGGCTTTCTAAGGCTGGGATAGACCAAGCGAATCACTTTGGGTTCCAGGCCGTGATGCCTCATACCGGTCAGAATCTCAATCATCCTATTGGGCCTATGGACCATGGATAAGCGTCCACCCCAGGCCAATAACCTGGAAGCTACCCTTAAGACATCATCCAGGTTACATTTTAGTTCATGGCGGGCCACGGCCTTGGCATTATTGGGGTTTATCATACCGGTACCCATCTTTTTATAGGGCGGATTGGCGGTCACCAGCTGATACTTCCCCAACCCTAAATAATCGGGAGACTCTTTTAGGTCCCCCTCTATAATCTGGATTCTGTCCTCCAAGTTATTCAGCAGAACGCTGCGTCTGGCCATATCCGCCATGGGGGCCTGTATTTCTACCCCATAAAAGTAAGTATCCCTGCTCCTTCCCGACATCAGGATGGGTATAACCCCGGTGCCGGTCCCTAAATCCACCACCCTTTCACCGGGGCGGGCCTTTGCAAAGTGGGATAGGAGTACCGCATCCATACCAAAACAGAACATATTGGGATCCTGGATAATCTTAAGCCCCTTAAAATCCAGATCATCTACCCTTTCATGTTCTTTTATCTCAACTCTCATACAACTATCATCCTTTATGTTCAAGGCTAAAATTTAAGCCATATCATTCCTGATCAAATAGTGCAATAAAAGCCTTGATATGCTCTTCATCCTGGAAGGCTCCAGGTAAAACATAACGGATAATTCCTTCCCTGTCAATCATATAGGTGGTGGGAATCCCTATCACCGGATATATTTTATTATATTCTCCCAATACCTCACTATCAGGGTCCAATGGGATGGGAAGGGTAAAACCGCCGTCATCTATAAAGGATTTTACCTGATTTCTGGCCCTGTCGCTATCGTTTCCCCCTTGCAGTTCCACTTGGGTAGAGCTGACAGCCAGTATTTTTACGCCCTTATCTCCATATTGCTGATGAATCGCCTCAAAGTAGGGCATCTGCTTTCTGCAGGAGGGACACCAGGTACTCCAAAAGCTTAAAAAGACTATCTGTCCCTTATAATCGGAGAGCCTTACCTTATTCCCATTCAGATCCTCCAATTCAAAATCCACAGACTGCTTGTTTCTCTTTACGTAATCTATGTTTTCTTCAAGAGTTATACCATCACTTTCAGGTACTTCAGTTATACCATCACTTTCGGGTACTTTTGCATTATCTTGCTGACAGGCAGCTATCACCAATACCAAAATAAGGGATGTTGCCAGGATTAATGCCAACCTAGTTGTTTTCTTCATTCTTTGCACCTACTCTTTCTTGACTATTCTAGAATTGTTGCACAAAAGACTTTAATTATAAAACTATATTTATCATTTTATTGTGTCCTAAAACATGTATTTTCTATAATATATAAGCCAGTTCCTTGTACTTGTTTATTATCCAGGTAATAGGTAAATTATAAAAAAACATATCATGGAATCAGATAATAGAAGGCATTAAAATAGATCATTATACCGACTATTATCAACAGGATGCCGCTTATAACCTTTACCTTATCCATATGCATGTTTAGCCTTTGGATATATTTCGAGAAATATTTCAATCCCGCCGCCATTAGAAAGAAAGGTAGTCCCAAGCCTATAGCATATACCGCCAGTAGCATCGTTCCCATAAACAGGGTCTCGGCCTGGCTGGCCATTATATAAACAGATGTCAAAATAGGTCCGATGCAAGGGGACCAGCCAAAACTAAATCCCACACCGATCAAAAAGGAGGATACCAGGCCAGGATGACTTCTTTTTATATTCAACCTTCTTTCATAGTTTAAGAATCTTACGGGTATGAGGCCTGCATGGAACAGACCGAAGAATATTATAAGAATCCCACTGGTCCTTCTGATAATGTCCTTGTTGGCCTGTAAAAATCTGCCCAAGGAAGTAGCTATTATACCCAATAAGACAAAAACCAGGGAAAATCCCAGAATAAAGGCCAAAGAATTGAATACCAGAGCCCGATGGGCCTTCCTGTCCCTTTCCATGATCTCTATGGATTGCCCGGTCATATAGGTAAGATAAGCCGGTATCAAAGGCAAAACACAAGGAGATAGAAAGGATGCCAGCCCTTGCAGGAAAACGGTAATAAAAAACAGTATATAATTCATATATTCTCCCTTTCCCACCAAAACGATGTTATAACTTAAGTTATACCCAATTAGACATGTTTATTAAACTACTTTTTTGTTTCCGGTAGCCCTGTCAGCCACCCCAGTATACTTGCCACACCTGCCCCCGCAGCATCTACCAAGATATCACCAATTTCACATGCCCTTCCGGGTATAAAGTATTGGTGGATCTCATCAAAAACCGCATAGCCCAGGGAAATGGAAAATGCAGTTATGGCTGCCTGATATGGTGGTATATTCCGGAATCGGAGGGTTATATGCCACAGCTTGCCCAATATAAAGTATTCGGTAAAGTGTCCCATCACCCGAATCATACTATGAAATCGCATCTCGTCCAGCTCAAGACCGATATCCTTCGTAAATTTTAATATAAATCCAGTTATACCTCCGCTGAGCCCTGTAGATTCCTCCCCCGACTGATGGGACAGGATAAATATAACCCCCATCCAAATTATGGGCAGTATCCATGTGTATCTTTTAGCCTTATCCGTCCAGTTTATTTCATTCATCAAGTCTGCCCCAACCTTCCAAATCGCTTTTTGAAATTATAACACAAGATTACATATAAGGCTATTTGTGATCCAGCGATTTATAAAAGGATGGTTTATACCGGCAGTTTCCACATTATATCGGGAAGCTGCCTGTAAGGTTAACTGATATAGTTTGCGTAACAACAATGATAATGGACTATTAATAAGCAAATGACGGAAGAAGCGTTCAATGGCCATTACCAGGTGTATACAACAAACTAATGAACCAGTACAAGATGTTAACTCATATACTAGATATTATTATATTATTATTAAGAGTATTACAAT
>ERZ773359.2771-NODE-2771-length-21472-cov-7.691647_pt1 | contig 21472 bp, 17 predicted proteins | sample MGYA00374955_ERZ773359 | MGnify/ENA primary metagenome ERZ773359 (study PRJEB29098, sample SAMN04486028) | biogas fermenter metagenome | study: EMG produced TPA metagenomics assembly of the Biogas fermentation microbial communities from Germany - Plant 4 DNA1...
TGGCTGCTGTTTAACAACCGAGGCAATTTACACACTATTTTGGACTTGACTTATAGTAGGATATTTTAATAAAAATGCCTGCAGATTATTTCGGTTTATCAGGCATATTTCAGTATCTACCATTGCTTCAGCAAATGATTCATGCAACGATTGACGAAACAAAGCCAATTCTCCAGTATAATCACCTGGATACAGAATACGATAAAGCTGTTCTTTTCCGGATTCTGATAAACAATATATTTTGATTCTCCCGCTTCTAACTATATAAAGAGAATCGGATTGTTCACCAGGCTTATAAATCAATTCTCCTTTTTTAAAGTATGCTGATGTAACAGTACCTATAATTTCATCCAATTGTTTATCACTCAAGTGGTTAAATATTGGAACCTTAGTGATACATGCTCTGGAATGCAAATGATTGCAGTGAAACTGATTGCAATTAGTCCTATGGATTTCTTTCATTCTATTAACACCCTGATTTATATTTTCTATGATTTGTTTATAAAATCCTTCTTTAGTTATGAATAAAAGACGGATTTTCTTCTCAGCATGTTTGTATAATTACTACATATATTTTATATCTTAACCAGGAAGTAAGTAATCACTATTAACCCTAGAATTATCCGATACCAGCCAAAAACCTTAAAGTCATTTCTTTTAATGTAGCCAATCAGGAATTTTATGGCAACTACCGAAACTAAAAATGCAACCACCATACCAATCAATAAAATAGCAACTTCCATCTTTGTAAAGGCAAATCCAAACTTCGCTAACTTAAGTACACTTGCTCCAAACATAACAGGTATGGATAAGAAAAAAGAGTACTCTGCAGCAACAGGACGAGAAGTACCTAATAAAACGGCGCCTAGTATTGTTGCACCAGAACGGGAAGTACCTGGAATGAGAGAAAGCACCTGGAAGATACCTATTTGAAAGGCTTTTTTAAATGAAAGATCTTTTATGGAATGGATCTCTGTAATCCTGTTTTTATTTCTTTTTTCAACAACGATAAATAGGATCCCGTATAATATAAGTGTGATTGCTACTGTAATATAATTATACAAATGCTGATCCAACCAGTCATCAAATAGAAAACCAAGTACAGCAGCTGGCAATACTCCAACAAACACCTTAGCCCATACAGATAAGGTGTCTTTTTTCTCTTGTTTTGTTTTTTGGAGTGAAAACGGGTTCAGTCTTTTGAAATATAAAAGCACTACCGCCATGATTGCACCCAATTGAATAACAACCAAGAACATTTCCTTAAAGCTATCTGTTACGTTAAGCTGAATGATCTCATCTAACAGAATCATATGACCTGTACTGCTAATTGGCAACCATTCGGTAATTCCTTCAACAATTCCCCAAAAAATCGCTTTTATTATTTCAAGCATATTAATTTATCCCCCGTTTTCACCCTTACATTATAAAACCTATTCAAGTTTTATCTTTTTACTCTTGCATTGCCTTCCCAAATGCTCCATACCTGTTCTTCGTCGGTCGGTTGGGCATAATCTGTCAGGAAAGTTGTAGCCATTGCACCTGTAGCCCAAGCGAATTGCAACCATTTTTCCGGTTCCCAGCCTCGAAGGATACTGTATAAAAGTCCTCCTACGAAACCATCTCCACCACCGATTCGATCAAGAACATGAATCTCTCGGGGATCAGCTATATACCAATCATCATCCACATGTAATATGGCACCCCACATATGGGTGTTCGTATCAACAACTTCACGCAAAGTATTTGCAAAAACAGTTGTATTCGGGAAAGTTTCTTTTACCCTTCCAATCATTTCTTTGAAGGCATCAATCTTAGCGTCTATATCCTTACCACCGGCTTCCGGTCCTTCTATACCTAAACATAATTGATAATCTTCTTCATTCCCTATTAATATATCAGATATTTTGGCTATTTCTGTAAATATTTCCCGTAACTCTTTTTCCCTATTCTTCCAAAAAGATGCCCTGTAATTAAGATCAAAAGAGATCTTAGTACCGCATTTTTTTGCATATCGAGAAAGCTCCAAACAGAATTTGCTGGTATCTTCGGATAGCGCCGCTACTAAACCGGATAAATGAAGTATCTGAGCTCCTTCCTTTTGAAAAAGTTTCTCCAAGTCAAAATCATCAACACTTAAAATTCTTCCTACTTCACCGGCACGATCGTTATGCACTCTGGGCCCTCTGGCTCCGAAGCCTGTATCAGCTATATTAAACTGATGACGATATCCCCAAGGTCCGCCCTGTGGAACATCTAAACCTTCATAATCCATGTGACGGCTGACCAGATTTCTTTTTATAAAAGCGGATATCGGACTGTCTTTTACAAATTTTGTCAACACCTTAACAGGTAATCCCAAATATGATGAGATGCTGGCTACATTTGTCTCTGCACTGGTAGCTTGCATGAAAAATGTATCACTGGCATAAACAGGATGACTGTTGACAGGGGTGATTCTGACGCCCATACTGGTAGGTACCATCAAAGCATACTTAGAGTTTTTCCGTAATTCCATTTATATAATACCTCCTGTAATTTTATATTTTTTATATTAACTCATTCTCCATTTAGTATCGAGCTTCCTTCTTCAATATATAAAAAGAAAACTTTATATTAATTTATAATCCCATGTATTTACAGCCCATCGACCAAAGCCTGATAAGTGATTGAAACAACTTCTCCGTCTTCAATAAGGAAAGTCAATGTGCTGTCTCCTGAACGATAGGTATAAAAGCCCTCTCCTCCGGTATAGTTTTCTCCATATGCCTTAACAACATCTTCTTCCGATGAACCAATGTAGATTCCTTCTTTTGTGCTTACAGAATCATCATTAAAATAAATAACGGATACATAGTCTGTCTTTTCATCTTTAGGATAGGTAGTCAATTCAAACCCACTATAATAATAGGTTTTATCCAATCCTTTGAATGCACAGCTTTCTGCTTCAAAATAATCGATCGGTTCACCAAGCTTTTCTATTATAGGAGCAACATCAGTATTAATAGTTATTTCCACACCATTATATTCGAATGCAAAATTTTGTGAATCTGCATTATTGCTCTGTGTCTGTTTACCATCACCACCACAACCAACTAATAACATAACTGCGATAATCAATAATATAAGAACCCTTTTCATAATTCATCTTCCTTCTCTCAATAATATTATAATAATTCATCAAAGTTAAAAACTTTTGTTCTTATTTATTCTATAGTTTGTGCAGCAGCACCATAGCTTTTTAAATATCCATATTTTTGCAATTCCATCTGTTGATGCTCTTTCATCCATTCATAAAAAGCAATTTTTCCCTGCCATTCAGCAGCCAATTTTTCATCATTTCTTCGATCTTCCAATGCATATTTTTCTTTAAGAATTTCACCTAAATATGCAGTGAATTTCTCCGCACCGGATAAGTTCATATGCAAACCGCCATCATAGGTATCTTTACTATAATCAATACCCATTTCTTCAGCTAAAGGAAGAAAGTTAATATAAGTTAATCCGTTTTCCTCTGCAAATTGCTTTATTTGTTCATCCCATTCATCATACCAATAAGGGTATATGCTGGGTGATTTTATAAGCATTAATTCAATGTTGTTATCTTTTGCTAATTGGGTCATTTTTTCGAGATAATGCCAAGCTTTTTCTCCAAACTCATAACTCGGAAGTTTTCTTCCTTCAGGCACTACTTTGACCGGTTTTGTATCCACTCTCATTAGATAGCCGTTATGAGACACCTTATCTTTTTTAAATAAATAACGAAAATCTTCCCATGTGAGTTCGCTCCATCTTGAATGGTATCTAAGAATAGGGAAAAAATAGGTTATCATGTTTTCGTCTTCTGTCATAGATGCCTTAATCGCACCTATTTTTGACATTGACATCTTCATGCCGTCTAAGGTAAGACGATTATACGCTTCATTTTGAGGCTCACCGTATTTCATAGCCAAAACGTTAAAGACTACGACATCTGGTTTTTCATACTTTAACGTTTCTTCAAAAAGATAATATGACTGCCACACCAGTTGTTGAGCACTGCCTCTTATATAACTTGTAATACCATATTTCTCCCAAAGAGTAATGGGTGAAACATTGGAAAAAACTTCACAATCGCCTATAAAGATAACATCGTGATCCTTAGAGGATTTATAATACTCTTCCACTAAATTCCCTTCATGTATTGATGTCATATATTTAGGTTTTAATAAGTTTTGTAGAAAAATTAGAATAAACACTGATAAAACAATGCTCACAATACGAAATAGAGTTTTTATCACAGTTACTAGCCCTTTCTATTTAGTCTTGCCAGCTTCATCCACTATCACTATGATTCTACATGTTAGAACTGGCTGTAAATAAACTGACTGGCGTCATAACCGACCCCATAAGCACCAAATACCAAAACAGCTATAAAAACAAGGAAATATGCAGCATACCTGACAGGCATGGGTTTTGCATTCAGACTCATAGAAATACTTCCTGCACGTGATTTAAGGCTGACAAATAACATTAAACCAACGGCAAATATAAGAACGACATAATCAGCAATAGTAAGCCCTAATTGCATTAATCCGCCCTGAAACAATTCTGGAAGATTCCATACTGTAAATACAGAAGCATACATACGGAATGTAGTACCTACTCCGGTGTATACATCAAGAGTACGGAGAAAGCTCATTAACCAGAATGTTCTACCGACCTGAAAAAGTCGATACCAAAATCTTCCTTTTAGGTCAAATTTATTATGGAATCTTTCATACAAGGGTTCACACTCTTGAGATACCAAAATGACCAAACAGTTCAATAAACCCCAGACCACGAAATTCCAGGTAGAACCATGCCATACACCTGTAGTAAACCATACTATAATCGAGGCTATATATATAGGTACCCTTTTTCCAACTGCATCACCTAAATATTTTCTTGCTTTTCTAGTAATACTCATCATAGTTTTACTTACAGAAATCGGATAAAACATATAGTCTCTGAACCATGCTCCTAAAGTTATATGCCATCTTCGCCAATACTCAGTTATAGACTTTGAAAAATATGGGCGATTGAAGTTTTCATTCAGATGGACACCAAAAAGCCTAGCCACACCTATTGCAATATCAATACCACCGGTAAAATCTGCATATAGCTGAATTGCATAAAAAAACATACCAACCAGTACAAAGGCACCCTGGTATTCGCCGGGATTGGTAACGATGGTTTTTACTGCCGGAAGCAAGCGATCTGCTACTACTAACTTTTTGAAGAAACCCCATAGTATTCTTTGCATTCCATATGTCATTTGCTGTGCATCATATGAATGCTGAGCAAATAATGTTTCTTTCAATTGATTAAACCTGCTGATAGGGCCTTGTACTAATTGCGGAAAGAAAGAAATAAATAAAGCGAGTTTCCCCAAATTTCTTTCTGCATCATAGGTTCCACGATAAATATCAATCAAATAACCCATGGATTGAAAGGTATAAAAAGACATACCAAGTGGAAGAATCAGACCCAATCTTGCTCCGAACTGAAAATGTCCGGCATATTTAAGGAATGCCAGGATACCAAAGTTTAAAATCAAACACAGGAGCATCCATGTTCGCTGCTTTGCCTTGATGCCCTCCCGGTATTCCTTGCGCTCTGCTCTGGACAATTCCTTCTTCATTCGATTCAGATAGTCTTCCTGAACTTGCTTTAGCTTATCTATCTTGATGGCAGCAAACCAAGTAGATATAGTAGATACCAATATATATGTCAAGTAGCCTGCTCCGGCAAAACTGTAAAATACATAACTGGCAACTAAAAGGAGCATCCATTGAAGCTTTTTTGGAATTAGGTAGTAAAGCGGTACCAATACGAGTATATACAAGATAAAACTATATGATGCAAAATGCATGGCAGCACCTCTTATTCTTCTTCAATCAACTTCTCAACTAATTTTTTTATAGCCCTGACTGAGTTAAAGTTTTCTGGTATAATTTCTTCAACAGGTATAGTAATATCAAATTCCTCACTTAAATCTGTAACCAATGATATAATATCGAATGAATCCAATATTTTATCATCAATTAAAGTTTCACAATTCTCAAAGTCAACATCAGGATGCAGTTCCTGCAAAATTTCTATAATCGTTTCCATTATTATCCTCCATCTTAAATTATTTATGACAATGCCTTTAATGCCATGCGGTCTATTTTACCATTGGGTGTCAAAGGCATAGTTTCCAATGGTTTAAACTGGTTGGGCACCATATATCTGGGCAACCTGTTTTTCATATATTGCGCCATTTCGGCCTCATTTACTGAACCCATATAGTATAACACAATTTTCTTTCTTTTTTCATTATAAATGCAACAAGCAGAGTGCACATCCGGATGAAAATTAGCTGCTGCTTCAATTTCCCCTAATTCAATTCGATGACCCATATGCTTAATTTGATTATCTTTACGGGAAATAAAGAGCAACTCTCCATTCTCGTTAAATTTCCCCAGATCACCAGTACGGTAAATTGTTTCCGGATATAGAGTATTTAATGGATTTTGTACAAATACCTCATTAGTTCTCTCGAAATCGTTATAATAGCCTAAAGTTAATCGTGTACCGCGAATGCAGATTTCGCCGACCTGCCCATCCCCGGCTAACTTATTGTTCTCATCCAGAAGAAGTATTTCGGTATTAGGAAACGGCCTTCCAATCGGAATAACTTCCCCAGGAGCGAATTCCCGTTCAGCTTCGTAATAACATGCCATACCCGTTGTTTCTGTAGGACCATATAGATTAATCATTCGAGCATTGGGATAATGTCTCCTCCACAAGTTAAATTGCTTTATTGGAAATACTTCACTACCAAAAGCAATCGTATGAAGGTATTTAGGCGGATTTTTTTCCAACACGCCAAAAGCAGAAATCATGGTAAGAGCAGAAACGACCCAACAAATTGTGTTGATTTTGTATTTATTCATAAAATCCGCCAGCTTTATAGGAAACATAAAAAGATCTTTGGGAATAATATAGGCAGTGGCTCCGACTTTTAAAGTTGGATATAATTCTTTTAGACATGCATCTACATATAACGGAGTTTGATTGCCAAATACAGTATTCTCATCCACCTTTAAAATATCAGATAAGCCGTCAATATAATCAATTACAGATCGATGACAGGCCACCACACCCTTAGGCGTACCTGTAGAACCGGATGTAAAAACTATATATAGCGGATCGATATCTAACTGTTTGTTTCTAATCTGCATCAAGCTTCTTGTATCTTCTTTTGTTTTTATAATATCTTCATATAAATATACTTTTCCAGTATATTCATAGGATTTTAATGCCTGTCTGGTATTCTCATCGCAGATTACAGCAGATGGGTTTAAGCTCTTAAATATTAACTCTATGCGTATCCTGGGCATTTCTTCGTCTATAGGCACATAACAGCATCCACTGTAGACCACGCCATAATATGCAACAATGGTTTCGGGTCTTCTGCTCATAAAAACTACTATCGGTTCTTTTGTATGACATTGCTGAATCAAAAAAGTTCCTATAGCTCTGGAATAAGAATAGACTTCTTTAAAAGTTAATTGACATGTGCCATCTGCATAAGCTACTTTTTCAGGGAACTTAACCACTATATTTTCTAAATACTCAAGTACGTTTCTCTGCATCTCATACTCAAACCTTCCTTATCATTTTGGTTTTATATTCTATAACAAATCCAAATATTTCTTTTTTATATTGGCTCCGGATTTAAGAATCGAAGCTTTCGCCAGCACTTCCATAACATCAAGATAACCCTTGCCAAGATCGAACTCACTTTTTATCAATGAAAGTTCTGTGCACCCTAATATCAAAATTTCAGCGCCATTCTTTTTCATTTGTTTGGCAGCATCCAAAAATTTATCAAAATTTATAGAATGGTTTGCCTTAATACCTTCATATATTAAATCCATTACATAAGTTTGATGTAAACTATCAGGCAGTATTGTTGATATGCCTCCTAATTCTAACTCACTCTGGAATATCCGGCTTACTATTGTTCCTTCAGTTGCTAAAAGCCCTGCCCTTTTTACACCATTTTTCTCTAAAACTTGCCTTGTTTCTTTTATAGCATGGATTATAGGAGCCGAAATCCCCCTGGATAATGAATCATAAAAATAATGGGCAGTTATACAGGGTATTGCAATATGCTCTGCTCCTAAATCTACAAGCCTTCTGCCTGTTTCCAGCATGGGAGGCAATGGACTTTCTTTTGTTTTTCCTAAAATATAGGCGGTTCTGTCTGGTATTGATGGCTTGCTATAAACTATAACTTCCAAATGTTCCTGATCCTTTTCAGCCTCTGTCATAATAGTTATTAATTTATAAAAATATGCTGATGCCAGCGGCCCAAGACCGCCTATTACGCCTAATACCTTTGTCATTATTTTCAGCCTCATTCCTTTGGAGTCGCAGGGTATTTGGATCTATCAAAAACATAATAGTTACGTCCAAAGCGTTTTGTTAATTCCTCCGTCCTCTCATCAGTCATCATAAATGTTTCAACCGGGACAGCATGGGGAGTTGCATCAAAATGATACCAACCGTCTCCGCAATTAATCAGGTTCCAATAGTGTTCTGTTTTGCCTCCAACACGAGTAACCATCATATTATCAATACCTGCCCTGGTCAGCAGTACTTCTGACAGAGAATAATACGTAAAGCAATCTCCTGCTCTATATTTCATTGCTCGGTATGCTTCTTTGATAACATCTCCTTTTTCAGAGCTGCCTGTATAGGCAACATTGTTTAACACATACTTATATATCTCATAAGCTATCTCTCTCTTGGACATTTTCGGTTTTATTATACGTTCGAGAATATCATCAGCCATAGCATAAACAGCCTCTTTAGTAGGTTCAAACTTCTTAACTGTCACAGTAGCTTTCTTTATGGCTTTGTTACCAGCTTTGTCCACTGCAGAATAAACCACCTCATAGGTCCCGGGCTTATTTGGTCTTACAGCGCTGGAATCCACATCAAATTTCACCGGGCCATCTTTTGCATCCTCAGCAATAACATTCTTTCTGTAAGGTATGGTTTGTCCTTGATATATAATAATATCTCTAACCCCGCTGAAAACCGGAGGATCGTTATCGTGTTTAACAGTTAATTTTGCATCATATTGAGACTTATTTCCATAAGAATCCTCTAACACAATAGTCACGTCTGAAGTACCTATTTTTTTATAGTTAGGGCTTCTTAGAAAATAACAGGTCACCTCGGACACATCGATAATATTAGATACAAAACTCTCTGCTTCAGGAATCTGGTCTAAATATATCTCTTGATCCGTTACAGTTGCAACCGGTGGAGTAGTATCTATTACTTTGACGACAGATGATACTATTTTGTTCCCAATTTTCAATTCTACTGTATGCTCAATCGGTTTACTAACATCCAGCAGATTTATATTAGTTACAAAAGAAGCCGGCCAATCACCATGATCTGCAAAATCTTTGATTGTTAAATTTAGCGGCTCACCAGCTTCTACCTCCACTGAGTTTTTCACTTCCAAAACTGTAAGCTGTGCTTCCAGAATTGTTTTATTTTCGCTTGTATCCGTCATTTCTATCTCTACATTATGCTTGCCTTTTCTTTTTGTATTTGGCTTGCGAACAAATTTAACTGTAACCTCTGTGGAATCCTGTATGTCTTTGACAAACATTTCAGGTTCTATATCCTCACCTTTTAATACCAAAACATCTATTGGTGTCCCTTTAGGCGGCTCTGTATCCAAAATAATCAGTTGACTTGTATATACCTTGTTACCTACCTGGATCTCCAATTCATGGGTAGCGGGCTGGTTCAGATCAATAAGATTAACATCTGTTATAAAACGCCCTTCTGTATTTTTGTTTCGTAAAAAGTCTTCAACCCTGATCATCCTGCTGCCTGCCTGTATGGTAACAGCACTTACAACTTTAGGACGAAATATCATGTATGCAAGAAAACTAATTGATGATAAGGCAACGATACATATTATAACTGCCATAATATTTATGATGTATTGTTGCTTTTTTCGCATTTCTGAATCCGGACCTCCAAACTATGTTAGCACAACAAGGATTATGCAAGCTTTTTTCACTTTGTAACTAGGATAGCAAACAAGAATGCTTATTGTCAATATATTCAGATTATTGCCTGTTTCCGGCAATTATACACAAAGCGAGTCTATTATATCATGAATAGCCTTATAATTTTTGAACAGTTTGTTAATAATACATGACAGCTACATAATTATCATATCAGTACAAGCATAATAGGCGGCCTCCTGGTCTAGGGCATAAACAGGTAAACAATAGTTCCCTGCCGTCTAGCAATGCACAGGAGACCGTCTTTCGCTGTTAGGGCTTCGCCTTCAACAAACGAGGCTTTTTAAATTTAAATTATGTAAAAGCATAAATTATTTCTCAAGAATAATCATAATATAACCGTTAACCTGTGGAAGAATTACATCTGTATAATGGTCTTTAAGTTTAATCTCTATAGACTCTTTTGCTGGTGCTATATATGCTTTTTTGTAATGGCCTTTTATGCTTACTACAGCACCTTCAGGAATAATTTGATGTTCTTCAATTATATCCATATTACCTCTAACTTCAGGATAAGTCGCCTTCACATGCACTTGGATGGTTTTTTCTTTTTCCGTAAGGGTGACCCTTGAAGTAGATGGAAGCCCTCTGCTTTTAAAAGCAGGTTCAGGTAATAATCTTTCCAGACAATACTTAACGATGGCTTTATGAGACAACATAGCAGTATCATAATATGCATCGAACACCTTAAAACATATATGATATATATTGCCGCTTCTGGCAATAGCCGCATGTCCTGTTTCTTTTTCAGGCGGAGTATAAAAATATCCGTGGAAGCCATCCCAGTGCCTGTTAAAGTATGGTTTTATGTAGTCCGCAATAACTTCTGTTCCTTCTTTTGGTTTGATCAAAATGCCGTGAGAATACATCGCCCAACGCATGCTTCCTATGTTTTCATGTTTTTCTTCTCTCATTTTGAAGTAAGAAGAATTTGATGTATCTAACCCATTAAAGTCAAAATTCCATTCTTCCATGGCAAATCCGGTTTTATCAAGGTTCAGGCCGCTTTCTCCGGTACTGAGGATTCCTTTGCCTTCCGATATATGTTTTTTAAGTTTTCCCTTAAGCGTAGGAGTAATCCTCATATTATCCGGTAGAATCAGCAGCTTATATTTATTAAGGTCCATTTTCTCATTAACAATATCAAACCCATATTTCAATTCACCCAGCATTCTGCTGAGACCTTTATAGCTATTGTCCAGAACACCTGGGGAATCAGTTAAAACACCTATATCAGCAACGTATTTAGCACCTTCCGTCCAAGGTTCGTATTTTTCTATCTCTTTATAAATTTCGCCAACTACTTTATATATTTCAGGATCAAGGTTTTCAGCCGGATGCATATGATCGCCGATGGATACATCCAACGCATTGGAAATGGCATCCCACATATCATGTTCCAAGGATGCTTTGCTCTTTAGTCCGCCGAAATCACCCCAGCTTTTTTGGAATCTTCCTGTCATATAAATTACTCTATCCTGTATATTCCTGGCGTATGATGCCTGTGGCAAAAAGAAATCGTAACTCCAACTGCTTGGCAGGCATTCCACTTCTATATGAGTGTCCAGATCTTTAACTGTATAATATGGCATCCCATTCAAATATAAATATTTATCATTGCCAAGCATTTTCCTTACATCTCTGCTGAATTGCAAGCGAACCATATCTGAGTGTTCTTTTACATGATCATCATTTAATGGATCTAATCCAAGTTTAACCATATCTTCGAGACATTCATTACCATAGCAAGGAAACAGTCCCATGCAATCCAAAAAAATTCCATCTACATCATAGTTATCCAGAACTTCCTGTATAACACCAAGTATATACTCTCGATATCCTGTGTTGTAGCACATATTCCTGAAAAAGTTTGCCGTTCTGTCACCGTAAATTACCTGACCTTCTTTGTTCAAAACACACCAGTTTCTATTACGCCTTGCTTGCTCGTGATCCAGACCAACATTGAAATAAGCTGCTACACCAATATCATTTCTATGACATTCTCTAAGAAGATCTCCAAACATATCTCCTTTCATTCCGGGATATGGAGTAGCAATTTTGCTCGGATAGTAGGCAAACCCTAAATTGCATTTTGCAAAAGCATTAATGAACTTTACATTTGCATCTTTTAATGTTTTGGCAAAAACTTTTGCGTCCCAGCCTTCGTTAAAATTATAGATGCCCGGCATGGTATGAAAATCCAAATGAATAGCCCTTTTCATCGGCCTCATAGAATTGCGCCCCCTTTACTATTTGATTTATTTATTGTTATTTATCTTACACCAGAGATACCGAATAAGATTATATCAGCGTCCGTGTCACCGTTGCTCCTGCATGTTATGGATTTGATCTCCAGTTCCGGATAAGGGTTAACCCATTCATATCCAAGAACGGTTATATCTCTGCCATCTTCTGTTTTTGTTTGTATAAGCGGATCAGATAAGTAGGTTGCTATATATCCCTGGTGACGATAATATTGATGTAACAAGGGCTGTGCATACCTCCTTGTCCACACACATATATTGCCGGCATATTCTATCGGAATTATAACTTCAGTATTGTCAGTATAGGTAATAATATATTCTCCTATTTTTATTAGCGGCTCCCAAGCAAATCTTGGAGCATTATTTGTAGTTGTGTGAAGGAATATAATTTTTTTATACTTGCTTTGGACTTCCGCCTCAATCGGTGTATTCTTAATCCGTTGAGCTGATCTTAAATCAAAGGAGTATCTACCAATGTTTTTATCTCCTATTTGAACAATTGCTTGAAGAGGCTCAGGCAATGAAGGATCAGGCGTTTTTGGCAATGGAATACATACTGATTCTATTGATGTACCTTCAGGTTTGGCAATGCCCCTTAGTTCATCTCGTATTTGAGGAATTCTACTTTGTATGATTTCTGTATATACCTCTCTTGCAGCTGAATTGTATCTTTCATTCCATAGCATCTCCGCAGAATAAATCACATCAAATATTTTTCCCTTTTTGGCAAGAGTGTATTCATCAAATCGGCACCAGGTTGATACCTGTCCCCCCAATATTCCTTCCTTGGCTATTCTGCTCTCATATCGGGGGTAGTGGCTAGAATACATGTTGCCCATAACAACCGGGAAACCATAGGAAAGAAGATTATCCTCCAGATCTAAGTCAAAGTGAAAATACCAGATAAAATCTAGTAGAACAATATCATTTGGAATTCTGGAAATGGCCGGAGGTGTTTTATAGTTTGTCACAGGCTGCAACATATCCGCCCATATCATCATTTTAAGATTTTTCTTTTTCAAGTATTCATACATGCGATTTACATGTTTTGCGTACAGCTCAGCAGGATCTATGTGTTTGCAAACCGGACAGATGCCTACCTGATATATTTCGTCATGACCCATATGTACAAATCGTTCCGGCTTAACTACTTCAATAATCTCATCTATAATATCATATATAATCTCATAACTTTTTTCATTTGACGGACAATAAGAATGATCATAAAAGGCACTCGGGGGTTGATCTGCACTTCGAGTATCCAGTCTCTTGTCTTCAGCGGTTTCTGCCACTTCAGCTATTTCGGGATATGCATAGGTAATATATTGTACATGCCCAAAAGACTGAATTTCCGGAATGATCTCTAAACCAAAACTTCTTGCATAATCAATTAAGTCCCTGACTTCATCTTTTTCAAGCAACTCACCTCCGGATACCATGGAACCATGAGGAAAAGCAGGTTGCTTTCCGGCTTTTGCAGCACGATTTCCTTCAACCCATGCTTCGCCGATCATTGGGTGTTTATCAAAACGCATACCACCCGCAAATTCTATGATAAGAATATTATAACGCATAGGGATTAATACATAGCGTATTAAGCGTTTTGTAAACTCCAGCTCCTCTCTTGGAGGCAGACCAAAATGAAAACCGCGAATGGGTTTGTAAGGATAGTCTTCTATTTTACAGTGTATTAATACTTTACCATTACATAATTGTACCAGCGTCTCGATTGCATACAACAGTCCGAGTTTTTTTGATGCTTTGAGTTTTACACCTTCATCATCTATATCAATCTTATATCCTTCCGATTTAATATCTTCTGAGATTTCTAAAGTAATTGCTTTTCCATTCATTTTTGAAACAGGTATATCAACATCGAACCGCTCAGCAAGCCTTTCCTTCAAATACATGGAAGCGAAAATGAGATCATCTGACTCATCGCAGATAACAATGGATTCTATTGATTCTAAAGAGAGTTTTCCCTCACTATATTCAGCGCTAGCCGGGCTGGGATAAACAATCGGCTGCTCTGGTATACCACCGATTATATCAAACTTCGAAATGACAATATCCTTTAGACATGCGTTCAAACGTACCAATAAGCGATCTGTATAATAACCAACAGGTATAACAAGCTCATCTTCAATATAACCATTTGTTTCTGCATCATACCGCCCTATGATTTTTTTGTTGGCATCATCATATACTTGAACACCTTGAACTGCTGAGCCTTTTTCCAGTCCAATAACTATAGAGCCTACATAGCATACTTTTGTAAGGTTGATTATTATGTCCAATCCAATATCCATGAGAGATGCCCAAGTCCAGCCTATTGTACTTGGGTTCTCTCCAGAAAAAACTTCTGATTCAAATTCTATCTGGTTCTTTATAACGGCATCAGCATTTTTATTAGGAAGAAGTGGTTTAGACGTTCCCCTATATTGAAAAGTATAACTTCCCTTAAGGCCGGAAGCCCTTGTATTTAGTTTACCAATATACATAAGGTTTCGCTCCTTTTTATCTTGTTTGAGCAATTAATATTATAATTATTTTATGTTAAACCTGAGTGCTGACTTGTATGCAGGCAGTTCACTATTCAACACCATTCTCACCTGCTTAATCTTCCATCTTATATGATACTCATCGGTCATATATTCCATACTAGGCTCCCAACCCAACCGGGAATCTACTTGTACAAGTGGGATTGTTGCTTCTGCATTTTTAATCTCAGCTTCTCCTATCTTTGTCATCTCATCCAAATACTCTATTATCTTTGCTTCATCAGTTTCGATGAAGAGCTTCGACTTTAGCATATGCCACTTTTTAACATGTATAGCAGTTGTAACAGTATTAGCTATAAATTTGCCGAGATTGATCATTCTAAGAGCATACGGTTTTCTTTTGTCCTGCAAGGTATCAAAAATGCCTTCCAATAGCACAGTCCCTTTTATAAAATGTTCTCTCATCTTTTCCAGTCTTTCTATTTCCACCGGTAAACGGAATTGAAGAAGAGAACTTCTGCCATTATCTTGAGAAGTATAATCAGGATTGCAAATACGATTTCCTCCAAACATGGCATAAGGAACAGTAGGAATCTCTACATTTCTTCTGAAAACCAAAGGATAAGAAGGACCAATTCTGAACGGTCCATATTGGTCCTCATTGGTTGAAACATAATTTCTTATCCCCTCACTCCATGATTTCCAAGCTTCAATAGCTGTTTCAACGTTATTTTCACCAAAATCTCTTTTTGCAATCATCTTTAATACTTCTTCACTTGACGGGGATGGTGACCAATAAGACCATTTTGCTAATTCGGATATAAAAGAAGGCCAAAATCCATAATGGTGGGATTCCATCAATCCGCTTAACCCCCACTGTTCCCTCGCTTTATGAAGGCCATTATAACGTCTCATCCACTGATATGGAGCAGGCTCGTAAGGAATTACTCCTATATCCCAGGTTAATCCGCCGGTATTACACATGGTATAAAGTTTAATACCTCTTTCATGAACTATTTCAGCTTCACTTATGAAGTATTTGCCCGGTCCTTCAAAAAACAGAGTGTAGTCAACACATGTACTAGTTACATTTCCGGTTGGTATCTGTTCAAACATCTCAAAAGTAACTAGAAGCGTGATATCAGTGGGTATATTTTTTAACAATTCAATTCTATGTTCTTTATCAACATAGCCCCAATTATATGTCCAGAAAACAATATCTGCATCTTTTTTGTGCTTCCTGATAACTTTTTTTATCAGATTCAACCATTGAGGGTAATCATAACAAGGCCACCAGCCTGGGCTTGGCTTACCGGTGGGCAGTCCGTCATCCGGAGGATCCAATCGCAGTCTACCTGTTGTATTTGGATCCTTACTTGGAAACTCTACTGATTCACCTACCATAACTATACCTTTAAAGCCCGGACATTTCTCAAAAACCCGTCCATAAGTTTTATCATAGTACTCTTCCGCATCCTTGTCTTCAGGATGTTTTAGGCTTTTGAGATAACTATATGCATATACATCTATGCCATATGCGGCTGCCCTATATACTAATTCATTAAAATCAAGATAACCATGGGGAGTGGTGTCAACATCCTTAACAAATACCAAAATAGCGTCCATACCAGCATGGGCTATTGCATTCAGATGTGCATCGGGAAAATTGTCCAATCCATAACCAGAATGAATCATTCTTGGGGAAAACAATGGTTTTCTTGTTTCCTCCCTCTTTTTTACTATAGGAGCACGTTTCAAATTCATTAGGTCTTCTAAATAATAAGAAGCCTGAGTTGCCCCTCTTTCACAATATCCGCATAATACTATTCTGTTATCGGTTGCAATAAATCGATAACTGCGGGGAGTATCAAGTTCTTCTCCGATTTTCCCCGCATTTTGTTTTGTTATGTATACAATCTTTTTATTGCCTGTTTCTGCCTCTTTAACAATATCATTAGTTCTGACTAATCTTAGTGATATACCCATTGAAGTAAAAAAATAGTCCTGCAGGTCCTTTGCAGCTGTTAATGTGACCCGATCTGCATTATTAGATATAACTATCTCCCAGTCTCTTTGAATTTCTACTTCCGAATTATCAGGCTGTACTTCATAATCCCTTATGTCAGATTCATGCACTTTTAGTAAACGTTTTCTGAAATCGTAATTTTTCTCAGGAAGTAACATATAAACGGACCTCCATTTATTTCATAGTATTAATGAGTTTACATGTGTCACTTTATTTTATTCTTTAAGTCTTCCAAACATAGAGCAACCATCTTTTCCCCTATTTCGGAAGAATATTCTACTGCATCCTGTATAAACCATTCATCACTTTCTTTAATATAATCTCTAACGACTGTTTCAGGGTATAAAGCGCTAAGTATGGAGCATTCCCATTTGCCTGCATGATCGTAACCTGTTGCATTTTGAACTTCCTTACTCATACAGGGCAGAACAGTAATCCAGTTAAAAGGATTATCACTTGCGTCAAGTTGCTCGTAGTATTCTTTATTGGTGTTGCTGCCCCACCAGCCATTTCCTCTGGTTTCTTCAAGATATTCAAAAATAAGCTTTTTGGCAGCCTTCATACAAGATAAGGTCATAGGCATAGGAGTTTCCTGTTCATATTGATGATGTATGAGAATATAAATGTTGGTCCATCCTCCGTACAGAAAAGACTTTAATGTATAATATACATATTGTTCAAAAGCATCTGCGGGAACATGCACTGTCCCTTTTTCCGGACCAGCAACTGCATAGCTGGAGGGGCTGTACCATATCGGAGGCGCAATGATAATATCTTTTTCCTTAGCTAATCGTTCCAGGAGACCATATGCGATTAATGTATCGCACCCGAAAGCGCAATGAGGCCCGTGATATTCCATTGTACCTACAGGTATTACCAAAGGCCATTTTTCTTTCTTAGCTTTTTCAATATTCTTTTGAAAAATGTATTCCAGTTTCATAAATATTTCCCCTTCCTTTTATAATATTTTATTTTATTCATATTAACTTTAATAACACTTCAACCTAAAACTTTGTTAAAAACAAAGGTCGGCTCTAATGTTATTTGATCAAAATCTTTTTCAGCTTTATTATTTAATCTTTTTATAATTATTTCCAAGGCTGTCTCGCCTATTTGTTCTGCAGGCTGCACCATTGACGGGAGTTGTATGCTCATAAGTCCTGTATTATCATTGGCATCGAAGCATACTACGTATATATCTTCCGGTACTCTAAGGCCCTTTTCACGTATAGCTCTGACAGCACCATATGCAATATTGTTATTTGCAGCCATCAGTGCTTGGGGTATCTTGTTGCTATCCAGCATCTTTTTCATTATTGTGTAACCGGTCTGCATGCGAAAACCGCCTATGCCTATATAATCATTTTTTATCTCTAAATTATTATCTTCCATTGCTCTTTTCCAGCCTTCCAGTCTTTGCAAAGCCGAAGTTTCTTTTAAATTACCTGTAATAATAGATATATCTTTGTATCCTTTATCTATGATGTGCTGAGTCAGATCATAAGCAGCTTTCTCATTATCAATGGTTACAAAGTTATAATTCCTGTCTATTTGCGGAAGATTGTCTATAAATACTGTAGGTATTGAGCTTCTTGATATTTTTTCAAAGTATTTTTCGTCCTTACTGACAGTTGCAATCACAATTCCGTCAACTTGCTTCTGTATTAGCATATTAAGGTATTCTTTCTCCATTTTTTCATCATAGTCACTATTACAAAGCATAATTAGATAGCCGTGGTTCTTAGCAACCGCTTCTGCACCCTTGCTTACCAGTGCAAAAAACTCATTGGAAATATCGGGCACGATCAGGCCTATGGTCATACTGGTTTTGCTTCTTAAACTCCGTGCAATTTCATTAGGGGTATAATCAAACTCCTTGATTGCTTTCAAAACCTTTTCTCTTGTATCTTGACTTACACGATCCTTGCCGTTTACCACTCTGGAAACAGTATATACTGAAATGCCTAAATGTTTTGCAATATCAACTAATTTTGCCGGCATTATTTTTTCTCCTTAATTGAATGTCTGTGACAACGTTCTCATTTTGAATTATAATAAATTTATTTTGCAAAATCAAACTAAAATACCATTTTTTCATTGATAAATATTTTGTTCAACAAACTTCTATATGCTATAAGGATCAGATATGGATTAGACTTAAGAAACATAAACATAAAGGAAGCAGTATATGTTGCAATAAACCTGCTTCCTTATAGTATTGTTTCAGCAAATAATTAAATTAGTGAAGCGTTTATAAATAACTATACATCTACATATACATCAATATCTTCTTGGCATATAGGTACCGGCAACCCAGTTTTTATTGACTCGATGGCTTTATTAGAAAGGTATGTTGCTCTAAGACCCCTTTCAGCATCAACCGGAGAAGGTTTGTTTTCAAGTATGGAGGTAACAAATTCATTTAAGAGGTTTCTATGTCCTTTATCCGGCATTAAATATGTAAAGTTACCTGTCTCCTTAAATCTATTCTGTACCAAATTTACTTTATTTAAATAGTTTTGAAATCCTTCACCAGGCACCTCGTCAGCTAATGGATCATTTTGTAGGGAATATGTTTTATTGATTTTTTCTCCACGCCCATAAACGTTTACTTCTACGAAAAATTCATTCAGAAAAAGAGCACCTTTGTTTGTAAGTTCATATCGCTCCTTTGGATAATCAAAAGTTCCACAAGAGGAGAAATGAATGGTTGCAATGGAACCATCCTCAAAATTCAGCACTATGGCATGACTTAACCGGGTAGAACCGGTGGCATAAATGCGAATAGGTTTCTTATCGATAAGCCAGCATGCCAAGTCTAAAAAATGGCAGCTTTCCCCGATTATTAATCCGCCGCCTTTTATCGGGTCAAGATGTACAGGTCGATAAGAATCAATTTCATCATTAATGGTTATAACTAAATTGGTGGCATCCTCTTCATGAAGGTGATTCAATTTAGCATCCCTTTTACTTCTCCATGGACTATGGATTGGGTTATGATTGTGTTTTATCAGCTCCTTTTTCAAATCAACCATAGAAGGACTAAAGGGACGATTATAGTCTACACAAAACTTTATCCCGCTTTCTTTAACTGCTCTTAATATCTTAATAGATTCAATATAATCAATTGACATTGGTTTTTCTATTAAAATATGTTTTCCTCTGCGTGATGCTTTTTCAACAATTTCAAGATGAGCATTATGATCTGTAGCTACTATTACCATATCAATTTCAGGACGATTAATTAATTCTTCAAAATCGGTTGTTTTAAAGACATTGTCCAGATCAAACTTTTTTTCCAGATAGTCCATTCTTTCAGTGCGTAAATCACATAAGGCTCTTATCTCAACCCGGGGATTATTCTTACAATTAGGGAAATGCTGGCTCTCAGAAAAAGCACCGCAACCTATAATTCCTACTTTTACTATATCAGCGTTCATACTTTTGCACCTCTTATCTTTTTTTCTAAATAAAAAATATAAAAATTATTTTTAGTCTTTTATGTACCTAAGTAATGAAATCCGTCTACATGCATTAATCCAAATTTATTCCAGGGAAAAGAATCCAGGGTCCTTTTAAATACATCGACTAAATCATCACCCTCTACGTCTTTTTCCAATACTTTTTTAAATGGGGGCATATGATACTCCGAATCCAATAAATTTAATCGATATGGTGGTTTTAACACATAAGGTTTAATTTCTTTTTGATTTTTAATGCCCTTGCAAACACCATCATAAATAATTTTCTGAGCAGCTTGCGGTGTTTTGCTTCTGGCGAAATATGGACCTAATGCTTTTTTAACTACGCCTATTACAATACCCGGAATCTTGCTTGCAACTTCTTGTGTAATATAATTATCTCCACTGACAAACACTGTCTTTACACCATAATAACCTGCTATTGCAGCTGCCATTGACGCTTCACTTAAATATAATTCACCATCGTTCAATATCCATTTGGAATGAGGAAGATTAGCTCCCTCAGTTCCAGCCATTGCATGCATACCTACCAATACCATAATATCAAAACCATCATCAATATCCTGCAGCCAGAATGGCTGGGTGTTAGCTCGACCATGAAGTATCTCACACCTGGGATCCAGCTCTTCAAATAGAATATTGTAAGCATTTCCATGGCTGTCATTTACTAATACAACTTCTGCCCCGCTGTCAAAAGCAGCTTTTACTGCGGCATTTACTTCATGAGTCAGCAGTTTTCTCATTCTCAGCCGATGATTATAGTTGCTTATAGTATCATCATGCCGATCAAAAAACGTTACCCCGGCAACCCCTTCGATATCTGTTTGAATATAGACATTCATTTTTAAAAGACCTCTTTTCATATTAACTTTTTCATTTAAGAGTCATAGAGTAGAACTTTGAAGATTTACAGCGCTGTAATCTGTAAAAAAATATTTTTTAATATAATAAAATCTATTTATTATTTTAATTATACCATACAAACAAAATATAAAAATAAAAAATATAGATTAAAATTTAGTCAAGTCCAAAATAGTGTGTAAATTGCCTCGGTTGTTAAACAGCAGCCAGC
>ERZ773359.2774-NODE-2774-length-21437-cov-5.768544_pt1 | contig 21437 bp, 21 predicted proteins | sample MGYA00374955_ERZ773359 | MGnify/ENA primary metagenome ERZ773359 (study PRJEB29098, sample SAMN04486028) | biogas fermenter metagenome | study: EMG produced TPA metagenomics assembly of the Biogas fermentation microbial communities from Germany - Plant 4 DNA1...
ACTTTACACTACCTTAACAATTTTTACACTAAACAGGGGTTTTTCGACAGTCTGAGGCATTTCCCTGATTTAGGGAAATGCCTTTTGCTTTAAGCTTGGAATTGATTAATTATCTCTTGCACATGTTCACTAACAAGTTCTTGTTTCACCAAAGGCTGTTTTTGAATTACTGATTTTGACTGATCCAAAGTTGGTCTTGCTTTCTGATAAAAAATACCAATCGGTATTTTGTCACCCCATTCCCAACTGCGTTCCCAAGCCATGATTTGGTTACTAGGATCATAATCAGGATCAGCGTTTAAATCATAAACTCGCTCTCGATACCATTGATAGGTATTCACTTTATTAAATGTTACGCAGGGCTGCAGAATATCAATGAAAGCAAAGCCTTCGTGCTGAATTGCAGCTTGCAAGGTTTTTACCAGATGTTCCCGGTCACCAGCATAACTTCGGGCAACAAAACTGCCTTTTAAGCTAATCGCAACCGCCAAGGGATTAAAGGCTTCATAAGTACTTCCGCTTGGTGTTGTTCCAGTAACCATTCCTTGGTCAGTCCGCGGTGATGCCTGACCCTTTGTTAAGCCAAAAACTTGATTATCATGAACTAAATATGTTATATTAACATTTTTTCGTAATGCATGTAAAAAATGGTTACCACCTTCCGCATACCCATCGCCGTCACCGCCAATAGCAATTACCGTTAATTCTGAATTAGCCAGTTTTGCACCAGTAGCAGTTGGTAATGTTCTGCCATGAAGAGTATTTAAGACATTTCCTTTAATATAATGAGGGGTTTTTCCCGCCTGACCAATTCCAGAAACATAAAGCACTTCATGGGGTTTTAAACCTAAGCCATCTAAGGCTTCTGACATGGCATTAATAATCCCGAAGTTTCCACATCCTGGACACCAGGCTGTTTCTTTAGTCACAAGAAAACGCTTGTCCGTAGTCATTAACTTTCCCCTCCTATTAACCAGTCAATTATATACTCGGCATTAATTGGCCGACCATCGTAACGTCGGACTCTACCATCAGCTTTCCAAGCAAATTCCATACTTAGCAACCTATACAATTGACCAGTAAAATTACTTTCTACTATAAATTTCTTACCTGGCCCCTTCAATATCTTGGCTAAAGAAGCAGGTAACGGATAAACTTGAGGTAAGTGCACAGCTAACCCTGGATAACCATAAGTTTCTAATAAATCAACTGCTTCCCGAATGGCCCCTTTCGTGGAACCAAAACCAATCAGCACATATTCAGGCTGATCGCTGCCGTAGGTAACTGGATCTAGTGCCTCATTGTATACACCAATCATTTTCCGCATTCGTTTATCCATCATCTTAACTCTGCTTTCAATATCTTCCACTAAATGTCCGGCCTCATCGTGCTCATCACCGGCACTAACTACTAAACCTTCACCAAATCCCGGATATAGTCTTGGTGAAATACCTGAATCTGTATCTCGATACCGCAAATATTTATCGGATGTGGCTGCTCCATTTACAACAGCACCCCGATCAATGGCAATTTTCGATAAATCAAAAGGAGCTACTGTTTGATAAGAATCTGCCAGATGCTGATCACTCAAAACAATTACTGGCATCTGATAACGTTCTGCCAGATTAAATGCCGTACTCATCAAGTAAAAAGCTTCTTCCACATCACCAGGGGCTAAAACAGCTTTCGGAAAATCTGAAAAGGAAGTTGTCACAGCAAATAATAAATCCCCTTGCTCAGTGCGAGTTGGTAGTCCGGTACTTGGACCAGGCCGCTGAGCATTAATCACTACTACTGGAATTTCTGCTGCACCTGCATAACCTAAGGCCTCAGTCATTAAAGCAAATCCGCCACCAGAAGTGGCAGTCATAGCCCGTACTCCAGCGTAAGCCGCTCCAATAGCCATATTAATTGCAGCTATTTCATCCTCAGCTTGCTCCATAATTACAGAGCATTTCTCACCATAAGCTGCAATGAATTCAGTAACACCAGTAGCTGGTGTCATCGGATAAGCACTCATAAACTTTACACCAGCAGCCAGTGCTCCGCTGGGCAAAGCTTGATTACCCTGTAACACAATTCTTTTGCTTTGGTCAGCTGGTTTTTCAGGTCGCTGAATCTCTGCAAAAGACTGACGTACAAAATTAAAACCTGCTTCAGCTACTTTAACATTCCCTTCAACTATCGCTGAACCTTTTTCCTTGAACATCTCAGTTAAAACAGCAACTAAGTTAGTTAAATTATCACTTAACAAAGCCCAAATTGCTCCTGCAGCAACTGCATTTGCCATTACTATTAGCTGACCCTGCTCAACAGCTATATCTACGAATGAAATAGGTAAGAAATTAGGTTGATCAATTTCTTTGCCCACTACTTTTGGATCATAAAAAACAATTCCGGCTTCCCCTAAATCTTCTTGATGCCGATTAATCGATGTCTTATCTAAAGCTACCAATAAATCAATCCGGTTTTCTCCAGCATACACCGGTTGATTAGCTAACCGAAATTTAAAAAAATTATGACCGCCACGAATTCGAGACTCATAATCTTGATGAGCGAACAAGTACCAGCCTTCCTTAGTAATTGCCCGCAATAAGATATTCCCCACCGACACCAAACCTTGACCCGCTTCACCACCAATGAGAATGTTAAAAGTTTTCAATGCGTGCAACCTCCCTCCAATTGGGCACAGATTTATTAACTTATGGTAAATATATCATAGAATACTAACTTAATCAATAAAAGTTATTATTATCCCAGTTAAACAAGTGGATACTGCATATTGGGTCAAACGAACGTTTTGCAACTGAATGTTGTGGGTAACCTGTGGACAATGTGGATAAAAACTAAGCAGACTAGTTAAGTTAAGTTATATTATAAATACTTAATTTGGGGATATCTTTTTTTAAGATATTCTTGCGTTTCCGCAGGTAAATGATAATATTCCATTAATAATTGGTCTATTTGATTATAAATTTCCAATAAGTACTGGGTATTACCATCATCGCTGGTTAAAATCTGATCAACCAAGCGAATCACAGGTGCTTGCATTTCCCGCTCTGGACAGCACAAAGGCAACATTTCCAGGTGTTTTCTTAAAACTTTAACAGAGGGAAAAGCAACTTGCCGATAGAATTGCAAGATTCGGGAATTAAGTACTGCCAATATATACTTCAACTCTACGTCTTGAAGTCTTGGAATTATAATATTAGCACTGTTTAGAGTTAATAACTGTTGATCATCATAGGCAAAAACAAGATATTTCCCGATAAAGCGATAAATCAACTTTTCAGGAGCCCGATAAAATCTTTCAGGAGCAACTTGTTGATAATTTTCCAACTGGCTATGTATGTAATTATTGCCTGCTTTTAAGCGATACAAATATACATCTTTACCGCGGATCACTAACTCATGATCAGGATCAGCATATTTTTGAACAAACTTTCTATTATTCCCGGTAACAATCCCTAAAGCAAAATCTGCATTATTTTTTAAATACTTCAGGTTCGGTGCTTGATTAATCTGCCCGATTATTTTTCTTTCTAGCGGAGTAGCAAAAATTCCTGAGCCATAGTCATCAAGCAAACATTTCTGACAAGTAATAAAGTATACTCGATTTTCCTCCATAATTTTCACTTGGGCTGATCGCAGCCTACTATTTCTTTGGTAAACAAAGGAAACCACTGGGGCGTTGACTTGGGGAAATAGAAATCCAAGTCTACAAATCAACTTCCAGGAACCGTTACGCATCAACAAACGCCGGGCATGAACATGGGCTTTTACGGTAAAGAAGGCTTCTGGCAGTACATAAGCAATCAAGCCGTCTTCGGCACAATGGTTCACTGCCCATTCTAAGAACAGATTAAAGGACTCTCCACCACCTTGCTGGGCTGTCGAGTAATCTTTGCTTAACTGCTTTAATTCTGAACGCTTAAACTTATAGCCCCATGGTGGATTCCCGATAATTAAATCAAATGTAGTAGTTGGATTAACTGTCTGTAATGTGTCTTGGCAATAGACTTGCAGCTGATTAACTAACTCCGGATGTTCCAATAATAAAGAAAGATTCATTTTTGCTAAGATAACGGCTATTGGATCAATATCAATACCGGTTAATAGCTGACTAACAATTTTCCTTTCAACTTGTTCAACTGTCAATCCCTGCTGACTTAAGCGTCTTTTCAGCTTAATAAATAAAGCGATTAAAAAGTTACCTGAGCCGCAGCAAGGATCAATCACTAGTGGTTCTTGCTTTGCTAAATACTCGGCACAATTTTCCACCAACTCCTGGACAATCGGATCTGGTGTATAATAAACACCCGTTTGATTACGTGATCCAATTGAAGATAAAGACATATAGATTAGTCCTAAAAGATCCTGACCATATACATACTTAAATTCCAAGTCTACTAAGGGCTGCAATTTTTCAATTTCAGCCTGCCTTAAATCTGGTAGAAGAGCAAGCATCTCCTTAGCTAGCTCTGTGTAAGCAGCTAAATCTAATTCACCGCTTAGCCAAGTTAGCGTTAATGGCAAATTTAGATCTCTTATACCAGCAATCTTGCCCTGTGTTTGCAGCAGCTGGAGATAAACTTCTAACAGAAGCAAAATTACCCGACATTCTGGATCAAGTTGGAGAGCAATTTCTAAGAGCTGTTCGGCTAACAGATTATAACAATCGACTGCTAAATAACCAACAGGAACAGCTTGAGTTTTAACAGCAGTTTTATTCCGTCGGCTACGTAAATAAGGGAGTCTACCAGATTCAATCGCCTTCGCCAATTGATTCATCTCTTGCTCTTGAAAAATAAGTCCCTTATCACTTTTGGTTACTTGGGATATTCTTCCTGACTTAATCCAGTTTCTAATAGTAGCTGGAGAAACACCAAGTTTTTCTGCAGCCTGACTTAATGTATGGCGTTTTTCTTTAAGCATTCATCTTCAACCTCATTATCCTAAAAGATACTAACATTAAATTCTTAAGTAGTATTCTAAATAAAACGAAAAACTTCCTTTATAGTAAAACTTTGATTAACATCTGGATAAAGGATATTATTTCCTGAACGAGAATATTAAATATAAGAATCGATCACACACAGAAAGGCAGGTGAACCTACCCGCGGAGGGTGGGAGACAATGTTTGTAAGAGACTTTATGACAAAAGACCCGATTGCGATACCACCACAAGCTTCGATAACTTACACTGCCGATCTTATGAAAAAACATCAACTAAAGCGTTTCCCTGTTGTGGATAAAAATAAGCTTGTAGGCTTGGTTACCGAATCCGATATTATGAAATCTTTACCATCCCCAGCTACTTCCTTAAGTAAGCATGAAATTAATTATTTAACGTCAAAAATTACTGTAGCCGATGTGATGACTACCAAAGTAGTAACTACTAGCCCAGATACAACTATTGAAGAAGCTTTATTAGTCATGCGGCAACATGATTTTAGCTGCTTACCAGTAGTTGAGAATGGCAAATTAACAGGTATAATTACTGAATCTAATTTCTTTGAGGCTTTATTAAATTTGCTAGGTTTAAAAAGAGCCGGTTTGCGAATTACTATTCAAGTTCCTGATCGAACTGGCGTCCTAGCCGATCTAACAGCGATCATCAAAGAGTTGCAGCTGCCAATCATTAGTATGGCAGTATTCCCTGAACCAGAAACACAAACAGCAACCGTAATCCTAAGAGTTGCTACAGATAATGAACAACCAATACTCGAAAAGTTACAAGCTAGTGAATACAAAACTATCCATTGGACTTTCTTTCCAGAACACACAGATAATAAATAAGACAGGAGCGGTAATGTGCGAATCGTACGTGTAGAACATCAAGGTGAAATTTTTCATGGCATCTTAGAGGACCAAAGAGTTACTCGAATAACGGGCAATCTCTTTAGTGATTTTCAAGTCATTGACCAAAGCTACCAGCTAAAGGAAGTTAAACTATTAGCACCGCTAGTACCAGTAAATATTATTGCCATTGGTTTAAACTATCGAAAACACGCTATAGAAACTGGCAAACCTATTCCTACAAAGCCAGTGATCTTTCTTAAAGCCACTAGTAGCTTGATCGGGCCTGAGGAACCTATTCGCTTGCCAAAGCAACATGCTGACGAAGTAGATTTTGAGGCCGAACTAGCGATTGTGATTGGTAAAATAGCCAAGGATCTGTCCCCGGAAGAAGCACTCGATTATGTACTTGGCTACACCTGCGCAAATGATGTTAGTGCTCGAGACTGTCAACATCGACTTGATGTACAGTGGGCACGGGGAAAATCCTTTGACACCTTCTGTCCCCTTGGTCCCTGGATCGAAACAGAGCTAGATCCGAACAACCAAGGAATCCGTACCAGAATTAATGGTATAACAATGCAGGATTCCAATACTCAAGATATGATCTTTTCAGTTAAAGAAATTATCAGCTATTGCTCGCAAAATATGACTTTATTGCCAGGTACAGTTATTCTAACTGGTACACCAGAAGGTGTTGGAACAGCAAGAAAACCACCAGTTTATCTAAAAGACGGCGATATTGTTGAAGTAGAAATAGAAGGTATTGGGGTTTTACGTAATTCGGTAATCAAATAAAAAAGCAGGTAGCTTTTAGCTAACCTGCTTTTTCAATTTATCTTCTACCTCAAGGACAAACTGACGATATTTTTCATCCACTTGCAGTTCTGCATTTACTGCAGCAAACTGAGCAAACAGTTGTCCAACCTGCGTATCTGTTAAATTCCGATCCATCCAAGGGAATAAAATTTCATTTTCTTTTTTTATATGTTCGCGCAATAATGCCCGATAAGCTAATAAATGTTTTTCAGCTAATTCAACATCCTGGTTTTCTACGGCCTTGTAAACTTGTTTAATATGACTGCGACCATGATCATGATCTTCATACATTACTTGAATTATCTCTAATGACTGATCCACATAGGTAAATAAAATGTCCTCCTCTTTAGAATGATGGAGTTTATCCGCATAATTGCGAGAGAAATCAGCACCAGCTGCAATCCATTGCCAAGCTTGTTCAGAATCAACTTGTATATAAGCTAAAACATCTTCTACCAAATCTAGCCAGCGTAATATTAAGGAATGCTCATCAACTAATTGTTTAACTGGTGGAGAATACTTTAATTCTTTCTTTTCCTGCAAATCCTGCTCAGTAACAACTCGCTTAACTACATCTCGCTCAGGATAAATTGCTTTTTCGATCTCGTACATTAAATCTGCTTCAATTTGTGGCGATACATTGTGAATAGCTACTACATCTTTTAATAAACAACTACCACCAGTACAATCTGTACAACCAATATCATATTTATTTAAAATGTCACCAAGCACAGGAAACTGCTCAATTAATGGTTTAATTCCTTGATTTAAATACTTTTCCATCACTTACACCCATTCTTCCGAAAGAATTTCACCTTGAAGTGAAACTACAATAGCTTTAACAGGAACTTGACGTTGAGCTTGACTTAAAGCTTTCTTGGCTAAAGCTAGCAAACCGGAACAACAAGGTACTTGCATAATCATTACGGTCAAAGTATTTATCTTAGCATCATCAACTAATTGCACTAACTTTTCAACATATAATTCTTGATTATGATCTAACTTTGGACAAGCAATAGCTAAGCCACGACCTTTTAAATAATCCTTGTGGAAATCTGCTAAAGCATAAGCAACACAATCAGCACTCAGCAACAAGTCAGCACCCTGAAAATAAGGAGCTTGTGGTGAAACTAAGTGAAACTGAACAGGCCACTGTCTTAATTGAGAAACTCGTTTTCCTTGTTCCTCCTGACCTGTTTCTGATTGCTGACCAAAAACTTGCATTCTTGCACCTGGGCATCCGCCACCTGGATTAAACATGACAATTCCTCCCAAATCAAAAAAAATATTACCTTACCAACTTACTAAGTAACTATATCAAATAAACCAAGCTCTGTCAACGGAAAGTTATTTGCTGCAATTGAGAAATTACCGAGAAATCATCAAAATCATCATTTAAAGCCTGGTAATCTCGTTTGATCAAACCGATATTTTTCGCATAATATTCATAACCTACGTGAGTAGCGTCTTCACCATAATCAACTTTAACTACTACTACATCATAAAAAGCACCTGCAGGTACTTGAACTACTTCTCCCACTGCTACTATTTGCCGCTGCCCATTACGACTAGCCCAAGTATGACCAGGTTCTAACGGTTGACGCAAGATTACATCAACCGCTACGGCCTCTCGACTAAGCTCAGATAATCTATTCTCCTGAGTTTCTGCCTCATGAAAATCAGAGACCAATGCCACCTCGTTTTCAGTAATCCGATAGACTGCGGTAACTGTCCCGCCACTGGTAGTATCAAAGGCTTGAACTAAAACTTCATCTGTATACCTAAATTCACGGGTAAAAGCGGCAAACTCATTACCTTCACCAATGAACTGGTAAGTCCAATGATCATTAATCGGAAAATAGCTGCGCAAATTAACATTCTCCATTGGTACTCTTGAGAAATTCTCGGTTTCTTGTTGATTACTAGGAGCCATACTCCTACTTTGATTAAACACCAGAAATAAAATTAAAAGTAGAAGCGCCAGCATAAGTATTCTTCCCAGATGTCTGAACATTATCGGAGCCTCCTAAAGTGGCATTAGCCAATTTTACTTTTCAAAATCCTTGTATAACATACTGGGTTGGATCCCAATATTATTTTGATACTTCCCACTTTGATAAACTTCATAATCCCCCTGAATGGCGTGGTAATAAATTTGACAAATCTCTACCCCAGCATAAATCCGAATCGGACTAACACAAAACATCTCCAAAGTCCAATAACCAGCAAAACCGATATCTCCAAAGCCGGCTGTAACATGAACAAATAAACCTAACCGACCGACTGATGATCGTCCTTCTAACATTGGAACAAACTTCTCTGTTTTAGTATACTCCAAGGTCCGTCCTAGATATAAGCGATTTGGTTCTAGAACCAATCCTTCTTCTGGAATAACTATTTTTTCTACTTGATTAGGTTTTTTCATGTCCAGAACTGGATCAGTATAAACCAATAGTTCATTATGCAATCTTAAATTATAACTATTAGGATTTAATTGCTCTGGATTAAAGGGGTCAATCCAAATATGCTTACCGACATTTTTTTCTATCTCCCTACCTGACAGAATCATCGCTCTTCACCTATCTAAAATTAATTTTCTCTAACCAAGTAGCGCATAACTTGGTCCACTCAGCCACTTCTGGCTGTTCTAGAGCTAGTCCTAAGCCATGGCGGCCATGACGGAAAATATGCATCTCGAAATCTACTTGATGTTGACTCAAGGCTTGAGCAAAAAACAAACTGTTTTCAACTGGAACACCTGCATCGTCTGCTGTGTGCCATAAGAATGTAGGCGGTGTCGAACTAGTAACCTGATTATTTAAAGACAACTCATGCCGTAAATCAGCAGGTGGTTCTTCACCTAATAGGTTAATAACTGACCCTTTATGGTAAAACCGTTCCAAGGAAATAACTGGATAACATAAGACTAAGCAATTTAGTCGTGAACTGACTCTGGCCACTGGATCTGTTGCTTCTGGCTGACCATCTACTGGAAAGACACCGGCAGAGGCTGCTAAATGACCGCCAGCTGAAAACCCTAACATTCCAATGCGTTGAGGATCAATATTAAATTCTTCTGCATGAGCACGCACATATTGGATAGCTCTTCGGGCATCAGACAATGGAATTGGATGGTGATACGGTGCTACTCGATAATCTAAAACAAAAGCACTAATCCCTATTGACTGCAGCCATTCGGCAACTGGTCCACCTTCGTGGCCAGCTTTTCGAGCATAACCGCCGCCTGGGCAAACAATAATTGCTGCCGTCTTTTCTTTGCTTTCCACTAAATATGGAGTTAATGTTGGAACTGCTTGTTCATATTCTCCTTTAAATCCTGGAACTTCTTTTCCCCAAATTTCAATCATCACTTTCACCTTCTAACTAACTATTTTTCCTTGAGCTTCTAATTTCATTCTTCTGGCAAATTCCTTCACGAAATGCAATTTCTCGTCAAAGATTTGAACCGATAAATCATAGTTTAATAAACTTCGACATGTAGCCGTAATTTCCTCGAACTTTTCACTAGAATAATAATCAACCGAATCTAACATTGTTCCATCGTTATTAGCATAATAATTGAAGTTCATCCAAATCTCGACAGTTCCAAAATGATCTAAGGTATCAGCATCCTGAATTAAGCGAATTAAATCACTGAAATTTTTATTTGGATCACGAAATTGATGATGCTTAATAATCTCGGCAATCGTGTACAACTCATCTTCACTGCAATAATCCTGCAATAGTTCTTTTACGATAATTGAGCCATAATAACTATGGGGTTCAATCCCCTTAGCAATATCATGAAAATAAGCTGCAACCGTTAATACTTGATCATGGCTATCGTCGCCTGGAAACAATCTTTGGCGCAACTCGAGCACAATATTGGCTACTCGTTGACCATGATAATAGATAAAACCTTTTTCTCGATGAAGATGTGATTTTCTGTTGGCTAAATGCTTATAGGCTAGTTCGTTAATGGCTTTTAGATCCACAACTGTCACCTCTTTCTCCTTGTGCAGATCCTTTTCCACAATCTGCTATTTTTATCCTTTAATTTACTGATTTTCCTTTACCTGATCTTTACATAGAACAGTATTTGGTCTTTACAAAGACTTATTACACTAAAACTAACAAATACATTAACAAGGAAAGGTTGAGTTTAATGAAAACTAAATTGACCATGTTTATTACTGTTGTGTTAGTCGCCACTCTGTTAATCGGTTGTGGTAAAGATACGTTTAAGCCCGATAATTATATCTCAGTTGTCAGCCGGGAAGATGGCTCTGGTACTAGAGGCGCTTTCATTGAATTATTCGGCATCCAAGCCAAAGATGCTCAAGGAAATAAAGTTGATCGTACTACCAAAGAAGCTACAATTGCTTCCAAAACCGACGTAATGTTAACGAACGTTGCTAATGATCCACACGCTATTGGCTATGTTTCTATTGGTTCATTAAGCGATAAAGTTAAGGCTTTAAAAATTGATGGTGCTGCAGCTACTACAGAAAACGTCAAAAATGGCAGCTATCCAATTGCTCGACCATTCAATATCGCTACTAAAGGTGAACCTACTGGAGTGACTAAAGACTTTATCGATTTCATCTTCAGTCAACAAGGTCAAGCAATCATTGCTGAAAACTATATTAGTGTTATAGACAATGCTGCCCCATATAATGGCACAAAACCAAGTGGAAAAATTGTAATAGCTGGTTCTTCATCTGTTACACCCGTTATGGAAAAACTAGCTGAGGCTTATATGAAAATTAATCCTGGTGCTGATATCGAAATTCAACTGAGCGATTCAACAGCAGGTATGAATGGAGCTATCAGCGGCACATGTGACATTGGGATGGCCTCGCGTTCTCTAACAGAAAATGAAAAACAACAATTAAATGATCTGGCTATTGCCTTGGACGGTATTGCAGTCATCGTTCATATTAATAACCCGATCAATATTCTAACCTCACAACAAGTCCAAGATATCTTTACAGGTCAGGTGGAATACTGGAATCAAGTTCTATAAGGATGTGAAGTTATGAAACAGAAATTTCAAGAAAAACTAATGCAATACGTTTTCTTTATCTCAGCCATTGCCTCAATTTTCGCCGTACTCTTAATCTGTTTATTTCTATTCATGAACGGCTTACCTGCTATCTTCAAAATCGGTCCTTTAGACTTTCTCCTTGGCCAGAACTGGGCTCCGAATGATGTTCCACCATCATTCGGTATTCTGCCTATGATTTTAGGTAGTATCTATGTGACCCTTGGTACACTAATTGTTGGTGTACCTATTGGGATCCTAACAGCCTTATTTTTAGCCTTTTTCTGTCCAGAAAAGTTATACAAAATTTTACAGCCCTTGATCCAGCTGTTAGCCGGTATCCCATCAGTGGTTTATGGTTTTTTTGGTCTAGTAGTTCTAGTACCTTTAATGCGAACATTTTTTCCTGGTAATGGTAACCATATTCTATCTGCTAGCGTTTTACTAGGTATTATGATTCTACCTACCATCATTACTATTAGTGAAGCAGCCTTGCGGGCAGTCCCCAAAAGCTATTACGAAGGGGCTTTGGCTTTAGGAGCTACCCATGAAGAAAGTATCTTTTTCCTGGTCCTACCGGCAGCAAAATCGGGGGTTTTTGCTTCGATTGTATTAGCCATTGGACGAGCTATTGGGGAAACTATGGCAGTCATTATGGTAGCTGGTAACCAGGCCCGAATGCCAAATGGTATTTTTCGCGGTGTGCGGACAATGACAGCTAATATTGTTATTGAAATGGGCTACGCTGCAGATTTACATCGAGAAGCACTAATCGCTACCGGCGCTGTACTATTTATCTTTATTTTAATCATCAATTTAGTCTTCGGTATCATCAAAAGGAAGGAGCTTAAAGCATGAGTCTACCCAAGCTATTGCGAGCATTAGTTTATATCGCTGCTGGATTAACATTCTTTAGCGTAGCATTTATTATACTCTATATCTTAGTCCAAGGAATACCGCATTTAACTCCTTCTTTGTTTGCCTTAGAATATACAACGGAAAATGTCTCTTTATTTCCGGCAATCGTAAATACCATAATCATTGTTCTATTGACCTTAGTTATTGCAGTCCCCGCTGGTATCTTTGCTGCCATTTACTTAGTAGAGTACGCAAAAAAAGGCAATCGCCTAGTAGCAATGATTCGGCTAACAACTGAAACACTAGCTGGTATTCCATCAATTGTTTATGGGCTGTTTGGTTTGTTATTCTTCGTTACTAAACTACAATGGGGCTTCTCGTTGTTGTCTGGCGCCTTCACTTTAGCAATTATAATTTTACCTTTAATTATTCGCACTACTGAAGAAGCCTTAGAATCAGTGCCTGATGGTTGGCGAGAAGCCAGTTTTGGTTTAGGTGCAGGAAAACTGCGGACAATTTTCCGGATTGTTTTACCAGCTGCTATTCCTGGGGTGCTAGCCGGTGTAATTTTAGCCATCGGCCGAATTGTAGGAGAAACTGCTGCCTTAATTTACACTGCTGGTACCGTAGCTCGACTGCCAAAAAGTCTCTTTTCTTCCGGCAGGACTTTAGCCATTCATATGTTCGCCTTATCAAGTGAAGGATTTTATATCGATCAAGCCTATGCTACAGCAGTAGTGCTAGTAATCATAGTGTTAGGCATTAACTTCTTATCTGGCTTTATTGCCAGGAAACTAACGAAAGGACAAGTGCGATGAATAAATTTGAGTTACGTGATGTCAATTTATTTTATGGGGATTTTCAAGCCTTAAAAAACATTAACTTGGATATAAAAGCCAATAAAATCACTGCTTTTATTGGGCCGTCAGGCTGCGGAAAATCCACTCTATTAAAAACCTTAAATCGAATGAATGACCTAGTAGAAGGCTGCCGAATAAATGGTCAAATCCTATTAGACGGTCAAGACATTTATGGTGATATAGATGTCAATCACTTACGAAAAAATGTAGGCATGGTTTTCCAAAAGCCAAATCCCTTTCCGATGAGTATATATGATAATATTGCCTATGGTCCAAGGACCCATGGCATTAAGAAAAAAGCAATTCTAGACGAAATAGTAGAAAAAAGCCTCCGAGATGCAGCCCTTTGGGATGAAACAAAAGATCGGCTAAGAAAAAATGCTCTAGCTCTATCTGGCGGTCAGCAACAACGACTTTGTATAGCCCGAGCATTAGCTGTGGAACCTAAAGTTTTATTAATGGATGAACCGACTTCTGCCTTAGATCCAATCTCTACAGCGAAAATCGAAGAACTCGTGTTAGAACTAAAAAACGACTATACTATTATTATAGTAACTCATAATATGCAGCAAGCTACAAGGATCTCAGATGAAACTGTTTTCTTCTTACTCGGAGAACTAATCGAAGCTAATGATACCGAAACTCTATTTTCCTTCCCAAGAGAACAAAAAACTGAAGATTATATTACCGGGAGGTTTGGATAATGCGCAAATATTTTGATCGAGAGCTAGAAGCCTTAAACACTGGACTAGTTGAAATGGGTGCTCAAATTGAAAGTGCTATTGAAAATGCAGTGAAAGCCTTGGAGACCAGTAATGCAGACTATGCGCGTAAAGCCATTGAGTTAGATAGTAAAGTTAATTCCATGGAAAAGGATATCGAAAGTCGATGTCTAAGATTACTATTACAACAACATCCAGTAGCTAGCGATCTGCGATTGATTTCTGTAGCCATGAAAATGATTACTGATATGGAGCGTATCGGAGATCAAGCAGCAGATATTGCTGAGATTACCTTACGTTATGAGGAAAAGCAATTTATTAAAGAGCTAGTTGATATTCCTAAAATGGCTCAAGCAGCCATTAAAATGGTACACGAAAGCATCGATGCCTTCGTTAAAAGAGATTTAGCCTTAGCTAAATCAGTAATCCTGTATGACGATTTTGTAGATGAATTGTTTACTATTATTCGTAACGACTTAATCGAGTTAATCCATGCCGATAAAAATAACGGAGAACAAGCCTTAGATTTATTTATGATTACCAAATATTTAGAACGGATTGCCGACCATGCTGTAAATATTGCCGAATGGGTAGTTTTCTCGATGACAGGTCAACACAAAGACTACGAATAGGCGGTGATCACTATGCAGACAATCTATGTAGTCGAAGATGAAGATAGTATTCGTGAATTAGTTACCTACGCCTTACAAAACGCTGGTTTTAAAGTAATCCAATTTAAAGATGGTCGGAATTTACACGCTCATTGTTTAAAGGAAATGCCTGATTTGATAATTTTAGACATTATGCTGCCCTATCAAGATGGGATCAGTCTATTAGAGCAATTAAAAGCTGATCAAGCTACTAAAGATATTCCAGTGATGATGCTCACTGCTAAGGGTACAGAATTAGACAAAGTAAAAGGGCTTGATGGTGGGGCTGATGACTACATCACCAAGCCCTTTTCCGTTATGGAACTAATTTCTCGCGTAAAAGCCATTCTCCGCCGAGCACAACGACAATTTAAACAACAAGCAGTCCTAACTGTTGGAGCTTTACGCCTCGAACAAGATAAACGTACTGTTACAGTAGCAGGTCAAACAATAGATTTGACCTATCGTGAATTTGAATTACTAGCCTATCTAATGCGTCACCCAGAAATAGTGCTAAGTAGAGCGCAAATCCTTGAAGCTTTATGGGGTTACGACTTCATTGGCGAAAGCCGAACCGTTGATATGCATATTAAAGCATTACGACAGAAATTAGGCCAACACGCTTCCTACATTCAAACTGTCAGGAATGTTGGTTATGTATTGAAACCACCAGATAAAATGTAGGTGATTGGAATGCGTAAAGGAATATTCCGCAGTTTACTATTATTAGCAAGCTTTTCCACCTTAATTATCACTTTAATTACCACTATGACTAGCTACACATTATTAGAAAAAAGTACTATCGCTAGCTTAGAAAACCAAGCCAAAAGCCTTGCTACTGGATTAGCTACTTTTGGATGGGAAGATTATTATCCGCTTTTACAACAATTACCTAATAATCTTCGAATTACCATTGTAGAAGAATCAGGAGAAGTTCTCTATGACTCTTTCGCCAATCCAAATAATTTAGAAAATCATGGGGACCGCCCAGAAATTATAGAAGCCAAAAGATATGGTATCGGTTTTGCTAAACGTTTTTCTACCACTCTAACCCATCAAACTTTTTATTCTGCTATTCAAGTAAATGATCAAATCATCCTCCGCGTAGCTACACAAGTGCAAACAATTTATAACATGATTAAAAACATGATCCCCTACCTACTAATTGCACTTATCTTAGTCTTGCTGATTAGTTCGATCATAGCTAATAAACTAGTCGACACCTTATTGTATCCCATCGAAAAACTAACTAGTTCTTTAACAGAACCGATCAGTTATGACCAACTAACGATTTATGATGAACTATTACCATTAGTAAGAACAATACACCAGCAACAACAAGCCATCCAAGATCAAATCGACACCTTGAAAAACGAACGAGATACCATTAACCTAATCAGCAATAATATGCGCGAAGGCTTAATCTTACTGGATCAAACTGCTAAAGTACTAGCAATTAACCAAAGTGCTGCCTCAATTTTTGAAGTAGATGCTAAGCAATTTATTGGCAAAAGTTTTATTCACTTAACAAGAAATCCAGACCTCAACCGCTGTGTGGAACTAGTTACCAGTAACCAGCATATCGATATCATTATGGAATTATCTGGTAAGTTTTACCATATTTATGGTTGTGGGGTGGAAACTGATGGCAAAATTATCGGTGGGATGCTATTACTCGTTGATGTAACTGCCGAACAATTGGCTCAACAGCTACGAACAGAATTTACAGCTAATGTTTCCCATGAATTGCGAACTCCAATCACTTCTATTTCTGGCTATGCTGAATTGCTGGCCCGCGGCATGGTAGCCGAAAAAGATATTCAAAACTTCGCCGAAAAAATCTATCATGAAACGGGACGAATAAAAGAACTAATCGATGATTTGATTATTCTTGGCAAGTTAGATGAAGGGATTTCTCAATTAGAAAAAGAAAGTACCGATTTATCAGCTATTGTCGAACAAGTCTTTAACCGCCTGCAGCCTAAAGCAGAACAAGCGCAAGTTCAATTAACCAAAATCGGTGATGAGCTCAGCATCCTAACTGTACCTTCGATGATCGATGAAGTACTGTATAATTTAATCGACAATGGGATTAAATACAATAAGCCCCAAGGCACAGTGACGGTTTCCCTGGTAGAAGAAGGCGAGACGGTGAAAATTTCTGTAGCCGATACTGGGATCGGGATACCCAAACATCTTCAAACTAGGATCTTCGAACGATTTTATCGAGTTGACCAATCCCGCTCCAAACATGTTCCCGGGACTGGTTTAGGTCTGGCTATTGTTAAGCATATTGTCCATACGCTCGGCGGAAAGATTAGTGTTCATAGTCAGGAAGAACAAGGCACGGAAGTAACAGTTACTTTGAACAAATATTAATTTTCCCTAGTTAAGAGGGAATAATATAAAACGAGAAAGGAGTTAATAGCATGTTGAAAACCACGATTTTTCCAGGCAGGTACGTCCAAGGCCCCAATAGTCTAAATCACCTTGGCAAAGAAATTGCTCGTTTAGGTGACCAAGCTTTAATTGTACTCGATGCCTTTGTTATGGAAAACTTGCTGGAACGTTTCAAAAACAGTGTAGAAGAAGCAGTGACAGCGAATTTTCAGAAATTTAACGGCGAATGTTCTGAAGAAGAAATTCAACGCCTAGTTCAAATTGGTCAAGAGAGTAATTGTAATATCGTAGTGGGAATTGGCGGTGGTAAAACTCATGATACAGCCAAAGCTGTTGCCCATTATTTAAAAGTACCAACAGCCATCGTTCCAACCATTGCTTCAACCGATGCTCCTTGTAGTGCTTTATCCGTTATTTACACACCAGATGGTCAATTTGATAAGTATCTATTTTTAACTAAAAACCCTGACCTAGTCCTCGTTGATACCCAAGTAATTGCTGAAGCACCTGCCCGCTTTTTAGTCAGTGGTATTGGTGATGCTTTAGCTACCTATTTTGAAGCTGAATCCTGTCGTGTCAATCACATTGGAAATATGACCGGTAATCTTGGCTCACTAACCGCTTACGCTTTAGCCCGCCTCTGTCTAGATACCTTACTAGAGTATGGCTTAGCAGCTAAAGTGGCTTGTCAAGCGAAGGTGGTTACCCCAGCCCTAGAAAAAGTTGTAGAAGCAAACACCTTGTTAAGCGGTATAGGTTTTGAAAGTGGTGGTCTGGCTAGTGCTCATGCCATCCATAATGGGCTAACAGCCTTAGAAGCCACTCATCAATACCAGCATGGTGAAAAAGTAGCCATTGGAGTTCTAGCTGGAATGATCTTAACCGATCGACCGCCAGAAGAAATTGATGAAATCTTTGACTTCTGTGAAGCCATTGGTTTACCAACGACATTAGCAGATATCGGTTTAGAAAATGTCTCTGATACGGATTTAATGAAAGTAGCTGAACTAACCTGTGCCGATGGAGAAACTATCCATAATGAACCAATGAAGGTTACCCCTGAACTAGTCTTTAATGCCTTAAGAACGGTTGATGCTTGGGGCAAAGCTCGGAAAAATGGTTTAGCATAAATAAGGACAGGCTTGTGCCTGTCCTTTACTCTTGATTTAACTTGTCAAAAATGATTTTCCACGCTAGTTCATTTTCTTGCTTAAAGTTTACCTTTGTCCTGTTCCAATTAACGGGTTCCTCACCAAGGTAGGGTTGAAAACCAAAGTTTAAATAGATATTGATTGCTTTCCAACTCCAGGTTCTAGAGGTTAAATAAAGCTGACCACTTTCCCCTAGAGATTCAAACACCTGAAATGTTTTCGTTAATAAAGCCTTGCCTAGTCCCTTACCTTGATGAGCTGGATCAACAGCAACCCAATGAATCCGCGGAAGCATGGAGCCAAATAATTCACCAAACCAGGCAGAAGAGGTAGCTACTACTTGACCTTGATCACTTTGAATGAAAATACAGCGACGAGGCAGTTGAGCAGCATAAGGCATAAATTCATTGTGAAAATAGGCAACGGCGTCTGAAACCGTATTAAATTCACCAACGGCAGTCTCTATTCTAGCCCAAGCCTGATCAAAACCAGGCTGATACATAACAAATCGATAACCTACCGGTAGCTGATATTTCGGATAATCGCTCAAATTTTCCTTGGTCATCGCCACAGAGATTACTTCCACTGTTTTATCTACCATTTAAATCCCTCTTTACTATTTATAGGCTTCCATATCAGCCATTTCTTGTTGTGCCATTACTAAGCGATAATAATAACCTTTCAAGGCCATCAATTCCTCATGGGTACCTAACTCTACCTGACGACCTTTGTCCAATACCATAATCCGATCCGCATACCTTAAGGTAGATAACCGGTGAGCAATAGCAATCGTCGTTCGATCTTTAATAAGACGCTGCAAGGCATCTTGAATTTGTTTTTCTGTTTGACTATCAACAGATGATGTTGCTTCATCAAGAATTAAGATGCTTGGATTATGAAGAACTGCTCGAGCAATGGCAATTCGCTGACGTTCACCGCCAGATAAGCGTTGTCCTCTTTCCCCAACGCGAGTATCATAACCATCAGGGAACTTGACTATAAAATCGTGGGCATTAGCTATTTTAGCCGCATGCACAATTTCTTCTGGTGTAGCATCTGGTTTAGCATAGGCAATATTTTGCCAAACAGTTCCAGAAAACAAGAAGGTATCTTGTAAAACTACACCAATTTGACTGCGTAATTCATTTTGAGATAAGTCTTTAATATTGATCCCGTCTATTAGAATCTCACCTTCATCTACATCATAAAAACGACTAATCAGGTTAATTAAAGTAGTTTTTCCTGCTCCCGAATGACCAACTAGGCCTAACATTTCACCTGCTTTAATTGTTAAATTGATATTGTTTAAAACTGGCTCATGTTTTATATAGCCAAAAGTAACATTTTTTAATTCTATTTCCCCTTGCATATTCTGCAAAGGAATCGGGTCTGGTCGATCTTGGACATCAGGACTTTGATCCATAATTTCAAACACCCGCTCACTGGAAACCATCGCTTGATGGAACCAGCGAGAAATAGACACTAAATGTCTTAAAGGCTGATAAATTTTGCCAGCATATGTTGAGAAGAGAGTTAATTCCCCTAATGTTAGCTGCCGCCCAAAAACTAAATGACCGCCATATAAGAGAATCAAGAAATTACCTAGACCCATAATAAAACCGAGTGATGGATACAAAGTATTAAAGGTTCGCTCATTTTTAGAAGCTAAGTCAGCGAATTTTTTAGTTTGAGCACTAAATCTTTCAATTTCTCTTTGTTCTCCACCGAAGGCCTTGACTACTCGAATACCAGACAAAATATCCTGCAATAAAGAGTTTACTTGGTCTGTTAAACGCCACTGACGCCGATACATAATCCTAATCTTTTGCCAAGTTATTTGAGTAATCCACACTACGACTGGCGCTGGTATCATAATCAAGAGGGTCAACTTCCAGTTGGTCATTAAAAGAATAGTGCCAATTCCAATAAAGATAATCGTTTGATTAACCACGTCTGGCAGCTGATTCTGTAAAAATGACTGAATATGTGCCGTATCTCTACTAATCCGATTCATTAAATCCCCTGTACGGCGCTGATCAATAAAGCGCAGAGATAACTCATGTATTTTGGTGTATACCATTTCCCGTAATTCTTTACCTAATTGCGCACTTAGCCGCACCATTAACCGACCGCGCCAAATAGTTAAACCAACACTGATTAGCCCGCCAAGAGCTATCCCTCCTACAATAATCAAAAGAAATCTTAAATCCATTAATTGAGGTTGTAATATATCATCAATTAAGATTCTTTGTAACTGAGGCAATAACAGCTCTACCCCGGCAATTAACCAAAAGATTAGCGTAACACCAATCATCATTTTCATATGGGGTCTAATAATTTCCCATAATCGGGCTAAAATCTTCCGGGTATCAATACAAACTGGACACACTTTACTGCCCTCAGGCAAATTCCGTCCGCAAGTCGGACAAATATCTAACTCCACTGCATCAACAGGACGAATCTTGCCATCTTCGATATATCTAGTAATATAACGTTCAGCCGCTGAAAATAAGGGCTGATGGTCAACAATATACCTAGCAACACAATAGACTTGGTCATCAACCCAAATATTAAGACGACCGTTACCTACTAAACGTTGAGCTTGGATTTTTCGAATTTGCTTTAATTCGTATTCTGCTGTCTTCACAGCTATCTCATTTTTTGCTTCAAACCGAATTAAACGTTTATTGGTAATAACTACTTTAGCTGCTGCTTTCAGACCCTGATCATCAAGTAATGAAGGTAAGTCAAACAAAATAAACTCATCTTCATCTAATACATGATCGGGTATCTCTATTTCTGGCTCATTTAGCCGTTTATCTTCTAGAGCCACTGCACCCATTTTTCTTCACCTCACTAGGACTAAGTTACCTGATACGCTTACACCAGTGACTCAATATACCGGAAACTTCGCTGATCCAACTCATGATAATTAGGAATCTCAAAGCGGTTTCCAGTCATGTCAATAATTAAAATTCGTGTATCGGTAATCGGTATAATACTTTGATCTCGTCCTCTAGTAACAAATTTACGATATCCCCGATCAGTTTCTACATCCCAGTACATATGTCCATACTCTTCTTTCATAGAGAGTACTCGCTTAATTTTAGGCGTGTAATAGCGCCATTGAATTT
>ERZ773359.2778-NODE-2778-length-21423-cov-6.989657_pt1 | contig 21423 bp, 14 predicted proteins | sample MGYA00374955_ERZ773359 | MGnify/ENA primary metagenome ERZ773359 (study PRJEB29098, sample SAMN04486028) | biogas fermenter metagenome | study: EMG produced TPA metagenomics assembly of the Biogas fermentation microbial communities from Germany - Plant 4 DNA1...
TGAATAGCCAATGGCATCTTCCGCAGTGATCAACCCCTGTGTGAACAGATCGAGAAGGCTGGAGTCCATGGTCTTCATATGCTGTTTTCCGCTGGTTTGTATAACATTGGTGATTTGATGGGTCTTGTTATCACGAATCAAAGTTCTTATCGCAGGCGTTGCAATCATTATTTCTGTGGCTACTACACGGCCATTTCCGTCGGCCTGCGGTATAAGCTGCTGAGAAATAACACCCTGTAATACCATGGAAAGCTGAGTGCGTATTTGTTGCTGTTGGTATGGAGGGAAAACATCAATAATTCTGTCAATGGACTTGGATGCACCGATAGTGTGAAGGGTAGAAAGGACCAAATGCCCTGTTTCAGCTGCTGTCAGAGCTATTGCTATACTTTCCAGATCCCTCATTTCGCCTATAAGTATTACATCAGGATCTTGCCTCAGAACAGCTCTTAAAGCATTTGTATAACTAATGGAATCCAATCCGATTTCTCTTTGACTGACGATACTTCTTTTATGCTGATGAATGTATTCGATTGGGTCTTCCAGTGTCACAATATGACAATCTCTGTGAACATTTATCCAATCTACCATTGCCGCCAGTGTTGTTGTTTTGCCGGTACCAGTCGGTCCTGTAACAAGAACCAGGCCTCGATTAAGGGCGCATAAATCCTCCAGTACCGCTGGCAGCCTTAATTCCTTAAATCCTTTTATTTCAGGGTTAAGCAAGCGAAATGCCAGACTGTAGGTTCCTTTTTGTTTGAAAACATTTAAGCGGCATCTGAAATTACCCGAAGCTGTATATGAAATATCTATTTCTCCTTTTTCTTCCAGGATATTTTTTTGGTTTTTGCTTAAAACAGAATCCACCAATAATTCTGTATCATCAGGTGAAAGGATCTTATCTACTAAATGTACGAGCCGGCTGTTTATTCTGCAAACAGGGGGAAGTCCAACAGAAATATGCAGGTCCGATGCATGAAGTTTTGAAGCTTCGGCGAGTAACATGTCAGCATTTAGGTTGGCAAAGTTGAAATCTATTATAGCATTCATATTATTTTTCCTTTCTTTATAACTTTTTGTAAAAATATTATAGCATTTTATAGAATATTATGGTATAATATGTACATAGTATAATTTGTTTATATTTACCCCATAATTAGCGGCTATTAACCTAATGTGTGTCAAAAATTTGTAAATTAATATTATAGGAAATTTGTCTAAAAATATGATTTGTTGTTATAAAATATATATAAATGTATTACTACATTTATATATATTATAAATTTTTATAAAAAAATTATAAATACTAGGAGGTCGTTTCTAATGCTTAAATTGTTTTTGAAAAACACTAGAGGCTTTACCCTTGTGGAATTGATGGTTGTCGTCGTTATCCTTGGTGTTCTGACTTCAATTGCAATCCCTGTATACAATAATACCCAGGAAAATGCAAAAGAGAAAGCTTGCTGGGCCAATCAGAGAATGATGGAAGGAGCGTACCAGCAATATCTTGCAAATGAAGGTAATGCTGTTACAAATGGTGTTAATGGAGAACAAATATTCACCAATTATTTAAACGGATATTTAAGAGCAATGCCCACATGTCCAGGAAGTAAAGAAAAAGGCGTTGGTCAATATACATTAACACCTGACGGAAAAGTAACATGTTCATCACATAGTTATTATGGAGATAATAATAAAACTACTACACCTACAGGTGGTGGTAGTGGTACCTGATTATAATTTTTTTATTACATAATAAACCATGATGACAAGCAGGGAAGTTTCCCTGCTTGTTTACAAAATATATTACAGTAACGTGGATTAGATGATTTCTTCAAAATTAAATTGGAGGTCTTACATGAGAAACCAAAAAGGCTTTACTTTGGTTGAGTTGTTGGTAATTGTTCTTATTCTCGGACTTCTGACAGCTATCGGAATACCTGCCTATACCGGAGTTAGCGAATACGCGGAGCAAAAAATAGTTGAGACTAACCTTAAGATGATCGATGATGCTATAGAATTATATTATCAAACAGGTAATACTGAGACATTAAGAAGTATCAGTGATCTTGTTCCAAAATATTTAAAGGATGAAATCAAAGGTCCCAAATCAGCTACTTATTCAATTAAAGATGGGAAGGCTACAGTCAGCAGTAACGGAGAAACAATCGGAGGTGAAGTTTTTGAAGACAAGACTATTGACGAACTTCCCTGGTAAACAGCAAAACTAATATGGCAAGAAATTTACTAAGGGGGCATTTATAATGTATCGATTTTTTCTGAGGTACAATAAAGGCTTTACTGCCGTAGAGCTTTTGGTTGTTTTGATAATTCTCGGGTTATTGACAGCAATTGGCGTACCTTCATATAAAGGGGCCATAGAATATGCTGAGCAAAAAATGGTTGAGAGTAACCTCAGAACGATAGATGCCGCTATAAAGATGTATTATGAGGATGGTAAGGGTAAAACTAAACCTTTAGCCGGAGATAATTTGTTTGACCTTTTGGTTCCTGATTACTTAGAGGCTCCGATTAGCGGACCTGGCACAGCATATTATCGTATTTCAGATCTTGTAATGAATGATCAGGAATTCCCACAAGCCCAGGTAGTCAGCACAGATGAAGTTGGAGGCTATGTATTGGGTATGATGTCCTTTTATACTCTGGATAATCTTCCTTGGAATAATGATTGAGAGGATACCATAATTCAGTTAGCCTTTAAGAATAGAACAATGTACCGGTCATAGGTTAAATATACAGACTTTCAAAGCAGACAGGACATATCCTGTTTTTTTTATTTAACAGATTAATTCAAACTTATTTTTCATAAAACCATTTGACATTTATTAAAAATACTGATTGAATAAAAAGCGGGCATATAAAATAAAATACTAACACCTGCCATGTTATGAGAATTGTTACTCTAAACTATAAAGCAGGCAGTGTAGCAGTTTAAAAACACACTGGAGGAAAAGATGTCAAAGTATCTGGTAATCGTGGAATCACCGGCAAAAGCAAAAACCATAAGAAAATATTTAGGGGCAGATTATAAAATTGCTGCTTCTATGGGACATATAAGGGATTTGCCTCAAAGCCATTTGGGGGTGGATATCAAAAATGATTTTAATCCCATGTACATCATTATGGCTGGGAAGAGCGCCCTCATAAAAAGTCTAAAAGAAGACGCAGAAAACGCAGATAAAGTATTTCTGGCAACTGACCCTGATCGTGAAGGTGAGGCCATATCCTGGCATCTTTCTCACATATTGAAAATAGATCCGCAGACAGATTGCAGGATTACCTTTAATGAAATTACAAAAAACGCTGTTTTAAACGCCGTAAAACAGCCAAGACCAATTAATATGAACCTGGTTGACGCACAGCAGGCCAGGCGCATTTTAGACCGTATTGTAGGCTACGAAATCAGCCCTGTTCTCTGGAAGAAAGTACGCAAAGGCTTAAGCGCGGGGAGAGTACAGTCTGTAGCAACTCGAATTATATGCGACAGGGAAGCTGAAATAGAGAATTTTATTCCAAAAGAATACTGGTCTATTGATACCAGGTTTAAAAAAGAAGACGGATTAATGTTTTCAGCCCGTTTTTACGGGGAAAACGGCAAAAAGCTGGAAATAAGCAATAAGGAAGAATCTGATAAGATTATTTCTTTTTTAAATAACTCTGAGTTTGTAGTAACCAAAGTAAAAAAGAGCGATAAAAAAAGAAATCCTGCACCGCCGTTTATAACAAGTACGCTCCAGCAGGAGGCTTCGCGCAAGCTGGGATTCAGTGCTCAAAAAACAATGATGGTGGCACAACAGCTTTATGAGGGTGTGGAAATAGGCAATGAAGGCGCCGTAGGTTTAATTACATACATGAGGACTGACTCGGTACGTATTTCAGTTGACGCTTTAAATGAAGCAAGAAAATATATTTTGGAGTATTTTGGCGAGGATTATCTTCCGTCAAAGCCCAGGGTTTTTAAGACCAAATCATCGATTCAGGATGCGCATGAAGCCATACGTCCTACCTACATTGAAAGAAACCCGGAAAGCCTTAAAGATTCACTTTCTTCTGACCAATATAAATTGTATAAGCTTATTTGGGACAGATTTCTGGCCAGTCAGATGGAAGCTGCCGTATTTGACACGATTTCTGTTGAAATAGAAGGCAAGCCTAAAGCCCTGGAAAACAAGACTGTTCTCAATTTAAGAGCCAGCGGGTCAAAATTGGTATTTAAAGGTTTTATGGCATTGTATGTAGAAGGCACAGATACAGAGGAAGAAGAGACAACCCAGCTGTTGCCGTCCATTGAAGAGAACGAGTCTCTTTCATTGGTGAATGTTGAACCCAGTCGACACTTTACAGAGCCTCCGGCAAGATATACTGAGGCAACCTTGGTTAAAGCCCTGGAAGAAAAAGGTATAGGACGTCCCAGTACTTATGCGCCCACAATAAGCACCATAATAAACAGGGGATATGTGGAAAGAAACAAGAAGCAACTGGTTCCCACCGATTTGGGCAAAATTGTGAACCAACTCATGGTGGCCAATTTCCCCGATATTGTAAATGTAAACTTTACTGCTGAGATGGAGGACAAGTTGGATAAGGTCGAAGAAGGCTTGATACAGTGGAAAGTTGTATTGAGAGAATTCTATGAGCCTTTCAAGGAGACTGTCAAAAGGGCTGAAACAATCGAAAAAGTTGAGATGCCTGTTGAACAATCAGATGAAATATGCGATATATGCGGAAGAAAGATGGTAGTTAAGATGGGGAGATTCGGCAAATTTCTCGCCTGCCCAGGCTTCCCTGAATGTAAAAATACCAAACCGTTTTTAGAGGAAGCCGGAGTCAAGTGTCCCAAGTGCGGTGGTAAAGTTATTTACAGAAAAACAAAGCGGGGCAAAAAATATTTGGGCTGTGAAAATTATCCCAAATGTGATTTCATGACATGGGATATGCCATCGGATAAAGTTTGTCCTAAATGTTCAAACTTTGTCACCCAAAAAACGAAAGCTAATATTATAACATATAAGTGTTCAAATCCGGAGTGCGACTATGTTGAAGAAGTGAAAAAGGAAAGTAAGAGTAAATCATCTTCGAAAGCTACGTCTTAAGAACCTTATGTTAGTCTGATGAAATTTTGCCATTCTGAGAGAAATAATAATGTCACCCTGAGCGTCAGCGAAGGGTGTTTTTGTTAACAAAAAGATTCACACCCGCCTCGCTGCGTTCAGAATAACATAAAGAAAGGTCTGCGTCTGGCTAAATGTTCTTCGGCTATTTATTGCCTTTCATAATCGGTGAAAAACTCAACCGTTCTGTCATAAGACTCATATGCCTTTTTAATAAGTTCTTCCGGGTAATTACTGTTGTCATAATAATTTTTTGTTGGTATAGGCAGTATCCTATGGATTATATTATTTGTTCCCACTCCTTCACGGCTAAGCCATGTGGGAATATGCTTAACTTTATTTATTACTGTTTTCTGGGTCATGGGATCTTTTAAAAATTCAATGGTAACAAGTATGCTGTCTTCCCGCAGCCATTTTTTGTCTTTTGGGTCATCAAACCATTCATGCCATTGATTGGTCAGAAAATTACCCATGGAATATATAATATATTTTGTCTCACCGTTAACTGTCCGTATTTCTGTCGGCTGAACGACATGAGGATGGGAGCCTAAAATGACATCGGCGCCCCATTCAAACAAATCGTTGGAAAGACTTATTTGCTGCTCACTTGGTTTTCTCCAGTACTCATTGCCCCAATGCATCATAACTACAGTGACATCGGCTTTCTCTTCAAGTTCTTTTATTTCCTTTTCCATACGTTTTCTGTCGAAGAAAGCCAGATGCCTTGCGATCTCTTCAGAAGTAAGCAATGCTTCATTGCCATTACTGCCGTATGTATAAGCCATAAAACCAAATTTTATTCCGTTTATGTCCTTGATTATATATCTTGGTTCTTCTCCGTCATAAGAACCTATAACTTCAAGGCCTCTTTTTCTGATGTTTTCACGGGTTTCCAGCATACCTTTTACTCTTCTGTCCAGTTGATGATTGTTGGCATTGTTCACCAAATCAAACCCTGCGTATTTGAATGCGTCAAACAATTCGGGGGGACAATTGAAAGACGGAAAACCCGCATAATCATTTCTGTTATTGGTAGCGGCCCCTTCATAACTGACAATGCTGTAATCTGCGCTTTCTATGAAAGGTTTTATCTCTTCAAACATATGTGTGAAATCGTACCTGTCTTCACCTTCAATTTTGGCTGCTTTCTGCAGTGCGGTATGTATAACGCAATCGCCCGCTGAAACCAGAGTTGCCGTTATGGGCGCAGGTGCCGGCTCCGGGGTAGGGGTAGGCACAGGGGTAGAATCAGGTGTTGTCTCCGGGGTAGAAGCAGGGCTTTCCGAGACTACCGGATTGGGTGTTATACCGGCATGATCGTTTTGGTTTGTTTTGCTTTGATTAATCAAATACCCTATAGTCAGCAGAAAAACAGCACATACTATTATTGCCAGAGCAGCGTATTTAGCTTTTGTACCTTTCAAAAACATACACCTCAACAAGTTTTTTAATTATTTTATCATCTTTCGAAGAAAAATAATATCTAATTCGTAATTAAGTATTGATTAAAGATGTGCTGACGGGATATTTTATTAATAAGCGGAGTTTACTTTGGAAGCAAACCTGTATTAAAAATTACGGATAATTTGTTAACAGAAACCTGTTAAATCTTGTCGTATAAAACTGTAAAATAAATATGCAAACTGAGTCAAATTAAGGAGATAAAATGAAAGATTATATAAATGTAATCGGGGCAGGGCTGGCCGGTTCCGAAGCGGCATGGCAAATTGCCAACAGAGGAATTAAAGTGCGGTTGTATGAGATGAAGCCCCATAAAAAAACACCCGCACATCATAGTGATACCTTTGCCGAATTGGTATGCAGCAATTCTCTAAAATCAGATACGCTTGAGAATGCTTCAGGTCTTCTGAAAGAAGAACTAAGAAAACTTGGTTCGCTGATCATGGAATGTGCTGATAAAAACCGCGTACCTGCCGGCGGAGCTTTAGCAGTAGACAGGCATGGTTTTTCTCAGGATGTTACAAATAGAATACTAAATCATCCTAATATAGAGGTATATCATGAAGAAATAACATCCTTATGTAATGATGTTATTACTGTTGTTGCCACAGGTCCTCTTACGTCAGATGCTTTGGCTCAACATATATCGGAAATCATCGGTGCTGACAGCCTGTACTTTTTTGATGCCGCGGCACCGATTGTACGCCTTGAGAGCATCAATATGGATGTTGCTTTTAAGGCTTCCAGATACAACAAAGGAGATGCTGATTATATTAACTGTCCCATGAATCGGGAACAATATCTGGCATTTTATGAAGCCTTAATTAATGCAGAAACAGTCCCGCTAAAAGAATTTGAAAATATTAAGGTATTTGAGGGTTGTATGCCGATAGAAATAATGGCAAAGAGAGGAGTAGACACAATCAGATTCGGTCCTTTAAAACCTGTGGGACTTAATGACCCCAGGACCGGAAAAGAGTATTATGCTGTAGTACAATTAAGGCAAGATAATCAGGCTGCCACATTATACAATGTGGTTGGTTTTCAGACCAATCTGAAATGGGGTGAGCAAAAACGTGTTTTTTCCATGATTCCGGGCCTGGAAAACGCCGAGTTTGAACGCTATGGAGTCATGCACAGAAATACTTTCTTAAATTCACCCGTATTACTGGACAGTGTATATAGACTTAAAAAACAGCCTATGCTTTTCTTCGCAGGTCAAATGACCGGAGTGGAAGGGTACATTGAATCGACATCCTCAGGCCTGGTTGCCGGCATAAACGCGGCAAGACAGTTTAAACAGCAGGGAGATTTGGTTTTCCCCGGAAATACTGCCGTTGGCGCTTTGGCCAGATACATTTCAAATCCGTCGATTGATAAATTTCAACCTATGAGTATTAATTTCGGGATAATTGATCCTCTGAATGAAAAAATCAGGAATAAGAAGGAACGTTACGGCAAGATTTCAAAAAGAGCTCTGGAAGAAATCGAGAATATCAAAAAAATCTTATTCTGATGTTTTATTCTTTGTTTATGTGATTAAACCAACCCCAAAAAAACAATACTAATTGTATGCGCTAATTTCTACCTTATTATATTTGAGAGGTCAGATGAGATGCCATACAATAAAGGCTTTGGGAACAGGTTAGTTAAATGTTTTGTTATACTGGTTCTAATTTCTTCCTTCACAGCATGTAACAAGGCAAAACAGTATAAAGATGAAGATATCCACAGGATACCTGTAATCGTTAAGCCTGTTCAAAGAGGAAGCCTTGAAAATGTCACCGAATATACCGGAATAGTTAAACCTAAAAAAATGGTTTATGTAGCATCTCCTATATCAGGCCAGGTCGAGAGAGTTAACTATGAGATCGGTGACAGAGTAAAAAAGGGAGATATACTATTTAGCATAGACAGCCGCGAAATTGAATCAAATATTAAATTACTGGAAGAGCAGCTAAAGATAGCCGAAGTAAATGTCTTACTTGCCGAATCTAAAGTGGCTTCGGCAATGAAAAGCGGTTATGAAAGCCGGAAACTGCAGTTGGAATCGGCTCTGACAAGTGCTGAACATAATTTTGAGGCGGCAAAAAAAGCCTTTGACACTGCGACTGTCCTGTATGAAAAGAAAGCGATAGACATTCTTAAATACTATGAGATCAAGAACCAGTTTGAACAGGCGAAGAACGCGCTGAAAACGGCTGATTCTTCCTATCAGTTATACATTGACCAATTATCCGAAGAAGAAATAAATTTGTCAAACCAACAGCTTAAACAGGCCCAGGCATCCTACAACGCAATTAAGATTCAAATTGAAACTGCCAAACAACAATTGGAACTTACCGATATAAAATCGCCGATTGACGGGGTAGTCGTTTCAAAGGACATTTTCGAGGGAGCTCTTATTTCCAATACCATGACCCCTTATATTATCAGCGACACTGATACTTTACAGGCGGTTATCTCCGTTACCGAACAGGCAGTTAATAGAATATGGGAAGGCAGCGAATTAAAGATTGTGATCCCGGCTGCCGGGAAAGATGCATTTTCCGGGAAAATTGTTTCGGTCAGCCCCGTAATTGATGCCGAAACATTTTCTTACAATGTTTTAATTGATATACCCAACAAGAATAATCTAATAAAGCCCGGAATGACCGCTAAGGCCAATATAATGTCGGAAAAAAGGGAAGACATAATCGTAGTGCCTGTAAATTCGATCCTTACCGAAGACAGCGGGAAGTATGTATTTACAATAGAGAATGACAGAGCTGTAAAAAGATTTGTTGATACCGGTATAAGCAATGATGACATGGTTGAAATAACAAAAGGCCTCGAGAAAGATCAGCTGCTTGTTGTGAAAGGCCACCAGTTTCTCAGGCATAACGATCCTGTAATTGTGTTACAGGAGGATACAAAATGAGTTTGCCGGGTGTTGCCATACGTCGTCCCATTGCCGTTATCATGATAATCCTTTCCATAAGCCTGATTGGAGCCGTTTCGCTTTCAAAGCTTAAAATTGATTTACTACCGGATCTAAACGTACCTGTAGCTGTCGTAACTGCAAGATTAGAAGGGGCGGGTCCAAAGGAAATAGAAAGGCTCATCACAAAACCGTTTGAAGAGGTATTGACTACAGTATCGGAGTTAAAATCGATCGAAACAATTTCCTCCAATGAGTATTGCCTGTGCATACTATATTTTAATGATAATACCGATATGAACTTTGCCGCTTTGGAAATGCGTGAAAAGATCGATTTAGCCAGGGCTTATCTGCCCCAGGGTGTAAAAGACATCATGGTCATGCGCATTGATCCAAACAACTTTAAATCTACATTTGAAATAGGTATAACATCTGAAACAATGGAAACAGAGAATCTGACGCGGATAGTGGAGGATCAGATAATAAACAGGCTGGAAAGAATCAGCGGGGTAGCATCGGTCAAACTTTCCGGAGGAATAGTTTCAGAAATTCGCATAGAGCTTATTCCTGAGCGGCTTAATCTTTACGGATTAAATGCAAATACGGTTTCTCAGTACATTATGACTGAAAACCTCGATATACCTGCAGGTAGTATTGATTCTGCAGGAATGACCCTATATCTTAAAACTTCGGGCCGGTTCAAAAGTCTGGAGGAGCTTAAAAACCTCAGTATTCCCGTTAAAAGCGGCACAATTGTATTCTTAAAGGATATAGCTGATGTTAACATTACCCAGAAAGAAAAAAAAAGCGAAAGTTATATTAACGGCATTCCGGCTTTAAATATTTCGGTTCAGAAGCAGAGTAATGCAAACACTGTTTTAGTTTGCAGAGAATTACAAGAAGAAATAAGAAATCTAAGCAAAATCTACAGTGAAATGGATTTCAAAATCATATATGACAGCTCAACTTATATTGATCAGGCTATAAATACCGTAACAGAATCAGCAATTAAGGGCGGTATTCTTGCGGTATTGGTACTTTATTTATTTTTGAGAAATGTAAGGGCAACGCTGATAATAGCTGTATCCATGCCGGTTTCAATAGTTACATCATTTGTATTGATGTATTTTTCGGGAATCAGTCTGAATCTCATTTCACTTGCCGGATTTGCCCTGGGAGTAGGCATGATGGTAGACAGTTCCATAGTGGTTCTGGAAAATATCTACAGGCACCGGTATGATGGTTTGGAAATGATACAGGCTGCCGAATCGGGAACAAAAGAAGTTATGCTTTCTATAACTGCGTCCACGTTAACAACCGTTATAGTTTTTGTACCCATCATTTTTGTTGAAGGTATGACGGGTAAAGTGTTTAAGGAAATGGGACTAATAATTACTTTTTCCCTTATGGCGTCATTACTTGTGGCAATAACATTTCTGCCCATGATGGCATCACGGATTCTGAGTATAGAGTATGGCAATAAGAAGCCAAAGAGTAAGAGACGAAGAATAAAAGCTTTTCTTAAGAATCTGTTCGATATCTGGGATTCTTTTTATAATTCTCTGGCAAGAAGCTATGAAATATTATTAAAAGCGTCCCTCAACAGAACAAAAACAATAATTTGTATTGCGATAATCCTGTTTATATTATCATTAATAACATTACCCATCATTGGGTTTGAATACTTTCCTCCCATGGACGAAGGTATTGTACAGGTTGAAGTTATTATGCCGAAAGGAAGCACACTTTCAGAAACAAATGAAATGGCTTTTAAGGTGCAGGATCGTATTAAGAAAATACCTGAAGTTCAAAGTATAAGTATGACAATCGGCAATTCAGGATATGTACTGGACAGATCAACTACCGAAAAGGCGACTATATCAGTTGATATCGGCAGTATCGAAGAACGCAGTAAAACAATTGAACAAATATCGGAAGAGATAAGAAATAAGCTTAAAGATATTGCAGGCGCAAAAATAAAAGTAAATGAGGAAAGCCGTGTAATGGGGTTTTCACTGGGATACAGCGCAGTTGACATCAGGATTTCGGGAGAGGATTATGATACTTTAAAGAAGATTTCTTCAGATTTGGTGGCAATATTAAAAAACATTAAGGGCAGCGTTATGCCTGAGAGTTCCGGGGATGAAGAGATAGAAGAGGCTGTAATAAAAATTGACAGAGAAAAGGCACTTTTATACGGCCTTACCCCTGCTCAGGTCGGCCAGGCTATTCAAATTTGTTTAAACGGGATAACTGCAACAAGGTATGAATATCGAGGCTCAGATATTGATGCGGTTGTATGTATGCTTGGCAAGAAGCCCGGCAACCTTGATGATATAGAGAATATTTCGGTTCAAAGTCCCGCAGGAATCAGCATCCCATTGATAGAGATAGCTGAGATTGAGCTGGAAAGGTCAATACCGAATATTATCAGATACGACCAAAAAAAAACAGTTTCAATTACGGCTAATTTAAAGGGCAGGCTTATTAATAAAGTGACCGCTGATATTGACAAAGCCTTCTCAGAATATGATTTTCCTTCAGGGTACTCCTACTCATATGCCGGACAGCAAAAAGATTTTATGGATTCTTTTGATGCGCTTTTAGATGCGCTGATACTTTCGGTTATTATTGTATATATGCTGTTGGCGGCACAATTTGAATCATTCCTTCACCCTTTTACCATACTGTTGACCGTTCCTTTAGCGCTTACCGGAGGTTTGCTGGCTTTGCTGATAACATGCAATACATTAAGCGTACCGGCATTTATAGGCATTATCATACTGGTGGGCATAGTGGTGGATAATGCTATTGTTCTTATTAACAGCATAAACCAATTCCGCAGGGCAGGGATGAAGACCGAAGATGCCATTATCAAATCAGGTCCGCTCAGATTGAGGCCTATTCTGATGACAACTCTTACCACAATACTCGGCATGCTGCCCATGGCTGTCTCCGGAAAGGAAGGAAGCGAGATACAGATACCGCTTGCTATTGTAATTATCGGTGGTCTGACAGTTTCAACACTTATAACACTGATAGTAATACCGTCATTTTACATGATCTTTGAAAATGTGTCGGATAGGATAAGGAGGAGGCGAACACCTGTGCATTTGCAATGAAAGGGTATTATAGCTCTGCTACTCCATGTTGTCCTGAATGAAAAAGTCTCCCGACCATATCTTAAAATGAAACAAAACACCCTGCTGTCATCCTTAACGAAACACATCCCTTAACTGTTATCCTGAAAGAAACGAAGTATCCCACTGTCCTCCTGAATGAAAAAAGTAAAGGACATTATATAAAAATGTAAAGATCCTTTGCTGACCCTAAAAATGACAGTTGTTTGTCATCCTGTGCGATATGTTATGAAAGTGGAAAAATAATGTGTGTTAACATAATAGGATCTTCACAAATGTTAAAAATGATTGTAGAGACTAAGATTGTGATTATATCTCCGGGTTCGGTGATTTTTGTCGAATAGCGCAAAGTAAACAAGAATATAATATATATTTGACACATTAAGCTACAACAAGTAGAATAATTCAGTACATAAGATAGAAAAAAACAGGTGATATGGTGATTAAAGTAAGGGACGAAATCAGAAACATAGCAATAATTGCGCATGTTGACCACGGAAAAACCACTTTGGTGGATGCAATGTTAAAAGAAAGCGGAGTTTTCAGAAGCAATGAAAAAGTTGTAGAAAGGGTTATGGATTCCAATGACCTTGAACGTGAAAAAGGCATTACCATAATGTCAAAGAACACTGCCATAATTCATAAAGGTATCAGGATCAATATAGTAGACACTCCCGGTCATGCAGATTTTGGAGGCGAGGTTGAACGGGTACTTAAAATGGTAGACGGCGTTCTTCTCCTTGTGGATGCATATGAGGGAACGATGCCCCAAACTCGTTTTGTTCTGAGAAAAGCGCTTGGACTGCATCTTAAACCTATAGTCGTTATAAACAAAATAGACAGAAAAGATGCAAGACCTGCGGAAGTAATAGATGAAATACTGGATTTATTTATTGAACTGGGAGCTGACGAGGATCTGCTCGATTTTCCTGTCGTATACACGTCTGCGAAGAATCGTATTGCAAAATATAATTTACAGGATGAATCGGATAATTTGGAACCATTGTTTGAAACAATAAAAAAATATATTCCTGCGCCGAAAGGCGACAGCGAAGCTCCGTTACAGCTTCTGGTTTCAAGTATCGATTATGATGAATATATTGGCAGGATCGCAATAGGACGTATCGAAAGAGGAACCATAAGAAGAGATCAGCAGGCGGTGATTTGTAAAAAGAACGGCAGTCTTCAGCATGTAAAAATCTCTTCCCTGCAGAATTTTCAGGGGTTAAAAAGGGTAGATACAGACTCGGCAACCATAGGGGAGATAGTCGCAGTTTCAGGAATACCTGATATCACAATAGGTGAGACCATATGTGATAATTATTATCCGGAGCCTATACCTTTTGTCGATATAGATGAGCCGACGATTTCAATGTACTTTCTGGTAAATAACAGTCCATTTGCCGGAAAAGAAGGTATTTATGTAACTTCCCGCCACCTTCGCAACAGACTTTTCCGTGAAGTGGAAGCAAATGTCAGCATGAGGGTTGAGGAAACAGACTCTCCGGACGCTTTTAAAGTATCCGGCCGGGGCGAGCTCCATTTGTCAATTTTGATTGAAACGATGAGAAGAGAAGGCTATGAATTCCAGGTATCAAAACCGGAGGTTATAACTATCGAAAAAGACGGGGTAATATATGAACCGATTGAGTATCTTGTAGTAGATGTTCCTGAGGAATATTTAGGAAATGTTATGGAGAAACTTGGTCAAAGAAAGGCGGAACTTATTAATATGCACAATCCGTCCCAGGGTTATGTCCGGCTGGATTATAAGATACCTGCAAGGAGTCTTATCGGATACCGTTCCGAGTTTTTGACTGACACTCGCGGAAATGGTATAATGAATCATGTTTTCCATGGTTATGAGCCATTTAAAGGGGAAATAAGAAAACGTAACCGGGGTGTACTGGTGGCGTGGGAAACAGGTGAATCTGTCACCTACGGTTTATATAATGCTCAGGACAGGGGAAGCCTGTTTATAGGGCCGGGTGTTCAGGTTTATGAGGGCATGATTGTAGGCATATGTTCGAGAAATGAAGATATAGTTATTAATGTTTGCAAGAAAAAACACGTTACAAATATGCGTGCCGCGGGTTCAGACGAAGCGTTGAGACTGGTTCCGCCTGTTAATTTGAGCCTTGAGCAATGCCTCGAATTTATTGAAGATGATGAACTGGTGGAGATAACTCCCACATCTATCCGACTGAGAAAAAAGATTCTCAATACTGAACAGAGAGCTAAGGTGAGGAATAATGCAAAAAAGTAACACCTTAAAAAACGGAGAAAAAGATAATTTAAAAACCATTAAACCGAAAAAAAAGAAAAGGACAAAAAAGAAACGTTATCTGTTTTTGAAGTTTCTGATCCTGGTACTGGTTTGTGTCATTGTATTTATGACATGCGCTCTTTATGGGTATCGTTTTATCATGGAGGGTACTGCACAGGCCGCTGTTCCGTTAACAGAGGAAACAGGCATAGTATTCAAAATACCTTCCGGTGCCAGAACAGTAAATATTGCCGATGAGCTTAAGAAGCAGGGCTTTATAGAAGATACAAGAATATATCGGATTTTATCCAAGATCCTTGGGTTTGACAATGCATATAAAGCAGGGAAATATATTATTTCCAAAGACATGAATTACTATGCACTGATGGTCAGGCTTACCGGCGAACCGCTGAAAAACCCGACCCAGGATGTTATGATCCCGGAGGGTAAAACACTGATTGAAACAGCCAAAATCTTAGCGGCCCAGGGATATATCGACGAAGGAAAATTCTTAAGGATCGCCGGGCAAGAAAACAGTGTATTTGATTTTCTGAAAGACGTTAAAGCTACTTCCAGCAGAAAATATCCTCTTGAAGGTTATTTATATCCTGATACCTACAAAATGGATGAAGGATGGACCGAAGAGGATCTTATTGAACGTATGCTGAACGAATTTGACAGGGTATTTACTGATGAATACAGAAAGAGAGCCGAAGAGTTAGGTATGACGATAGACGAGGTCGTTACCCTGGCATCTTTGATTGAGATGGAAGCAAAATATCCTGCAGATTTTAAGAAAATATCCAGCGTGTTTCATAACCGTTTGAAAAGTGAAGATCTGCGGCTGTTACAGTCGGATGCGACCGTGCAATACGCAAGAGTATATGAGGGGCTTGGAAGAACAAGCGCAGTATTATTCAAGGATCTGGAAATAGACCATCCTTATAATACCTACATTCATGAAGGATTGCCGCCGGGACCAATATGTTCGCCAAGGATTGACGCCATTGAAGCCGCCCTGTACCCGGATAAGACCAACTATTATTATTTCTTCGCTGCACCTGACGGTACAAATATTTACAATGAGACACTTGAAGGCCATATCAGGGATCAGAAGAAATATGGTGTAAGCGGTTATAATTAATGCTATGAGGCGGCTTTTTAAGCCGCTTTTGTGTCATAAGAATTTCATAAAGGTTAACTTAAAGAATTTATTATGGAAGACAGAGTTAATTATTCTGAAATAGTTGAATTCCTGCGCTCGACAATACGACGTGAAACAGGCTTTTTGAAAGAAATTGAGGAATATGCCGGTTTACATCACATACCCATTATTCAGCCCGAATCGGCCGCGTTGTTGAAACTTCTTATCAAGCTGCATAAACCTCAAAAAATTCTTGAGGCAGGGACTGCTATAGGCTATTCTGCCTGTGTCATGGCAGCTGCTATGGATAAGAATGGATTGATCGATACGATTGAAATTGATGAAGAACTGGCTGATCTGGCTAAAAATAATATTAAAGCAATGGGTTATGAGGACCGTATAAGGGTGATCGTGGGAGATGCCCTCGAGGTGTTGGAATGCCTCAATTCAACCTATGACATGATATTTCTGGATGCCGCTAAAGGACAATATATCGAGTATTTGAACCATGCTTTACGGCTGTTGAGGCCGGGAGGTTTGCTGGTATCCGACAATGTTTTATACAAAGGACTTGTTGCGCAAAAAGATAAAATACAGCATAAACACCGAACCATCGCTACCAGGCTCAAAGAATATCTGAAGCTGATTTGCAGCCATGAAAGTCTGGAGACCTCCATTGTTCCAATAGGGGACGGTATGGCAATAAGTCTTAAGGATAGGTGATCAATAATGAAGAAAGTAGAGCTTCTGGCACCGGCAGGAGATTTGGAAAAACTTAAAATGGCAATATTGTATGGAGCCGACGCAGTATACTTGGCCGGGGAAGAGTTTGGGCTGCGTACTGCCTCTGCCAATTTTACTTTTGAAGAAATGAAAGAGGGGATCGGTTTTGTTCATGAAAAAGGGAAAAAAGCGTACCTTACGATGAATATAATCCCCCATAATGATGATATGGCAAATGTGCCCGAATTCATTGAAAAGGCGGTGTCAGCAGGCATTGACGCAGTTATTGTTTCCGATCCCGGCATGTTTGCTGTCATAAAAAAGACAGTACCGGATATTAATATTCATATCAGTACACAGGCAAATATAACAAACATTGAAACAGTTAAGTTCTGGCATTCGTTGGGTGCTTTAAGGGTCGTGCTGGCTCGGGAGCTTTCATTAAAGGAAGTTAAAGAAATATGTGCCGGTATTCCGGAAGATATGGAAGTAGAAGTCTTTGTTCACGGCGCAATGTGTATTTCATATTCCGGAAGGTGTCTGTTAAGCAATTATATGGCCGGCAGGGATTCCAACAAAGGAGATTGCGCTCAGCCCTGCAGATGGAAATATCAACTGATGGAAGAAAAGCGCCCTGGCGAATACTTCCCGATTCATGAGGATGAAAGAGGTACTTTTATTTTTAATTCTAAAGACCTCTGTATGATAAGGCATATCCCTGAACTGGTTTCAAGCGGTGTTTCCAGCTTAAAAATCGAAGGCCGTGTGAAAAGCGCCTTTTATGTCGCCACAGTAGTAAAAGCGTACAGGGATGCCATTGATGCTTATTACAATAATCAGTCATATGATGAAAAATGGTTTGAAGAGATTAGTACAGTCAGCAATCGCGATTTTACAACCGGCTTTTTCTTTGGCAAACCCGGACCCAACGATCATAATTACAGTACCAGTTCATATATCAGAAATTATGATTTTGTGGGTATCGTGAAAGGTTATGACAGTGAAAAGGGAATGGTGATAATCGAACAGAGAAATAGATTTAAGGTTGGGGATAAAGTCGAGGTAATGCCACCCAATGGCCCTGTATCCCAATTTGTTGTAAATGAGATGTATGATGAAACGGGAAATACTATAACCGTGGCTCCTCACCCGCAAATGGAAGTAAGGATACCCATGAAACCTTTGCCGCAGCATGCTGTTTTGCGTGTTAAAAAAGAGAGTTTTTAACGCTATAAAGGGAAATAATATTAGAAAATTCTAATGTTCTGGTCTGGAAACCTGTGGTATTATAGTATTATAAATAAGCTGGACTGTATTATAGTGTACAGCGCTAAGCAAATAAATATCTTACTGTAAGGAGGTCTTTGACCATGGCATTTTTTGACGAGGTTAAAAGAATCGGCAAAAATATTACTGAAAAGAGTAAAGACGTAATTGAAATTACAAAACTTAACTCTCAGATTAACTCGGAGAAAGATAAAATTAAGAATCTCTATGAAAAAATCGGTGAAGAAGTCTACAAAGCTTACGCTGCAGGCGAAGAAACAGCTTATAGCGACCTTTGTGCAGAAATTAAAAAGATTGAGGATACCATTAACGAGCTTACTGCGAAAGTTCTTGAGCTCAAGAACGCAGCAAAATGTCCTAACTGTGGCGCAGAAGTAGCCAAAGACACTGCCTTCTGTTCAAAATGCGGAACAAAATTAAATTAATATTTTATCCTTTTGGGAGCGGCCGTCAAAAGGCCGCTTTTTTGCGGGTAACTGGGGTAAAAAATGGATAAAAATCAACTTAGAAAAGAAATAGGTCAAAAGCGCAGGATGCTTGGCTTTGATTTTGTAAAAAACGCTTCTCAAATAATAGTGGGTAATTTACAAAACCTTTCTGAATTAAAGTCAGCCAATACAGTGCTGTCATATATGCCTTACGGAAATGAAGTCGATATCATCCCCCTGAACGGCTGGATTCTTGATCAGGGCAAGATATTATGCCTTCCAAGAGTTATCAGCCCGACTGAAATGGAAGCAAGGGTAGTAAATGATTTAAAAAATGGCTTATCCAAAGGTTCGTTTGGAATTTTCGAACCAACTGCCGACAATGAGTTGGTAGATGCTGCCGAAATAGACTTGGTGCTGGTACCGGGGCTTGCTTTCGATAAAAGCGGAAACCGCATGGGACATGGAGCCGGATACTACGACAGATTTCTGACGGCCTGCTCAAAAAAGTCCCTGTTTGTGGGTGTGGCATACGGGTTTCAGGTTTTTGATTCAATTCCCTCAGATTCATACGATGTCAGGGTCCATAAAATAGTTACGGAAAAATATACCATAGATTTAACCTGAATAATGAACATTTTTCTCTTCATTAATAATCACAATATGATAAAATTAAAATATTAAAAGAAAAGATGTTCTTTTTAGCGAGGTAAGTTTTGAAAGATTTTGTTCATCTTCATCTTCATACCGAATACAGTTTGCTTGACGGAGCATGCCGCATCAAGGATGTTGCCCGGAGGGCGAAAGAACTTGGCATGCACAGTCTTGCTATTACCGATCACGGATCAATGTACGGAGTGATAGATTTTTATAAAGCATGCAAAAAAGAAGGTATCAAGCCTATTCTGGGCTGTGAGATATATACCGCCGCCCGTACGTACCTGGATAAAGATCCGGGACTGGATTCCGATCAGGGGCACCTTATACTCCTCGCAAAGAACAATACCGGATACAAAAACCTTATGAAGCTGGTATCAATAGCTTATATCAAAGGCTTTTACTATAAACCCAGGATTGATTTTAACCTCCTGGAGGAGTATCATGAAGGCTTGATATGCCTAAGTGCCTGTATCGGCGGAGATATCCCCCAAAGAATCCTGAAGGGTGATTATAACGGTGCCCGCGATCTTGCCATCAGGCTTAACAGGATAATGGGTCATGGGAATTTTTACCTCGAGCTTCAGTATAACAATATCGAGGAACAAATGCAGGTAAATTCAGGATTGGTCAAGATTTCAGAGGAGACCGGGATTCCGCTGATCGCAACCAATGATATACACTATATCAACAGGGAAGATGCAAGAGCACAGGAGATTTTGATTTGCATCCAAACCGGCAAAACAATTAATGATGCTGACAGGCTGAAGTTTGAAACAGATGAATTCTATTTAAAAAGCCCGGAAGAAATGTGGGAACATTTCAAAGCATATCCTGAAGCCCTTTTGAACACTGTTCGTGTTGCCGAAGCCTGTAATGTGGAACTTGAATTCGGCCGGTTGCATTTGCCAAAATATGAGGTACCGGAAGGGACAACTCCGTTTGATTATTTACGCTCCCAATGCATAAAAGGCTTCAACAAGCGATACGGCAATGCTCCGTCCCTTCTTGAACGCCTGGAATACGAACTTAAAGTTATCCATCAGATGGGTTATGTGGATTATTTCCTGATCGTGTGGGACTTTATCAAGTTTGCCCGGGATAACGGCATCATGGTAGGACCCGGAAGAGGATCGGCTGCCGGCAGTATGGTGGCATATTGCCTTGAGATCACGAATGTGGATCCCATCAAACACAATCTTATCTTTGAGCGGTTTTTAAATCCCGAGCGCATATCAATGCCCGATATTGATATTGATTTCTGCTATGAAAGAAGGCAGGAAGTAATTGATTATGTCGTTAGAAAATATGGAGAGGACCATGTTGCACAGATTATAACATTCGGTACTATGGCGGCACGCGCAGCAGTAAGGGATGTGGGGCGAGCTCTTGCAGTGCCTTATAACGAAGTGGACAAGGTTGCCAAACTGATACCAATGATGCCCGGAAAGCACATAACCATTGCTGAAGCCATTGATATGATCCCTGAATTAAAAACATTATACAATTCAGACCCCAGGATTCGGGAACTTTTGGACAACGCTAAAGTGCTGGAAGGTATGCCTCGTCATGCGTCTACTCATGCCGCCGGTGTAGTAATTTCCAGCGAACCTCTTACCGAGTATGTGCCGTTGTATTGTAATGAAGGCCTTATTTCCACACAATTCCCAATGACCACTCTGGAAGAGCTGGGGCTTCTGAAGATGGATTTTCTGGCTCTTCGTACAATTACGGTAATACGTGATACTCTTGACCTTATAAAGAAAGATAAAAACATTGATATTGATATAGACACTATAGATTATGAAGATCCCAATGTTTATGAAATGATCAGCAAAGGTGAAACTGCAGGTGTGTTCCAACTGGAAAGTCCGGGCATGACAAACTTTATGAAGGAACTTATGCCCGGTTGCCTTGAGGATATAATAGCAGGCATCTCGCTTTACAGGCCCGGACCGATGGATCAGATACCAAGATATCTAAGAAATAAAAACAACCCGCACAGTATTACATATGTTTCCCCGAAACTGGAACCCATATTAAACGTGACCTATGGCTGTATGGTTTACCAGGAACAGGTGATGCAGATATGCCGCGAACTGGCAGGGTATTCTCTTGGCCAAAGCGATTTGGTGCGCCGCGCAATGGCAAAAAAGAAGAAAGAAGTTCTGGAAGCCGAGCGTCAGAATTTCATATACGGAAGCACTGATGAAAACGGCAATGTATTGATTCCGGGGGCTATCCGGAATGGAGTTCCGGAACATG
>ERZ773359.2781-NODE-2781-length-21413-cov-8.221463_pt1 | contig 21413 bp, 16 predicted proteins | sample MGYA00374955_ERZ773359 | MGnify/ENA primary metagenome ERZ773359 (study PRJEB29098, sample SAMN04486028) | biogas fermenter metagenome | study: EMG produced TPA metagenomics assembly of the Biogas fermentation microbial communities from Germany - Plant 4 DNA1...
GGACTTTAAGAACGATTGCAACAACAGATTCCGACTCGGACAATACCGTTGCAACCAAAGGTTATGTTGACAGTAAAAGTCCGCTTCATAGGGTTGTTACAATCACTTCTGGTATTACAATCGACGATAATTACAAACACAATGACTTGATTATTTGCAATAACTCTTCAGAAATCCAAATAAATACTAAAAGTTCCACGAACCATCCTATCGGAACAAGAATTGATTTTTATCGGCGTGGGGCTGGCAGAGTCAGATTCTATCCTCAGACTGGTAGCATTATAACGAAATCATCACATTATTACATCAAAGACCGTTATATGGCGGCTTCCCTTATTAAAATCTCACAGACTGAATGGCTGTTGGTAGGAGCGTTGTCGACATCATGATTCTTGGGATAATGTCAATACAAGATTTGGATCGGGACGTTTTACCGCCAGAAATTTATTCTTATTCGGAAGTAACAAATCTTAATGTTATGAACGTATATGCTGGATTTCGTAATACGAACGATGTCGCTGGCACTTTGTATTATAGCCTCAATGGCGGCAGTTCTTACTATAACACAAGCATAGGTGCTAACAATTATTATGAAACATTGGTATTGTCTTTAGCGCCATATACTAGCGGAACGATAGATTTGAGAGCCTATTTGGTTATAGACGGTATTCAGACACCAACGGTTTCTCATAGTAGGACTTTTGAAAATTATTAGAGGTGATTTATGGAATTTTATATTTATACAAAAGACAACGAGTGGAAAATAGCTGCTGCATGTAAGCAAGATAGAGATGATTTAGAAGAACATATTATAGAAGCTGACAGCTTACAGGAAGCAATTGAAATATTTTTAAAAAAGTAGTTGACAATAAATTCCAATTTAGTGTCTTGAACGAAGTATATAAAACTCTGCATTTTATATACGGATAATTACGCCAGATAGAATTATGATCTCATAACGTTTCTTTTAGTCCGCATTTATATCTAAAAAAATATTAAAGAAAGAGAGGGAAACTTGATGAATATCAATCAAGAACTTATTAAAGATCTGATTTTACAATTTCTATCGGCAATCCCTCAGCTGGTTCTTGTGGTTTCACTTGTGCTTTCGTCTTTGAAATCGGTCAAAAAGACTACCGCCCTATTCCCAAACGAAATAGCGTTGACTAAAGACACTTTGAAAAAAACTTTTGAGGAAAACGCCGAAAAAGTCTACGGTCATGTTGCCGGAGCAACGAACGAGTTTTTGTCTACACTTAAAAATATGGCGATTAATTTTGAAACCGAGGTAAAAGGGCTTATTGGAATAGTGCAAGAAAAAATGACCGGTTTTGAAACAGAAATCAAAGCCTATAAAGATCAGATTAATCTTCTTGTTATGGAAAATAAGATTTTGTTTGACACTTTAATCGAACAGATCGCGCAGAATCCTAAGAAGATTAAGGAAGGAATTGCAAAAGTCGTCTCAAGCAAATTTAACATGGCAAAGGAAGAGCTCGAGAAATATCCGGAGTTGCTTACAAACGGTGATTCTAAATTGCTCGAAAAAGCCTTGAGGAATTTTGCCATCGTTGCCGGGGGGAAGAATTTAGACGAATTATTGGGGAAATTCGGTTATGAAAAGAAGAAAAAAGAAGAATTATAAACTTCGTAGCAAAGTTTATAAAGGGCTAGGCACTACGAGCATTTTCATTAATTCTTTTGGAGGCTTCTTTGTCTATGAATATTTCAAAGATTGGGACGATTTTAAAAAAATGTTGCAAAATTTTATTATAGTTGAAGAAAAGAGCCTTAAACTTAATTTTGCCGTTGCTCTTCCGATGTTGGTCGGAATAATAATCTGTGTGATTTTGGTTTTGAAAAAAAACCGCTCTTATTTCAAAGACAAAATTAGTTTAGGTTTACTTTTGACTATTCTAATATGCTACTTTATTTATAGCATTATTGAAATTTCTTTGTCGTTTTTGGTCGGGGCTTTTACAGGGGCAATAGCGGATGATTTTGTTTTTTCGCCGTTATCAAATTCGGCTAAAGTAAAAGCAAGTGAACAACGAGAAATCGAACTCGAAAAAGAAAAAGAGCGATACCGTTTGATCGCTCGAAAGGAAGCGAGGGAAGAGTTAGATGGAAGCGTTTGAGAAAGAGCAAACTGAGAAAGAACGGTTTATTGACAGCGCCTATGATGCTGCCCATACTTTAGTTGGCAGAGGCAAGGAATGGTTGATAAGTTATATCGGGTTTTTGGCACTTATAATCGGTCTTGTTATCATTGTATTTATTGCCGGTATTGAGGAAACAACGATGGTTAAAGCCTCAAACAGCACAAGCGGTAAACTTCTCAATATTTGGCGCGAGCAAGTCGGCGATGAAGAAGGGGTTTTATATCCCCGGGAAAAAACCGATATTATTAAATACAAAGATCGGGAATATTATTTCGTTATTGAAAAAACGGACGAAGAAGGCAACATCTTAAAGTGGTATTGGGCTTATGATAGCGGAATTGATTATGTTTTTCGAGAGACGCGGTATTATGTATTGATGGCAGTTACTTTTGTATTAACAATTATGGTTGCGATTATTAGTTATCAGTCTACGAAAAGCAAAGAAAAAAAACGCAAAGATTTTGTGTTAAGTTTAGGATACTATAAAAAAAATAAAGAAAAAATTGCGCCTTATACGCAATATCTTCCTGATTTTTGCGAATATAAAAAAAAGCAGGCATATGAATTAAAAAAACGAGATATTGTTTTAAGCGCCGATTTAGATTATAACTATTATAATTCCGAAGAATTCAATCCTGAAAAACTTGAAAAATGGCAAAAAAGAAAGTTGAAGAAAATTCGAAAAATCCGGGTTGAGGAAATGTCTCCTTCCGATCTCCTGCAGGAGTATAAAAAAACTGGGCTTAAAATTGAAATGCTTCCAATGTCTGAAGAAAAACATTTTAAGAGATTTGTTATAAGTAATATTTTTACGCGTCTTTTTTCAATTGGAACTACCGGTGTTGTGATCGGATTTGGTTTTAAATTTGGCAATATCCAGCTTGCTTTGTTATTAGGAAGCATGGTAGCTGGTGGTTGGGCTGGTGCCGTTGTTTCGGCAATAGTTTATGTTAGTGAAACTTTGAGATATCGTTTTATTTCTAAAGGCGATTATCTTAATGAATTTTATAATATAAAAGAACAATTTATTATATCGCCTTCTAAAACAGACGAGTCGGATTATTATACGCAAAAAAAAGATAATCTTCTCACACAGGCGATTGAGGAGGACAAAAATGGCGGATTTGTTTTCCAAAGCGATTAAAAAAAAGAATAATGAACTTGAGCCGAATCTACATGAATTAGCGAAAACTCCTTATGGCGAACTCGAGATAACAAAATACCTTTACGAAAGCGGTTTGCAAAATATTTTCGAAGATTATCAAAAAAGTATGTCGGTGCTTTCGCAGCAAGAACAGCAGAGTTTACAGGATGCTTATTTTATTCGGGAAATGAGCAAAAAATATCTCGGGGAATATGCGTCTAATGTTGGGCTTGGAGATGTTTCGGACAGTTTGCTTGATATTTATGGGCAGTATCAGCAAAACCTCGGAGCTATTCGCCAAAGTTATGATGCATTACGGCTCAATCTTACGCAAGAGTATAACAAGGCTCGGGAAGAAACGATGCGCAATTTGCTTTTGACGAATTACGGAATTGAAGTCGCAAAATTGAGCGAGAAAACTCAGCAAGTAATGCATAATATAATTATTGGTGAAACAGAAGGATATGATCCGGTTGAATATTTGCAAAAACATAGGAATTTGATTGGTGAACATAATTATCGGGCGATTTACGAAACACTGTATAGTCAAGGTTTGCTTGGTCAATCCGATTTGGAATTCCATGATATTATGAATCCGGGTAGTAAATATTATGTCGGGGATGATTACGATTTCAAACTCATGACCGGAGAAAATGTCGATAAAAATTCTATCGGATTTATTGATCCGGCTGGGAATAAAAAATTTTCGGTTGTTGAAGATGTGGATAACGACCCGAAATTTGATATAACCGGCGAAGAAGTGTATGAGATTTTTGACAAAAATTATCAAAAGGGTTTAGTCAATCATGCCGTTCCGGTGCAGGGGGACATTGTCCTTGCCCGTGGCTACAATAACGAGACCAATTCCACGGAATTAGTGGAATATATCTATAATAACGGTAGATGGCATAGGCTTGTTACCGAAAAGCCCATGGGTTCTAGTCAAGACGAGATGAAATTATGGCGAATTCCAGAAGAAAGGAAAGACATTGAACTTACCGATTTTAAAGCAAACAAGAATAGTGTAACGATTAACGGTATTACTTGGGTTGCTGAAGAAAGGTCGTATTTTGCTGTAAATAAGAATTTCGAGCACGTCCCCACAGTAATTGGTTCTTCATCGTTTGGAACACCTCTGACTGATTCGGCTACACCTGACAAATTAGAGATAGCGAAGTTATTCAAGGAAATACATGGATATTCTAAAGATACTACTTTCGTGATGTATAACGGTAATATGTATATGTTTCGCGGTAAAGAGGGCCGCATTTATAAAATGAAACGCAAAGAGGAGTAGGGTATGAATATTAAGTATGTCGGCTTAAAACCAGAAGAAGCACTTCTTAAAATTCAGAGCGATGCCGTTCGAGCAATAAGGGAAAAAGTCGAGGTTTATAGGAACAATGTCGACAAACTTCTTGCCGCCTACGAACCGCCTGAGGTTGATAGTTTTTGGGGGGCGGCGGCTATTGTGCCTGCTACTCTTTATAGTCTAATTAAAGGTGGTTTGGATAGTTTAGTCGATTTCGGAGCTTCTTTTGCTTATATCATCGAAAATGCGATTAACGATGCAAAGCATATCTTCGATTCATCGGACGGAACGGATTGGTGGGCGGATACCAAATATTTTTTTGGTAATTTAGGGCTTACACTCCATGAAGCAATTAGCACTTCGCTTGTTTCTACAGGGGCTAATCTTGGACGGGTTATCGGCATTGATCCTGAATGGGCTTACGGGAAACAGGGAGTAATTCCGAAGATGGCTCGGCGGTATAACTTTGCTCGTTTCCAATTGCTTACTTCTCCGGATAAAATCGGCAAATTTATGCCATATCAACCTGTTGAGGATTTAATGTCGAGCCAATGGGAAGAGTATGGGAAATATCTTGCTGAGGGGAAAACTCCAGAACAAGTTATCGAAGATCGCTATTACGAAGACATAAGAAATGCTATTGTTAAAACCGGCGAAGTTCAGAATTGGGTCTCGCGTAATATCGTGGAACCGATTGCAAATACTCTTACTTTTGGCACTAAAAAGTATGCCGATAGATATTACAAAGATAGCGAATTTTATAACTTCCTTATGGGGTCTGCTGAAAGTGCGGGGCGCATTCTTGCTTCTTGGGCGGTTGCTAAGATTGGTGCAAAAGCCGGAGTTAATTCTCAAATGTTGAGTTCGGCTTACTTTGCCGCGTCCATTTTTGGGGACAGTTTTGAGGAAGCTTTGAAAAACGGTGCTACTATGCAAGATGCCTATACTTATGCGGCAGGAACAGCTTTTCTTGAAACGGCGATCGAGAATATTGGCGGTTTGAAACCGAGCGGCGCAAAAGAAGCGGCAAAAGGAAGTCTGTTCGAAAAAGTCCTAGGAGAGAAATGGGGAAATATTGTCCAGCAGGCTGTCGAAGAAGGTCTTGAGGAAATTGGCTCGGAGGTTGCCGGAACAGGTCTTTCTTATTACGGGAGCGGTGAAAGACAAGTTGATTCCGCCGAAAGCTTCCGGGAATTCGCAAGCAGAATAATGTTTTCGTTTTTAAGCGGCTCTATTACTTCGATGGGTCTTGGGATTGGGCATAATATGTATATTGACACAACCGCTATCGGTAAATCCCGACGCGTTCTTACCGATATAAGTAAACAAGTGACTTCTGAAAATTCCAATAAAGTTTATAGACGTTTTCAAAAAGACCTTGAAAGCTTTGTTGCGTATATGAATCGTCCGGATGCTAAAGGTCTGAAAACAACCACAAAAATCGTGGCGCCTTCCGGGGATGTTATCGGGCCAGCCGATGTAGGAGTCGTCAAAAAAAAGGAAGGCTCGCAGTATGTAGGCGTCTTAACTCCGGAAGAAAAGAGGCGGTATATCCGTCAGATTGGGTTAGCAAAGGTTATTGAAGAAGTTGACGGTAAATTCCAAATAAGAGAAAAAGCGCGGAAAATGGGCGATAAAATTTTTGCCGTTCGGGTTGGAGATAATGTCGTAAACAGAGCCGATTATGCAATCAATGACGCCGTTTGGGGTGTTGATATTAGCGATGATGGCACAACCGAGGTTGTCAAAACGGCTAATCTTAATGAGCGGGGCAAAAAGATACTTGATATCGCTCAAAAACGCAACATACCAATCGCTATTATTGACGAAGCGCCGAGAGGAAAGAACGATTTGGCGATTTCCGGATTTTATTCGACAGATAATGGAATTATTTATATAAATCAAAATCCGAAGGTTGATATGACAGAAGAAGAAATCGAATCGGTAATTATAAAGCACGAATTAGTCCATCATATCGCTAGCAAAAATCCGGGATTGTTTGAAAAATTAAAAAAAATGGTTAATAAATTCGTTGATTTTGAAGTCGATGGGGAAGGCAAAAAGATTGATGTTACCTACAAGAATAAAAAAGTAGGTGAAATTCTCGAGAAGAAAGGTTTTTCGGATCATGTTTTGAAATCGTTCCTGGATTATTTTGAGGGATCAAAGGATATGAATTTTGCCGTAAAACAAGCGCAAGAAGAAGTTGTTGCTTATTTTGTCGAGGATATGCTCGAAGGCGGCGATTTTTTAGAGATTATCTCCAAAAAAGATGAGAAGCTGTTCGAAGAATTCAAAAACGAGACTGCTGATGCTATTGATATGGCTGTAGGCGAAGATAAAAAACTTGCCCGGAAGCTGAAGAAAATCCGAAAGAAGTTTGAGACTATTGCCGAAAAGACTTTGGCTCAAAAGAGGACGCTTCAGTCCTATATTGATCATTTCCTTGGCTCGGGATATGTTCTCGAAGATATGTTCAATAAAGAATTGCTTGAGAAATACGACGCTGAATATCTTTGGGATATGTTATGGGAGACGTTCGAAAAAGATCCTCAAGCAAAAGAAATCAAGATTGACGGCAAAGTTTATCCGCTTTCGCAAGTCTTGGCGCGGCCTGCTAATGTCAAGCCAAAACGGCTTGCCCGTCCGGATTGGGATAGAATATATTCCGAGTTTAAGTATGACGCGCAAGAAAAGACTTTATATCTGAAACTTCTGCGGAAATTTATTAATGAGAACAAATATGTGCAGGAGGAAGAAATTCGGGAAATAGTTGAAGATGCTGAATGGGCGGTTGATAAAATTAGAGACGGGGGTGAATTGCGCGAATCCGAATATGAGATTCTCCGGCAATTAGTTACAGATTATAAATTTAGCGAAGCGGAAAAGAAATGGAAAGAAGAAAACGAAAAGGTTCTTGAAACTACTAAATTCCGCGTGCTGAAGAATTTAATCGCCCGAGTCGTCCGTTTCATGAACAATCCACAGAAATCCGGAATTACCGGTTGGCGTAATAGAAGTCACATTATGAGATATAATGCGGCTTATTTGGCGCTGGAGAAATCGGCAAGGAAAGAAGGCGAAAGCGTCGAAGCTTTCGCAAAAAGAATTCAGTTGATTACTTCGTTGAGTTTAGAGCCGTATTTCCCCGAGCAATTCAATGTCACTTATTATATCCCGGATAAAGCCGATTATATCGAATTCTTGATTAAACCGACGAGAGAATTCTTGGAAGAAGAAACAAGAAAAGCGGAAGAAGCTGAAATCAAAAAACAAGAGACCACGGAAGTTAAGGGGCTAATGCCAGCAAAACCGCCTGTCAAGACAACGATGGAAGATTCTACAGATGCTCTTGAAAAAATCGGGGTTACTCTTGAAGGGAAAAAAGTTATCACTCTTGATGACAATATAACCTTGGAAAAACTAGAAGAGATAAAATATAACGACAATAATATCGTTGTCGGGAATCCTCCGTTTGCCGAGAATAAGAACGCTGAATATTTAAAGAAAGCTCTTGAAATCGCGCCGGTTGTTGCGATTGTTTTGCCGCGTCCGTGGGCTAAATCCTATATGTTACAGAAAGAGATCCCGGGAGATAAGAAACTAATTTATAACGGGCTTATTCCGATGAAATCTCTTAAAACTAGCTCGGGCAATCGGCAGATGAAAACGGTCGTTCAAATTTGGGTTGATTCCAAAAACAAAGAATTTGAAGATTTCAAAAATATCCGGGCATTCTTTCAACCAAAAATGGCGCATCCTGATTTTTCCACATTTACTTTGACCGGCGAAAGACGCAAGTATGAGGATGCGAAATATTTCAATTTTGATTTGGCAGTTGTTAGGGAAAGCAATACGGCTAAATTCAATGAGATAATTACGAAGTATGAGGATTTGAAACCTAAAGGCCATTATCTTTTGATTAAAGCTAACAATCCGGAAGCGTTACAGATTTTTTCTATGATTGACTTCGAAGCGCTTGCCGACAAAGGCTCGACAATGCAAAGGGGATTTACTACCTATGATTTGATTGAAGAATATGAACGTATCAAGAAGGAGGTAAAATCCACTAAGACGCCTATGAAACGGCTTGCCGACGACACGAAACTCACGGACAAGGAACGGAAGTATTTAGGTGAGATTGCCGAGTATTTTACGAAAGATAAGTCTGGAAAATTCGTTATTAAATCCGAATATATCGTGAGACAAAAACCGGCAAAACAAGCGGTTAAGATCAACGGCGTTGTTTATTCCTCGGACGAATATGCGGTTCATACCACCGTAGATTTGTCGAGCGTAAACGCGGAACTTAAATTGAAGCGGGCCGAATTTGAAAGACCTCTAAAACTTTCGGAACTTTCCGAAAGAGAACAGGTTTGGTTTGATTTTTTCCGAGCTTCGAATATGAACTTCGTTTTATATCGAGCCCCCGAAGCTCCTACTATTTTAGGATTTGAATATTCTACGGAAGAATCTTATGTCGTTTATATCAATACGGAATATCTGAATCATAATTTTGATAATTTTCATAAAGTTCTTGCCGGGACTTTCGTTCATGAACACGTGCATGAATTAAATAAAAGAAACAAGGCGAGAGCATTTAAGTTTGCCGCTGAACTTGCTAATATTTTATTCGAAGTCAAAGACGGCGAAATTGTCCAGAGCGATATATTAAAAAAGATTGAAGAAACACGCTATAAAGACTTTGGTTCTTTTCTCCGTTATTTGAAAAAATCTTATTGGTTTGTTGAGTATGGAAATAATATCTCATCTTATAAAGATCTTTATAATGCTTTAATTAAAGGAGATAATGGTGACCGTTTGCATTATCGGCTTGTAGATGAAGTTGTCGCTCAGATATGCGGCGTTCTATTCTCGGATTATGAGGTCTACAAGACTGTATTCCAAGGCAAAGCGGAAAACATCATACCTTTCCATCAACTCTATACGAAAATTCTTGATGATCCGAATATTCCGATAATGGTAAAAGAACAGATACGCAAAGCCGCTTTTGCTCTTAAAGATGCTTATAAGGAATTTCTGGCTGATCTTAAAAAGAAATTTCCGCTTGAGACCACCTATAAACTGCGCGATCTCAATAAATTTATTCGGTCGTTTACGAATAACCGTTTCCGTTCAAGAAATGATCTTATCCAGCGATATTTGAAAGAAAGAGCGAATCATAAGCACGGTTTGGCGCATATGGCGGTCGATAACATAATTTATATCGCTTCGTTGTTTGCGGAGCAGACGCAAAAGGGCTATGAATTCTATCAAAATATGAAAGAAGAATTCGAAGGTCTCCGAAAAAATATCGAGATTCTTCTCAATAGCGAAGATGATTTGACGGTTCTTCAAAAAGGCGAGGTTCGCCAACTGGTGAATCTTTTGATTAAGCAAAATATCTCCGAAGAAGGATTCATATTGAGTGAGGACGGGCTGGATCTCGTTGATAGGATTTTGGAATTTGCGGAAGAATACGAAATGATTCCGGAAGAATTGCTAAAAATTTTTGGCTTGCCTACCCATAAGGAAATTATAAGCGTTGCCGCAGAACTCCAGAGAAATCAAGCCGAGGGAAATGCAACAGCTTTTCAAGTCAATTTCTGGAAATTCAAATCGCTTTTGAAGAAGATAAAACAGCTTTTGACGAGCGAGACCGATGATATTTTTAGGAAGATAGCCGATTTAAAAATCGCTTATCGCGAAAAAGAAATGGATTTGTTTATAACAAAACTTAAAAATCATTATACCGCTTCCAAAAAGAAAATAACTTCCGTGAAACTTCAGTCCGAATCTCCGTTCAAAGAAACTCTTGCGGAAGTTATGACCTTAATTGCCGGCGGTAGGATTAACGGGGTAGATATTCCCGGAATCATTCAAGTGGTTCAAAATAACAAATATAATCTCAAGCAATTAAGAGCGGAAATCGTTCCTTTGCTTGAGAAAATTCGGGAACTTGCTCGAAAAAGCCCGGATATCCCGGAAGATGTTTTTGAAGAATACATCGAGCCGAGATTCAAAACCATATACCGTCATCTTGCTTTGCTTTTGAAAGACCCCTCCGTTCTTTATGAAGTTTACCCGGCGGTCAAAAAAGAAGGAGGCCCTCAAAGCATCGACGAAGCTTTCGGAACAGTTATCACACTTGAACGGCTCGGGGGAAAATTTAATGCGAATGCTTTTGCAAGGGCTTTGATGGAAATATTGGAAAGATTCCAGACTAGGTATACCACGTCTTTGAGCGGCGATACGCTAACTCATGATGAATATGCGGCGAAAACCGGCAAACAGGTTATTCAATTTAAAGGCAAACTTGCAAATGTCAATGCTAGGGCGGTCTCTTGGCTTATGCCTTATCAATTCTTCTTTGGAATGTATAAGGATTTAGTGGGTAATGAGATTGAATTCTTTGCCGATTTCTACCGTGAATACATCGCGTCGGTTATGCGGCGCAGTGATATTCTTGCGGAATATAAAGAATCGTATAAAGAATGGGTAAAAGCTCATAAAGAACATCAGAAGTTCACGCTCGAAAAAACGGAAGTCGCGAAGAATATGTTACTTCAGATCCGGAAGGACGTGCTTCTTAATCTTGCCGGAGAAGCGCGGAGAGAGTATGAAGAAGATCGGCAGAAATACGAAGAAGCAAAAGAGGATTATAATGAAATAAAAGATCAACTCGCGGCTAAAAACGCGCAAATCAAAAATACAAAAGAGGCTTTGAAAGGGCATGAAGAAAAATCGTTTACTTGGACAGCTCTTAAAAAACTTCTCGAACAATACGAAGATGAGAAAAAGGAGTTGGTAGAAGAGAAAAATAAAAGAAAAATTATAAGGGATAATCTAAAAATCCTGCTTGATAATGAAACGATTGAAAAGAGAACGAAATCCAAGATTTTTGAATGGGCTGCGGAAAACAAAGCAAAGAACTCGGAAGTCAGCTGGGGGCAGATAATAACAACTTATCTTGCGGTAGAGCGCGAGATTGAGATGGAAACAGCGGAATACGAAGATGTCCCGGGGATCAATCCAACGAAACACTTCGAATTCGGAAATGTCCTGCATTTCTTTGATAATGAATTGCTTTGGAAAAAAGGTTATGCCGTCGCGAAAGACAATGCCATTCCGTTCGTTATTTATGCGGATAGCAAAGAGAAATTGCGCGATTATCTTTGGGGGTTGATAAAGGATAACGCAATCGCACAAGAAATAATTAATTTTGCTAAAGAGCGGTTCGATAAAAACTATGAATATATTGACGAAATCTTTTTTGCGAAATATGGCGTTCATTTACCTCGGCAAGAAACATATGTTCCATTTGCGTCTCTCGAGAGCGATTATGCTCGGGATGTTGAATTAAAGATTATCAACCGAAGAAACATGGCTACCCCAGACGGCTTTGTTATGGAAACAACGCTGGGAGCAAGGACGGATTTAAGAATTGAAAACATCTTTGCGGTAATCGAAAACCATACGAGAGCGATAGCCAATTATTGCGGTTTTAATCGGTTGCTTTACGATTGGCAGAATCTCTATGTTAACAAGACCGGCGGAGCGCCTTTGCAAGAAGCCTTTACCGGAAAGGACAATAAATTCGGGCAAAATAACGATATTGCGCATATGATTGAACAGGCTTTTGCCGATAATCTCGGTTTTGGGGATGTCACAGCAACCCCGGTTGAAAAATGGGCAAATAAAGTTTTGCTTAACAGTATGGCGGCGACAATGTCGGTAAATATCCCGACAATGGTAAAACAGTTCGCCTCGGTTTTTAAGGTAATGATTGAACTTAAATTGTCTCCGAGTGCTTTCATTAAGAATGTCGTGTTGAGTTTGGGTCGATCTAAATATCGGAATTGGCTCCTGAAAAACAATAGCAATTTTTATCATAGAGCCGACGCCGGTAATGTTCCGCATTTAGCGGACGCGGCAAATCTCGGTATTTACTATATTGCGCGAGATGTGACAAGAAAAATCACAAATATCTTAACGAAACATATTGGTTGGGCAGATAACACGGTTCTTGTCGCGGCTTTCAAAACGATAGCGGACGAGGTCAGAAAGGAAAATCCAGGGATGCCGGAAGAAGAAGTTTTGAAAAAAGCGAACGAGCAATTTATGGAGGTCTTGTTGTTTGCAGTGGCGAATACCGATCCGGGATTCCGGGCGCATTTCTCTAACTCAAACAAATTCCCAACAAGATTTGCAAGCCGTTTCCAAAGCGAGAACATCATCCATGTGGCAGCACTTTACCGGGATTATGTCTATATCAGAAACGGCTATTCGGGCGGACGGGAAAGATTTGCCCGAGACTTTATCGCCTTCCTGTTAACGGCTTTGTTCGCGGCTTATGTATCGAATACTTTCAACCGAATGAGAGGTTATTACGATGATAAAGAAGAAGCTAATTTTGACTTTTGGGTGAATGAGCTTCTACTTAATAATATTATTGGAGGCCTTCCGGTTGTAAATCAATTTACTTCCCTTATTCAATTTGAAAAACCAAAAGACGGAGGAGGCAAGTTAATTAGCACCGGATTTTCGCCTAGGTTGCCGGGAATAACCGAGGTATACGAAATAATAAAGGCGGTAGATTCAATGCAAACGGGCAAGAATATACCCCGTAAAATCTTGAGAATTTTTGAGAATATCGGGAGCATGGTCGGATTCCCAGTTAAGAATATCAATCGGTTTATCTCGACGACCTCCCGGTTGTTTGGGGCGCAAGGGATCGAGCAAGCGGAAAGCATTGCAAGATTCTACAGCTCGCAAACAAAAGCGCAAGCATTCGCGGCGGCTATCAAAGAAAACAATCGGACAAAAATCAACATGTATGTAGAAGATGTTTATGGCGATCTCGAGGTTCGTAATGAAATAGTTAACTTGCTCGCGGCAAACCCGGATTTAAAATTGAATCTGCATAATGTGAAATATTTCACTAAAGACAAGGTGAAATATGCTATACCAGAAGATGTGAGAGAGAAATATAATGATTTGGCTCAAAGAGCCTTGCGGATTTTGATTCGGAAAGGCGCTTATAAACGGATGAAAGCCGAAGATAAAGTCAAAGCAATGCAACGGATAATAAATTACTACTACAATTACATGAAATCCGTTGTATTGAAAGAAAAACGCGAATTGCTAAATATCGCCGAGGTTGTCGAACGAGCATTAAAAATAGAGGGCTAATTGCCCTCTTTTTTTATTTCTGAAATAATTGATCTAAAAATGTCGGCTCGGCATCGCCTTTGTTGTTCCAATAGATGTTTTCAACCGCCTTTTTCTTTGGCTTGTTGTCGCCCAAATCGCCGTTATCTAATAATTGAATCTTGTAATCAAAATTTATTGGCTTAATATCTTCCGGGGCTTCATAGGACGAAACATAAACCGAATACGGGCAAGTCCTAAACCATTGCCAAAATTTCTCGTAATCAAATTCACCGCCGAATTGGTATTGAGACTTATTTTCATACGGCGGATCACAATAGATGAACGCTTCTTTGAGGATAACATCCGGCAAGGAATTATAGAAATCGAGCCAATCCATAGCCGAGAGATTAAGCCGATTCTGGTGCGGAATTGCGCGCTTTATTGCATCGAGATGTTCCATTTGCTGTAAATGCTGCATTTGAACGAGTAATTTTAATACAGGATATTCTTTTTCGTGTTCTTTGACATACTTTTTAAATTTTTGCATAAATGCAGTTCTTTTGGTATAATGTCGCTTGTAATCAACATTTCTGATTATTTCCGGGACGGTAAAATCTTCGAGTTCTTTCAGTTTTTTTATTTCGCTGAAATCATCAAACACTAAAGCATTATGTAAGGCTTTTTTGTAGAAATCCCGGTCGGGGCCGTAAAGATAATGTCTTTGGTTGATTCCGAAAGACCAAACATTGAGGACGAAACCGACATACCAATCTGGGTATTTTCCGGGATTATCGCGCACCTCTTCGAAATGTTCGCGGGAGACCCAATTAAATTTTGCCGTTTTTAAGTCGGAATTTTCGTTTAAAATCGCTTTTATAAGGGCGATAAGGTATTTATTAATATCGTTCGCAAAAACGATATAGTTCGAATTTACAAGCGCAAAATTCGAAACGGAGAAGCCGCCGCAGAATAAATCAATAAAATATCTTTTTTTGTATTCGCGCTCGAAGATATAACGAATTAGGTGCAAGATTTGCTCTTTACTCCCCATGTAAACCATTCCGTATCTTCTGTTCATCTTTCTCTCTTTCGTTATAAATATTTTGGAGTTTATTCTTAACTTTTGTTAAAGCGGCGACGGTTTGACAATTCTTCGATTTATGAGCGCGCATGAAAGCAGTAGCGGTTATGAGCAAAAGAATTTCGTTATTCGTAAATTCGTGCATTCAGTTTCCTCCCCTATTAAAGAATATAATTCTGAATAAATTTCCTCGTTTCTTCTTCTCCGTCGAGTAAGAAATATTTCCCCCCGGCAACCTTAATTCGTGCTCCCCAACTTTCTTGCAGATTGGAGCGTTTGTAATTGGTTTGATTTTTGAATTCGATATAATAAATTTCTCCTCTCTCTGTGTTGAATACCATCCTGTCTGGGAATCCCCGGGCAATCATTTCGGTTTTCGGACATTTAAAGCCTTTTTTATTACACGCCTGAACAAGCATTGTCTCTACATTTTTCTCATAAAGTTTCATTTGTCCCTTTTCCTCCTCCTTTTATAATAATATCTCTGTCGGCGGAAAAGCCCATTAATTTCTTTTCGGACTTTTGCCGCCAACGATAAATTGATGTAATCAGTTCTGTTGTCGGCAAAACTCTCTATAATTTCCAAATCATAACCGCAAACAAAACGATGCACTTGGTTGTCGATCACAACGAATAACTCGAAATTATCAGTTTTGAAATCGAAATAAACTCCGGCGCGTGGAAATTTTTTTTCGATTTTCTCCTTGAAATTCTTCAATGCAGTGATGCTAGCCCCCCGCTGTCTTATCCGGTTATATTTGTTGATATTAGCATTAACTTTATAAACCGAAAACAGACCGGTATCCTCGATCAAAAAGAAATCCTCGTGGAAGAATGAAAGAATTTCTTGTAATTCTTCTTCAGTATCGGCCCCAGTCATATAAATATCCCCGGTGGCAAAATCATCTTTAGTCAAATTATAGAAATATTCTTTCGCTTCCGAAGAATGTAATTTTTTGTAATGTTCTTTTGTCGTTTTTTTCATCTTTTTAATTATGTAAATCATACCTACCACCTTTAAAACGGCAAATCGTCCGAATTTTCTTTTTTCTTTCTTATAAGCAATTGATGCCCGAAAACTCCAAAGCGTTTTTGTTCTTTTGTGATTTCCCAACCGAGATTTTTCAAAGCCTGCTCAATCAAATCTCGATGATAACGGTTAATAGTCAAATCTTTTTGCCCGAGGGCTACTTGCCAGAGTTCTTTCATGCAAACCTTATCTACCGGCTCAAGTTTTGCCCCATTCCAAATCTGGTCGGTGCATTTGTTTATATCAAAATTATAATTTTTAAGATAGAATAGCATATCCTCAACTTGCATGGAATACCAACTTTTCGGGCGTTCCATATTGAGGTAATTACTTAAAGCACCATAGAAATCGTTCTCGGCAAGATTTTCTTCATTCGCTTTTTCCCAATATAATAATTCTAGATCAGACCATTGGAAAATGTCAAATCCGCTTTTATAAAGATGAATTGCTTCAGCAATCAATTGGTCTTTATAATATTGTGTAAACTCACTGCCCGGCTTAATATAACATTCTTGTTTTTTTAATGGGCTTTCGATCACCATAAACCGGCGATTCCCGGTGCGGTCACGAAGCGGTCTTGATTCGTTCGTTGTTCCGCCAAAGACAACCCGCCGACGAATTTCAACATTTCTTCTTCCATAAGAACGGCGGAATTTATCCTCGGTCTTATCAACGAAAGCTTTAATACTTTCTTGTTCGGACATATTCATCCCGGCAAGTTCTTTCCACTCGTAAATCCAAATCCCTTCCAATTGTTCATAACTATCCTTTGCGCGGTTGAAATCAATTTTAGTGTCGGAATAAAGATGTTCTTCCGGTTTATTGAAATCAATTGTCGCTAGGCGTTTGAAAAATAAGGATTTACCGATTCCTTGTTCCCCTTTAAGAACAAGCACCAAATCCATTGGCGAACCGGCTTTATAAATTCGGGAAACCGCCCCCACAAGCCAATGTTTTAAAGCAACTCGGGTAAAAGGATTCAAAGGGACTTTAAAAAAGTCATGGAAAAAGAATTCCAACCGTTCTTTCCCGTCCCATTGCAAAGTTTCAAAGTATTCCAAAACTTTGTTTTTCTGAATTTTATCCGCTTCAACGACAACCGAATCTTCGATTACTCGTTCCCCCTTTATACCATAGACTTTATCAAGATAGGCGCGGATATGGGACATATCCCGGTCAGTTATGGCATCTCCTATATTAAATTCCTTGCGCCAGAACGGTTTTCGTAGAAAACAAATATTATCCCGAAAAGTATCATAATAGAGCAATTTTTTAAGATTTGAATCATGTTCAAAGATGACGGCTAATTTTGCATATACGCTTTTTACTCCTTCAAGTTTTACTATCCATTTTGTATCCTCTTCCAAAGGAGTTTCTGCTTGAGATTTCTGATCCCCGAAAAATTCCTCTATATATTTTTGTTCTTGTTCCAGCCTTTGAACAAGTTCTATACTGTTATCGGTATTAGCGACAACTTCGGGGAGTGTTCGGCAGAATTCTACCATTTTAAGAAAACTCTCCGTTTTTTCATATACTCCTTGTTCTATATATCTTTCCGGAGTAAATTTGTTATCAAATTTCCCGAATTTATGAATCTTTACCAAATCGAAAGCACTGCGATAGAAAAGGTTGGCTGGGTCTGTTCCATGATGAGAATAAAAAAGCGTATCGTCGTTTAAAATAATACCGCCGCCTTTGCTGGTTCCCCCCAGATAAGTGTATCTGCCATTCCTCTCCTTTTTATACACATCTGATAAGAATTTTTCTATCGCTTGTGAAACGCTGTATGTTCGATTGAATGCGCCAACCATCCCTTTCGCTTTTAGGGGATTTTTATTTGCGAGCGCGTTTTTTCCGATGCGTTCTTGATCGATTTTTTTCGGCGTGAACCATTCGAAAATATCATTTTTATCGAGATATTCGTTTAAAATTTCGTCAACATCAATAATTTTTTGTTGTTCGGCAAAAATATCGACATTTAAGAGTTCGCAAATATATTCGCCGTCAGCCGACACTGATGGAAAGAACATTAACCTATTTGCTTGAAAGGTTGTTTCGTCGAATAGCCCCCGAAACGGCTCCCCGGTAGGCGGGTTTTCGATTTTATAGGCTAACCGCCTACCGAGTGCTTCGTATTCATCCGCATCAACGGGTCTTGACAGGGGGGCAATAATTCTAAACCGATTTTCCTGTGGCGAATGGCTGTGCGTTGAATGAACCAAGCAGAAGAAATCAATATTTTTTTGCAAATAGGGAAAAACATTAGGAAATTTCGTGTCAATATCAAGGGTAAGCAAATGGCGCATTATCTTAACTCCGGCAATTCGCCTATTCCCTTCGGTTTCTCCGCCGATAAATCCTCCAACATCTTTGATAGTAGCTTTTGCCTGTTTGTCGGCGTTCATATACTCGGCATATTTTTCTTTTGTTCTTTTTACCTTATGTTTGAATCCGAAATAAATATCCTCAAAAGTTCTTTCCATTAAAGTTCCGGTTGTCTGATAGCGATTTTTAAATACGGTAATTTTATATTTCGGACTTCCCATATTTCTCCCCCAATATCCATTTCGCCCTAGCAATGCAAGTGTCTTTTATTGCACAATATGCACAGGCTTTTTCGCTCGGATTATAGGTGAGTCTGTTTTGCCGAATATCGTCGAATACTCTTTCTTTTTCGATGAAGAAATCTAGAATGTTTTCGGGGGTTGTATTAATTGTGCGCATTTTGCCTTTTTGATGTATTGACAATCTAATATTTTGTATATCAGGATATTTCAATACTACATAAGCCCCGTAAAATAAAAGCTGTTCGTTATCTTCTTCATCGACTTCCGTTCTACCCGTTTTGAGATCAATAATGCTTGCGGTGTCGCGACCAATAAGTAAAGCGTCTATTACCAAATGAATATCGAAATCGTAAATAGTCATTTTTTGTTTTTGCTCTGTAAGTATTTGGGTGGCAAGTATTTCGTTATATTCGCGCCAAATAGAATTTACATAACTTTCTACAATAAATATTTCGTAATCATTTATTTTATTATTGATTTCAAATTCGCGGGTATCTTCATTCCGCAACCTTTTTTCCGCAAACTCGTGCAGTAGTTTTCCTCGTATGGTCGCGGCGTTTTCGACAAAAGGCACATCATGCATTAAAGAAGCAGTGCAATTTAGAAATCTATGTGCCTTGCTGGGCGACAATTTATACATACTCTCCTCCTTTTCCTGCAAAAACGGCATTATTGAATTGCTAAATAAATCTTTTCAATCTGCTGTGGGTTGAGTTTATGCAACTCGAATGTTCCGAATTCGGCGCATATGCTTTTAATTTTTTCTCTTTTTTCATTATTGCCCCCGACCCAAGCAATTTTAATAGCCTCGATCATCATTTTCAGCCGAGCCGGATCGATCGTTTCGTCCTTTTCGTTAGTTTCAAGCGTTTCTTTAACATCCCCCGATGCAGACGGAGTTACGGGAGTTTCAATCGGATTTTCCGACGGCTTTTCAACAGGAATTTCCGGTGTTACTATGATTTCAACAGGAGCAACTGTTTCTTCGGTAGTTTCTTCGTTCGGCTTTTCCGATGTTTTAGATACAACCGTTTCAATAACAATATCTTCAACTTTTGGGGGGACAACCGGTTTCTGAACAGGCTTTGTCTGTTCGGCTAATTTTTTCGCTTTATCGAGACCTTTCGGTGTCTTGTCGTCTTCTTCGAATTGTGCGTCATAGTTTTCAAACCATTTATAACCGATGCCGCTCACGATAGCAATGGCTTTAACTTTCGCGCGTTGGAAAGCACGGTTGAGATCGTTTTGCGTCCAAGAAGCCAATGGTCTCCCGCTCGAATCTTGAAGCGGATACCGTTCAACATGACGCCGTCCCTTCCATTCCGCGGCAACATTGATGAAAAAAGAATAACTGTGTCTGATAGAAACTTCTCCGGTAACAGGGTTAACTTCATGGCGAGCATAACATTTGTCGACCTCGACAACCGTTTCGTCCGTTGCTTTCAGCAATTCAATCTTACCGTCTTGCAATTGGAAAATTCTTTCCACAACTGCCCAAGGCAAATAAAACGCATCTTTTTTTGCCCCGAAATCCAAAGTTCGAGTGAATTTTTCTAGACCTTCGCAATCTCCTTGATTGTTGTAATTCTTCAGCCAAAGGTCTTTCCAATTTTGAGTATTTTCCATTATATAACCTCCTTTAAATTTTATTTGTGTTTACCCTTATGCTTTCCTTCGCTACTTTTATTTCGACATTGTCCGGATTGGACAGAATAAGTTTTTGTGTTTCAGCATCGAATTCTTGCAGCTTTTTAAAGCGTTCTTCGATAACTGTAACCGAATATCCTAATTGCTGGAGAAGTTTATAAGTTTCTTCTTTAATGGTTATGGTCTTGCGTCCAGCATAAATTTTAATGCGCTCGTCGTCTCTATGGTTTTGCAAAATCAGAGTTTCAAGCGCAGCCAACTGTTCTTCTATTTCTGATTTTTGTTTACGCAATTCAAGATAGCGACCTACAACATCCATTTAAATAAAACCTCCATAATAAAATTTTTTTGAATAACCGAACCCTCCAACAGTTATTCCTGGAACCCCCATTGTTTGCAAGCAGAACACACAGAAAGGAGAATATGCAGAGAAACCAACCGTGTTCCATTCCCGGCCTACTAAAGACTGCGTTTAAAACGGCAAATCTTCATTTGAGAGGTCAACGAAGTCATCAAAGAGTTCATCATGATATTTGGTGACTGGGCGTTTGCGTAATGCTACTGCTCGAGGTATGAGCAAGAAAATCGCTTCATCTTTTGTTTTGGACAAATGAACCTCAAGACTGTAAATATAATCAGCAATTTCTTCGGGAGGAACGATTTCTTTCGTCAGACCTTTGTAAAACTTGACAAAATTGGAAACACGGAGAGAGACGCCATACCGTTCATCTTCCTCCCACTTGGGATAATTCCCGTAAAAAATCGAATTTTCACGGGGGCGAAGTAATTGAGATGCCTGCCAGAGCAAAGATTTTGCCTCTTCTGGCTTTTCAAACTTGAATGATCCAAAATAACGCTTACTTTTTCCATCATAATACGGCTCAACAAGATGTTTGCTATTTACGCAATAAGCGTTATCCAAACGAAGAACTACTTTGCCTTCCTGTTCGTAATGTAAAATTTTTGCCATTTAATAAACCTCCTTTTTTAATTTTCTTGGCAATTATATTTTACTATAATTTTTAAGACAAGTCAAGCACAATTTTAAAGTTTTTTAAAAAAAGTATTTTGAGCCTAAAATTTGCGTTATATTGCGGGCAAGGGAAGGGAATACAAGAGATATCCCCTCCCCCCTCTAAGCGCAATAGACAAGAAAAGAGCCGAGGAATTATTTATTTTCTTTCCAATTCGCCTATTAATTTAAAATTAATTTAAAATGATTCGGAAAATATCACTACAAACAATATAACTGCTAACAATAGCCCCAGCCACCAGCCGAGATCGTCTTTGTTGTCTTTCATGATGTTTTCTCCCTCA